>Ga0134124_10000706_pt1 | contig 26752 bp, 18 predicted proteins | sample KB304_FD_96880 | JGI IMG/M metagenome (GOLD analysis project Ga0134124, IMG submission 96880) | Terrestrial soil microbial communities without Nitrogen fertilizer from Kellogg Biological Station, Michigan, USA - KB3-0-4 | ecosystem: Environmental > Terrestrial > Soil > Unclassified ... | reverse complement strand
GCGGCAGATGCAGCACCTCGTTCATGGAGCAGATGCGACTGGCCAGGGCCTCCAATGGCCGGCCGTGCAGGTCACGGATGTACTGCGCCCCGGCGAATGGCAGGTACATCGACCACACGAACACGGCGCCGAGCTGCTCTTCCAGGGCTTGATAGAAAGAAGTGTCATGCCAGAGACCGGCGCCGATCCACATCAGCCGCAGTTTCTCCTGGGCAGCGACGCCCATGCCAGCCTGCGCCCGCGCCCGCACCTCATCGCGAAAGCGGCGCGCATGCGCCACGGCCCAGTCCGAGCCGCGGTGCCACTGCGGAATCATGGTGTTGGGCATCTGATCCACGATGGACACCGGACACGGCCGTGCGCTGCCAGCGATTTCCGCCGCCTCGGCCAGATACTCTTCCTGCTCGTTGATGCGCTCCATCAGACGCTCGAGCTTGGCCGGATCGAAACGCCGGTTGGTCTTGCGTTCCAGCAGCGCGATCAGTTCACCCATTTCCTGAGTGAGCAGCCAGATGCGATCGGCGCCGTACACCTCCTCCCAGCGATCACGTGAGTGGCGATACCACTCCGGCAGTGAGCGCGGCCAGGCCGGAGCCTCCATGGCGAAGAAATCCGAACCCAGCACCTGCGCCCATTGTGAAAAGACCTGCTGGATGCAGTCGCAGGTCAGGCGTGCCACCAGCACGGTGGGCTTGGGCAAACCTCCCCACGGCGCGGTTGCCGGATCGTTTGCCAGTGAACATGCCAGACCGAGGGAGCAATAGTTGCAGCGGTTAGGCGGATAGCCCAGCTCATCGAGCACGCCGAAATAGCGGCCCGACAGCCGCTTGGCCGAGATGTAGGCCGACCACCACTGGTTCGACACCACGGGGATGTCCATCGCGTGGAAGATCTCGTGCGGCGTATCGGCCTGCGCCACGGCAAAGGGCTCACCCCGCTCCACCACAGACTCGCGCAGCTCGGCACCGAAGGCCTTCTGGAATGCCGTTGCATCGGCGGTGCAGGCCAGATCCTTGCGCACACGCACTTCGCCAGTATTCATTTCAGCACTCCGGCGGCTTCCAGTTCCGCATGATGTTGCGCATCCAGCCCAGCGACTTCGCGGATGATCTGTGCGTTGTGTTCGCCCATGGCCGGTGCGCGATACGGCTGCGGCGCATCAAGCGAGAAACCAACCGGTGTGCGCACATGTCCGAAGGCGCCGAGCTTAGGATGCGGCAGCACTACCAGAGCGCCACGCGCACGCAAGGGTCCGTCGACTTCGATCAGATCCTCGATGTCCTGCGCCACTCCGGCGGCGATGCCCGCGGCCTGCAGCCGCGCGACGAGCTGCTGCTCATCCTGTTCCGCAGTCCACTCGGCCAGCGGACGTCCGCCGGCGAGGCCGCGCAGTTTTTCCTGTTGCGCGGCGTCGAAGACGCTGATGGCCACCCAGCGATCCGCACCTCGCGCCGGATAGACATCCTGCTGCAGAACCTTCGCATCGGCATTGCCCATGCGCTGCGGCCGCACGCCGCGCTGCGTGGCCTCCAGTGCCGCGCGCATCTGCTGCACGCAGATCTCGTACATCGAGGCATCGATGTGGCAGCCCCTGCCCTGTTCGCGACGTTGCGCCAGCGCCGCGGCGATGCAGGCGGCCAGCACATAGGGAACGATCACATCGCCATAGGGCACCGCTCCGGGGACCACAGGATCGCGATCCGCCCAGCCCGTCATCCAGGTGCGTCCCGACAGCGCGCCACCCGTGCCATCGACGCCCCACTCCCCGGCCAGCGGCCCGGTCTGGCCATATACGCTTCCCGATGCCATCACGATGGACGGATGACGCCGGGACAGCTGCGAGTATCCCAGTCCCAGCTTGTCCATGGTGCCGGGCGAGAAATTCTCCACGACGGCATCTGCCCAGCCGAGCAGCGGATCGATCACGGCCCGCGATTCCGGCCGCTTCAGATCGATGGCAAGGCTGCGCTTGGAAGTGTTCAGGTGCGCGAACCACGGCTTGTCGTCCAGATCATCAGCGCGTGAGGCGCTCACCTGCACATCCAGTCGCGACAGGCAGGGACGTGCGCGCGTCTCCACCTTGATCACATCAGCGCCGAGATCACCGAGTATCTTGGTGGTGATGGATCCGACCAGCGCCCAGGAAAAGTCCAGGATGCGCACGCCTGCCAGAGGACCCACGCGCGCCGGGCTGGTGGGGAGGCGGGGTAGAGAGTGTGCACCTGGCCCATCGACCAGTCGCGCGAACCGCGCCGGCTCCCGCACACCGCCCTCACTGCTCCAGAATTCGCGCGCCGCCAGATGCGGATCGTCCAGCACGCTTTCCGGAGACTCGACCACGCAGGCATTGATTCCGCGGCGTCGTCCCTCGCCGCGGATCTGTTCGCAGGTGCGGGTTCGGAAGAAAGCCGCAATCGAGGCTTCCCAGATGGCTCGTGTATCCGGATCGAGAGTGGAACGGTTGTAACGCAGCCAGTCCACACCGCGCAGAGGATTGTCAACGCCCGTCTCGTCCATCCAATCCGACAATCCCTGATTGGCCGGAGCGCCGAAGCGACCCGTCATCAAGGTGTGAAAACACCAACCATCGGCCAGCGCCCAGATGCAGCGAACAGTGGCGCGGCCATAGTTCAGGGCTCCACCGACCCGATGCAGTTTGCGGCGATCGAACTGCCAGACCAGCACGCCATTCACATTGCGGCTGAAAGCCACTTCCTGGATGGAGACATCCACGTGCTGGCCGCGGCCGTGCGTGCCGCGCGCATAGTGCGCCGCCATGGCGCCGGCCGCCGCTGCCATTTCCGCGTGGAATGTGCAGGCATCGAGTGCCTCCTTCACCGGTGCCCGGTCGGGTTCACCCGTGAGCCGCAGTGCGCCGCCCATCGCGGATGCCACGAGTTCGCCGCCCTGCCAGCGCGAACGCGCATTGCCACTGCCGAATGAGCTGACCGACACATGCACGATTGCAGGATTCCATTGCTCGACCTGCGAACGGGAGACGCCACGGTCCTGCAGACGCTCCAGCCCCCACGGCTCGACGAGGAAGTCCGCCGCCGCGATGTGGGCCGCATCCGCCTCGCCCCTCTGCACTTCGGCGCCCAATGAAGCCAGAAAGCGGCACAGCGGGCGATCGGCCATGTCGCCGAGGGCGAGCACTTGTCTGCCGGAGAGCGGACTCACGACACCCTGCCTTCACTGAAGGCGGCAATGCGGTCGAGCACTCCGTCATCCGCGCGCCAGCTTGCCGCGGGCAGCAGCAGCACGGGCAATCCGGCGGCATCCAACGCCGCACGCATGGCTGGCACATGCCATGCCAGTCCCTCGTCTTCCCGCGTCAGCCAGACGATGACCGCGGCGGCGCGCGCGTCACGCGCTCTCTGCACGATCCAGGCAGCGCGATCGAGGAAGGCGCGCGGACCACTGGCACAGCCGATGAGCTGGCGCGCGATGTGACGAGCGACCGATGAATCGGGTTCGGCGAGCGGCATCCCGAGGCGCCGCAATGAATACACATGCGTCTCATCAACGATGCTGGCACCCGCGCGTTCCGCAGCGAGATGCAGCCTGTCGTCCGCAGGCACGCTGCCTGCCAGCAGCAGGCGACGCGCAGTGGCGGCAGCTGGAATCTTCAGCTCACCTATCCATTCAGACGGATTGCTCCACAGCGCCGCGCGCGCCACACGTTCGAAAAACGCACCGCCCTCGCGCCGCTGCTGAAGGTTGCGCAGCGCAAGGCGCAGAGCGTCGGCCCGCTTCACGCCCTGGCGCAGGTCATCCTCTTTTATATCCAGCGATTGCGCCAGCGATTCGATGATGGCCACTGAATGCGCAAGGCTTGCCTCGCGTGGAATCAGCGCAAGATCGAAGATCAGGATCCGCGGACCACGCAACAGCCTGCGCTGCTGCAGCTCGCGCACGTAATAGAACAGTCGCTGGCTGGCGTCGTCGGAGCGCGAGAACACCACGGCGTGCAGCGCGTCGAAGGCACCGGCATGCCATTGCTCGAGAATCGACCGCGCCCATCCCGGGAATCCTGATTCCAGCCATTGATCCGCCCAGGGTGTAGCGGCGTCCGCCACCCAGGGCAGGTGGGTGAACGGACGGCCACTGGCCAGCAGCAGATCCATCGGAATGTCTGGGCCGACGAACCCCAGACCATCCTGCAGACCGCGCAGCGGCTCCGCCAATCGCAGTGCTACGGAATTCTGTGCTGACGTATTCATGGCCCCATCCATCGAAGCAGACCCATCGCAATGACTGGAAACACCACCAGCAGGACCAGATGCACCAGGTCCGCCATGAGGAACGGCAGCACGCCTTTGAAAACGCGTGACAGCGGCACGTCCGGTGCCACGCCTTGTATGACGTACAGGTTCATGCCCATCGGTGGATGCACGAAGCCGATCTCCATGGCACGGACCAGAAAGATCCCGAACCAGACCGGCGAGAGTCCGAGATCCGCCACCACCGGCAGCAGGATGGGCGTGGTCAGCAGCATGAGCGCGAGACCATCCAGAACCGAGCCGACAACCAGCAGGAACAGCGCCACCAGCAGCATGGTGCCCACCGGTCCGAATCCGAGATCCGCGATGCCATGACTGATCGCTTCCGTGATCCCGGTGACGCTGATGAATGCCGCAAACAGCAGCGCACCGATGATCACCAGATAGATGAGCCCGCTGGTCTTGAGGGTGTCAGCCAGTGCTCGATGCAGCGTGGTGAGATTCAGCCTCCTGCGGAACAGACAGATGAGACAGGCTCCTGCAGCCCCCACCGCTGCGGCCTCGGATGGCGTCACCCATCCGATCACGATGCCACCCGTGACCACCAGCACCAGCAGCCCGATATCCAGCATGCGACGCAGCGCTGCCATCCGTTCCGGCCAGCTCGAGCGCGGCAGGCTGGGCGCGATTCCCGGCCGCCAGGTGACCAACAATGCGATGACGAGCATGTAGCTCAGCATCTGCGTGATCCCCGGCACCAGCGCTGCCTTGAACAACGAGCCGATGGATTGCTCGGAGATGATGCCGTAGACGATGAGCGCGCCCGACGGTGGAATCATCTGCCCCAACGTTCCACCGGCCGCCACCGATCCTGTGGCCAGTGCGTCGGAGTACCCGCGGCTTCGCATCTCCGGCACGGCGACGAGACCGATGGTTGCAGTCGTGGCCAGACTCGAGCCATTGATGGAGCCGAATCCTGCGCAACCGGCTATCGAGGCATAGGCGAGCCCACCGCGGCGGTGCCCGAGAAACCGCGCGGCCACGTTGAAGAAATCGCGGCTGGCGTCCGCGGCAAAGCACAGGTGTGCCATCAGGATGAACAGCGGCAGCGTACCGAGTTCGTAGCGGGTCATGGTCTCGAACATGAGCACGGCCGATTTGATCAGCGCCGGCTCCAGGCCGAGGGTAAAGGTGAGTCCCACGAGCCCCACCAGCCCCAGTGCCACCCCGATCGGCGTGCCGATGAGCAGCAACAGCAGCAGCACGATGAGACCCAGTGAGCCCACGGTGGCGCCGCTCACGATCGTGTTCTCCTGCCGAAACGTGACGCTGCATGCCCCAGGAGCACCAGCAGAGTCAGCACCACGGCAATGCGCAGTGGACGGTAGGGAATGTGCACCAGCTCGCTGTGCTCATGGCCGTTCCATAGATCGGCAGCGAGCCAGGCGGAACCGCCAAGAAGACCCGCGTAGAGCACCACGGAGCAGGCTGCGTGAAACCATGCCAGCCCGTTGCGCCAGTGGTCGGGCAACCGGTTCAGCAGCAGATGCACCCGCGCATGCGAGTGCTCCAGCGCCGCCAGCAGCAGTGCGCCGGCGGCCCCGAACAGCACGGCGGCCTGTACGATCTCTATCGCGCCGAGCAGTGGCAGGTGCAGCTGTCGCCCGAGCATTGCCGTGGTGTCGACCAGCATGGCCAACAGCAGCGCTCCACCTGCTACCCACACCAATGCATTTCGCAGGGACTTCATGTGCACATCCACAGCCACTCGCCTTCGCGGCGCCATTGTAGTGGAGGCAGACCGGCGGCCTCACCGATGCGATCCAGGTAGTTCACGATGTCGGCCGCGCGCACGTCGTTCACGCATACCGGGCGGCCCGGCGGCTCCACGTGCACGGGGATCACTCCCATGCGCAACTGGCCATCGGCGTCGAGTTTCACGACACCCAGTGCGGCATGCACCGCCTGCGGATGAAATGGCGCCAGTTCGTAGCGGGGATCGGGTTCGAATCCGAACAGTTCGCGCCGCTTCCTGGCCCACGCCGCGCGCGCCGGATGATCCTGCGAGGGACTGAGCGCACGCGTCACCACGCACCCATTTCCGAGGCCATGGAACAGAGCGCGCCCTTTATGTAGCTCCACTCCACGCAGGATGTGCGCATGGTGCCCGACGACCACATCGGCGCCGGCTTCCAGCGCGGCCTCGGCCAGCGGCCGCTCATACGGCGCCAGCACCGCCGGCGTATGAACGATACCTTTGTGGAGCGCGACCACTACCAGATCGGCATCGCGCACGGCGGCGATATCCTCGCGCAGCCGCGCCAGCGCTTCTGCGGTGGGCGCTAGCAGCGGCGTGTTGGGCGCAACCGGTCGTCCATCCATGCTGTGCATGCGCAGGTAATTGCAGCCGGCGCGCTGCGCATCCGCCCAGCCCGCCTCGGGGCCGACACAGTTGTAACTGAGAAGCGTGATCCGGCGGCCCTTTCTGTCGAGATGCGCTGCATGGGCCGCGGCCTGCAGATTCGCGCCCGCGCCCGTGTGCACGATGCCCAGACGATCCAGCGATGCCACCGTATCGGCGATGCCCTCGGCGCCGCAATCCGCGATGTGGTTCCCTGCCAGGGATACTGCGCCGATGCCTGAGCGCGCCAACGCATCGAGGTTCGCAGGATCGGCGCCGGGGGCCGGCACGTCGCCCTGCAGTTCCGAACCTCGCCGCGTGTGCGGCACCTCGAGGTGTCCGATCGCCAGATCCGCGGCGCGAAGTGCCGGCGCGATACCCGATAACCAGTGATCCGCACCCTCCACATCCAGCACGATGTCGCCTGTCAACAGCAGGGTCAGCGAATCAGGTGATTGCACGAACACCTGCGTTTGCTCGATCATTTCACCCGCCATGGCCCGCAGCTCAACCAAACCCGTCCGTCGCACCCGCCGTCCGACCACAGCCCGCAGGGCTGCTGCGAAGCCGGCGGCGCGAGGCGCCGCAGGCACTGTGCAGGTGGTGGACTGGGTGCGCGAGCGTATCCGGCATGGCGGGCTGGTTCCGGGTCAGCGGCTGGTCGAGGCGGATATCGTCGAGGCCACTGGCGCCAGCCGCGGCAAGGTCCGCGAGGCGCTGCGGCGTCTGGAGTCCGAGGGTCTGCTCACCATCGAGGAATTCCGCGGCGCTTCGGTGAAGAAGCTGGGACGGGACGAAGTGCGCCAGATCTACGAAGCGCGCATGGCGCTGGAGGGCTTGGCGGCGCGCGAATGCGCGGTACGGGCGGACGCCGCGCTGCGTGCCCGGCTGCACGCCGTGCAGCAGGAGCTCAATGACGGCGAACACGCGGGCAATCACGATCGTTTCGCGCGTCTCAACCAGACCTGGCATGGACTCATCATCGCCGGTTCGGGCAATGAATACATCGCCCAGTTCCTGAAGCGCCTGACCGTTCCCATCTATCGGCTGCTGTTCGCCAGCTTCTACACCGCGCAGCGCATTGCCTCGGCCAACGCCGACCACCGGCTGATCACGGCCGCCATTGTCGATGGCCGGGCCGACGCCGCGGAAGAGGCGATGCGCGCGCACATCCGCAATGGACTCGACGCCCTGATCGAGCTCAATACGCATTTCGACGCCTGAAGCAGAACTGCGGGGTGCGAATCCGCGCCGTCACCACTTCTTGCGCAGGCTGATGGCAAATAGCCGGCCGATCGGATTGGAACTGGTGGCGTCGTATCCACCACTGCCATTGCCGCTCGGCGCGAGATTCACATAGGGCGGGGCCTCATTGAAGGCATTGCGGATCTCGATGCCCAGGTCCAGATCCTTGGTCAGCGCGCCACCGCCCAGGTCACTCAGGTCGCGGTTGAGGGTGAGATCCACGGGATCGTAGGCACCCACGGATTCCACTGGCGTCACGGCGTTGTTCTGGTATCCCTGCACGCGGGTCACCATCGCCGAGGCGCGCCATGGCCCCATGTTCCAGTTCACTCCACCGCGCATTTTCAGACGCAGGGGGTTGAAGATCGTGTTCAGGCGATCCGCTGGCGCCGCGGTTGATGTGATCGCCACATCGAAGGCAGTCATGTAAGTACCGCTGAGTGAGAACGTGAAGGTGCCGTAGTTGCCCGTTTGCAGGCGGTAGCTCGAGGCCAGGTCCAGGCCCTTCATCTTCGAGACACTGAGGTTCTGACTGCGGCCGTCCACGAACAGCGTGACGTTCGCAGCGCTGCCGCCGGGCAGCGCGCCTACTACAACCACGCCCTGGCTGATCAACTGCTGCACGCGGGTCGCAGCGGCTGTGCCGCGCAGGATGATTCCGGTGCCTGCAAAATCCGACTCGCGCGCGAGGATGGCCAGATTGGAGAGGTAGCTGTCGACCTGGCCGCGGTAGTCGATGTTGAAGTACGTAAGGCTGGTCTTCAGATCGTCGGTGATGTCCCAGTCAAAGCCGGTGGACCACGTGGTGGCTGTCTCGGGCTTCAGATCCGGATTGGCGCCCGAAAGAGCCACGCCGGTGATCGCCGCACCACCCGCCGGATTCTGGTAGCTCTGCACGAACAGGTTGTTGCTGTTGCCGTAGATCTGCGAGATCAACGGCGCGCGGAACGAGGTGCCATAGCTGGCACGCAGCGCGAGGCTGTCCACTGGTCGCCAGGTCACGCCGAATTTCTCGTTGGTGGTGTCGCCGACATCGCTGTAGTCGTCGTAACGCAGCGCCGCGTCCAGCGTCAGGCGCTGGATGCCGGGGCGCGCGTTTTCAGCGCCGACAATGGGGATCTGCAACTCGGCATAACCCGAATCCACCGTGCGCCCGAAGTAGCGCCAGGACAGCGGCGTGGTCGGACCACCGCGCGCAGAACCCAGCGCGACGTCGTTGTCCTGTCGTTCGTAGCCGGCGGCCAGCGCCACATCGCCACCGGGCAGCTTGAACAGCGAACCGTTCACACGCACTTCGTAGCCCTTGAAATCACTGTTGGTAGGTGCGAGGAAAATCTGGTCGGCGATTCCAGCCAGCACGGTGGCCGAAGTACGGTGCAGTCCGAAAGGGTCGAATGCAGTAGCCGTACTGGAGCTGGCCAGTGCGGCGTTCAGGGCCGCGTTATTGGTCCCGAGATAGCTGACGGAGTTGTCGCGTGTCTTGCCGTAGCCGAACAGCGCTTCCACCTGCCAGTCATGCGGGAGCTTGATCCGCGCGCCTGGAGTGAACTGCCAGTTCTTCGCCCCGCCCCAGGTGTCATTGCTCGGCACATCACCGACAAAGTTGTAGTCGACCGAAATGCAGCGCGTGCCAGCCGGTACGCCCGTTACCGTTGTAGGGCACACCGGAGGCGTAACTCCAGTCGGCACGACGAACCAGGCATTGGTCTGCGGAACGGTAAGCCGCGCGCTGGTATAGGCCGACCGGCGATAGAAGCTGCGCTCGCTGTAGTAGCCGTCCGCGAACAGCGTGAGCCAGGGAGCGACATCCTGCGAGGCAGTCATCGCCACCGAATCGTATTTCTGCTGGGGGATGAGGTCCTGCCCCGTCAGCTCGTCACAGCGGTTGGCGCCGCCGGCGGCAGGGGTGCCGGCATTCGCCGTGGTGAGTCCGCCAGCCGGTATCGCATACGTGGTCGTGCCGATCACCAGCGTGCCAGGACTGCAGCGCGTAGTGCGGTAGTCACGACCACCCGAGTCGCGTTGGTCGCCACGGAAGAAGCTGCGATCGTCGCCCGACAGGTTGTCGCGATCGACATGCTCGTAGGCCAGCATTGCCTGGCCGCCGCTCCACACCTTGCCGAAGGCCGCACCCACGACGGATTCGGAGAAACTGCCCGCATCGGCGAAACCGGCGCGACCGAACACTTCCACACCGTCCAGATCGCGACGCGGGATGAGGTTCACCACGCCAGCGACGGCATCCGATCCGTAAATGGCCGAGGCGCCATCAGCCACCACTTCGACTCGGCCGACGGCCAGCGTCGGCAGGATGGAAGGATCGGTGCTGCGGGAGTTGTTGGTGACGCGATGACCATCGACCATGATCAGCGTGGCGTAGGGCCCGACACCGCGAAGGTTCACGGAGTTGCCGTAGACGATGTTGCCCGCACCGCCAGATTGGCCACGCGAGTTCTCGCTGACACCCAGGTCGAAATTCTGCGGCAGTTCCTTGATGATGCGATCGACGGTCACCTGACCGGCATCAGCCAGCGCCACGCGATCCAGCGCGATGACCGCCGAGCCCACCGGCTGGGCGCCACGCACGCGGCTGCCGGTCACGACGACTTCGCTGAGCTCGCTGTCGGCGGCCTCAGCCGCGAACAGCGGCACCGCGCACACGGCCATCAAACCGGCGCCTGCGAGAACCCGACGTACAGACAGCGACACAGCATTGCCGTTCATGAACGATCCCCCGCTGCGGATGTTGGTCCGCGCTTATTGTTGACAAAATTGTCAACAATAATTTAGCGGATCTTGAGCGGCGGGGGCAAGTGCAGTTACGAGCCCGGCTGGTCCTGCAGCGGCAACTCCACCCAGGAGCCCCCTGGGCCGCCGGTCTCCACGGTTATGGCGGGCGGCGGGTCGAGCTTCAGCTCGGACAGGTTGCGCTGCCGCGGATCCGCACCCGTGATGACCAGGCGCAGTCGGGCACCGGCCGGCACCACGCGGGAAACCGCGGTCAGCGCCAAGTCCACGTCGACGGGCTTGCCGGCCGACAGCGGCGCGAAGTCCGCATTCAGTCCTGTCATCCATGGCAGGCCGAGCGTGTCATAGGGCGCCTTTCCAGTCTTGCGCATGGCCGCCGCCTGGCGACCGAAGGCGAGCACCTGAGCCTTGCCGTCAGGCATCAGCTGCTCCAGATAGACAAACAACAACGGCTCCGGACGGTCCGAGGCCACGCGCAGATGCACCACGGGAAAACCCACGAGGCGCTGCGGCGCATTCACGGGCGGCAGCGCGAAGCTCAATCCCTTGCCATGCTGCGAGTTGATCCAGAACGCAAAGTACTCGGCCGATCCCACGTCGTAGTTGACCCGGAAGTTCGGCTGCGCCTTGCGCGCCGGCTGCGTCTGCAAAGTGAGGTTTCCCGTGCCGGCGGCGGCTTGCGGAGCAAGGTACAGCTTCTGCACGGTGGCCTTCACGCCGGGCCAGCGCGAGTCCCGTTGCCAGCTGCCGTGACCGCCGCCTTCATCCAGCCACCATGTGACCCGAGCCGGAGGCGTTGCCGGCTGCACACCCTTCAGCGTGGAGTTGAAATATCCCTTCACTTCGGCCGGCAGGTCGAACCCGGGTGGAGGCACGCAGTGCGATCCGGGTCCGAGCAGCAGACGGCTGCCGAGGTTTTCCGCGGCGAGAACCACCTGCGCGGTGGGCTCATCCTCGAAATTGCCCCAGTAGTACGTGGCAATGCCGGAGCGGCGCAACGTGTCGAGGTAGGTGTAGGGACCTGCCTCCTGCCAGAAGCGGTTGCCGGTGAGCGTCGAGACGCTGTCGCGAAACTGCATGCCGTACCACAGCGCAGCCATCGGCGTATTGCGTGCATGCTGTTCAACCGCCATGGTGCGCAGCGCGCCATCGCGGTCCGCATCCAGAGGCAAGCTGGCCATGTCATCGCTGAGTGGTTCATCCGGACGCGTGTTGAATTGCGCGGTGATGCCGCCATTGCGCACGAAATAGTATTTGTCGAGATCCGTGGCGCCACTGAAGATGGCGCGCAGAGCCGGCGGCGCAGTGGAGGCCACATGTACGGTGGTACCGCCCAGATACGAGCAGCCGTACATGCCCACCTTTCCATCTGACCATGGCTGCGCAGCCAGCCATTGGACGAGGTCATAGCCATCGTAGGCCTCGGTGCGATCCTGGAATCCACGGCGTGCCCCGAACGAGGCGCCCTTGCCGCGAATATCGGCCACTGCGATCGCATAACCCGCATCGAACAGCGCGTTCGCCACACCGCCTGACAGCTGCCCCATCTCGACGATCCGGCCGTTGGCATCGAAATACCGCGCGCGATAAGGCGTGAACGAAAAAATCGCCGGCAGTCCGGTTGCCAACGGCACACCATCACGCGCCGGCCGATACAAATTCATCGCCAGCAAGGTGCCATCGCGCACCGGCACGTACAGTGACTGCCGGAAGGGACCTGTGGGTGCCGGAAGATGCTTCTGTATGACGGTCCAGCGTCTCTCGGTGCACAGCCTGCACGCGGGACCGGCAAAGTCCCAGCTCGCATCCGCGTCGCCCTTCAGGTTCCAGTCCAGCCAGCGCGAGGCCACACGTGCCCAGTCGCCACCATCGCGCTCGGTCCAGAATGTTCCGCCGTGCCCCACGGGCAATTCGCCGAAGAACACCGGCACCTGCTCGATGCGCGACACATCGTCGCTGGCATTCGGATGCGCGATGTCTGACGGGCCGCCAGCCAGGTACAGCATCGGGCCGTGCAGCCGCCTCAGCTGCGACTTGTCGATGACCACACCGGTCCTGGCACCATCACGTCGCACGTAGATGCCGCTGTTGATCACCAGAGTGGTCTTGATGCGTGGATCGCTTGAGGCGGAGAGCGCCTGCAGGCCGCCACAGCTGTGCCCGCCCACAGCGATGCGTGTCAGGTCGATATGGCCGTTCAGCACACTGCCCTGGCGCGCATTCTCGCGCGTGGCCCAGTCGATGCCTTCCAGCATCTGCTGTGGCTGGGTTTCATCGGGCGTGTTGCGCGCCGGCGCATCGGCCGCACCGGGCGCCAATGGCTGTACCAGCGGCGGTGCCACCGTGATCGCGGTGGCAGGCTCCAGCGGACGCTCCTCGCGTGGCTTGCCCAGTGCGATGACGATGTAGCCTTGGGACGCGATCTGGCGCAGGAATGCGCCATGCTGCAGTCCATTGTCACGACACGCGCCATTGCCCCAGACGAACAAGGGCAGCGGATCTTTTGGCAACTTCACGGGGTGATACAACGTGTGGCCGGGCAGTGAATCCACCGCTTCGGCGACGGCTGGCAACGGTCCGGTGCCTGAGGCTGATCCCACAACTGCGGCAAATACACTGGCTGGCAGGAACACCAGACTGGCGCGGCACGCGTGCGCAATCAGTGCCAGGAATGGTCTGCGATTCATGAAAGTCACCACTCTTTAGCTCATTGCCGACTATTACGGCTCAACCTCCTCGTCCTTTGCAAGCGCTTGCATGAATCCGCCGCTCGGGCGCAGAGTGCACGCCCTATCCAGGAGGGATCTCATGACAGCTGCGACCAAGATCGTGCGTCTTGCGACAGGTTTGGCAGGTCTCACTTCCATAGTGGTGACGGCAGCCGCTGCGGCGGCAGAGCCGGCGGCAGGCGCGCGCGCCAGCGATGATGCGCTGGCCGAGGTCGTCGTCACGGGCAGTCGCATCCGCGGCGTCGCACCTGTTGGATCGCCCGTGATATCACTGGACCGCAGCGCCATCGAAGAATCAGGCGCATCCAGCACCAGCGAACTCATCCGCGACCTGCCTCTGGTGGTCGGACTGGGCGCATCCGAAACAGCCTCGGCCGCGCAGAACGGCGCAGCCAATGTCACCCGCGGCGTCTCGATCAACCTGCGCGGCATCGGCTCCAACGCCACGCTGGTGCTGTTCGGCGGACGCCGCATGCCACCCGCGGGCACACAGGGACAGATCACCGACATCTCGGTGATCCCTTCCATCGCATTGGAGCGCGTGGAGCTGGTCGCCGATGGCGGCTCGGCGATCTACGGATCCGACGCCGTCACCGGCGTGCTGAACCTGATACCGCGCCGGCAATTCACCGGCGCCGAATCGGCGCTGCGTTTCGGCGCCGCGGACGATTACACCGACTGGTCGTTGAGCCAGCTGTTCGGCACGAGTTGGGGCAGCGGCCACGCCATGGTGGCCATCGAGCGCAATCAGCATTCAGCCCTGCGCGGTTTCAGCCGGGATTTCTACACTTCGGACCTGCGCGCTGCAGGCGGATCGGATTTTCGTTCACAGCAATGCGCCCCCGGCACCATCCTGGTCGGAACCACGCCCTACGCCATTCCATGGGGATCCACCGGCCGCGGGCTCACGCCTGCCCAGTTCACGGCGAACACGCGCAATCTCTGCGACAACCTGGTCCGCGGCGACATCATCCCGCGCCTCGAGCGCACCAGCCTCATGGCTTCCACCGAGCAGGAACTGGGCGCGGGATTCACGGCCTTCGCCGAAGGCTTCTACTCGCGGCGCAATTTTTCCATCCATTCATCGGGCGTGACCGCGAATCTTACGGTGCCCAGCACCAACGCCTTCTATTTCAATCCCACCGGCGGCACGGCGCCGGTCACTGTGCAATATGACCTGGTGGCGGACGGCGGACTGCCAAATGATCCCGGTCATGCGCTGTCGTGGCTGTCGGTTGCGGGCCTGCGTCGCGGCTTTGCCAACGACTGGCGCGCGGAAGCCGCTGTGTCGATGGGCGAGAGCGTTGATGTGACCAGCCGCACGCAGAACCTCAATACCACGGCCACAGGCATCAACCAGTATCTGGCCAGCAGCAATGCGGCTGTGGCGTTCAACCCCTATGGAGTGGGCGCGACCACCAATGCGGCAACGATTGCAGCCGTCCGCAACGGCCAGTTCGTGATCCATGGCAATACCAAGCTCTCCACAGCTTCTGTACAGGCCGATGGCCCGGCATTCAAGCTTCCTGGCGGCGCGGTTCGCGTCGCGGTTGGCGTGGAATACCGGCGCGAAACGCTGGGTGGATTGCTGGAGTCGGGCTCCACCACCGCTCCGGTGCTGGTACCGAGCCACATCGCGCGCCACATGTCCGCGGAATTCGCGGAATTGTTCGTGCCGCTGTTCGGCGCATCCAACTCCATGCCCGGCATGCGCCGTCTCGACCTGTCGGTTGCCGGACGCCATGAGGATTACAGCGATTTCGGCACGACTACGAATCCCAAGCTGGGATTGAACTGGTCGCCGGTGGATGGCCTGTTGTTCCGCGGCAGCTGGGGCAAGTCGTTCCGTGCACCCGGCCTTGCAGAGAATGATCCGCGCTCCTCCGGCTATGGGCTGTATGGCGACACACTGCCCTGCAGCCATCGCGCGCCCGCCACCACCTGCTTCGGCATCGGCATCGCCGGCGGCAATCCGGATCTCAAGCCCGAAACGGCAACCACATGGTCGCTGGGATTCGATGTCACGCCGGCCGCGCTGCCCGGCTTCCGCGCATCGCTGACGTACTGGGATGTGAAATACCTGAACCAGATCGTCGGACTGCGTGGCACGGCAGGCCTGTTGACCAATTCCATCTATTCGACGTACCGCACGCTGGATCCGACTGCCGCGCAGGTGAATGCGCTGCTGGCTTCAGGACTGCCGATCAACTCGCCCATCAATGCTTCGCAGGTGACTTACATCCAGGATGGCCGCCGGCAGAACGTGGGCGGCACCTTTGCCAAGGGTTTCGATCTGGATCTCGGACAATCCTGGGAGCTTGCGGGTTCGCGCCTGCGCGTGGGAGCAATGGTCACCCGCATCGACTCACTCAAGACAGCCGTGGCACCCGGCGCGATACCCGTCGAAGTGGTCGATACGCTGAATTTCCCGCAGCGCTGGCGCGGCCGCGTCACGACGGGCTGGTCGCGCGGCCAGTTCGATTCGCTGCTGACGCTGAATTTCGTGGGCAACTACACGCAGACGGGTGTGACGCCGGTGCGTCACATCGACAGCTATCGCACGCTCGATCTGCACACCGGTTTGCGTCTCGACCAGCACAACAGCCTGTCGCTGACCTTCGACGTGCAGAATCTGCTGAACGAGAAGCCACCGTTCGTGAATCTCTCCGGCGGCTACGATCCGCAGTCGGCCAGTCCCATCCTGCGCATGGTGGTCGCGGGGCTGCGGAAATCCTGGTAATGCGCACGCGGCCCGCTGGTGCACTGACACTGCTCGCCGCACTCGCGCTCGCGCCTGCGTCGCCGGTATTCGCCTCGCAGGCGCGCGCCGCTCACGGCGACTGCAGCGCCTTGGCGGGCAACCAGGGCGCAGGCGTGGAAGTCACTGCCGCAACGGCCATCACTCCTCAGGGCGCCTGGTCTCCCCCAGCTGCGCTCGGCGCTCCGTCGCCGGTGACCGTGCCGTTCTGCCGCGTCGAAGGAATGATCGGCAAGCGCATCGGCTTCGAGCTCTGGCTGCCACCCTTCGCGGCGTGGAACGGCCGACTGCTCGGCGCTGGTGTGGGCGGAGACGCGGGCGTGTTCAATTTCCGCGATCTGGCGCGAGGTGTTGCCGCAGGCTTTGCCAGCTCCACCACCGATGGCGGACACAAGAGCAGCGAGACGCGCTGGATGATGCGCCGCGATGCGGTGCTCGACTACACCCATCGTGCACAACATCTCACCAATCTCGCCGTGCGCAAGCTCGTGACGCGCTATTACGGATCCGGGCCGCATCACGCGTATTTCCTGGGCTGTTCCGGAGGGGGCCGTCAGGGATTGAAAGAGGCTCAGCGCTTCGCAGCCGATTACGATGGCATCGTGGCGGGCGCCGGCGGACCGCGCATGCCAGAGATGTCGGTGCGTCATTTGTGGCATGCGCTGTACCAGCAGAATCATCCCGAGGGCGCGCTCGATGGAGCAGCCTGGTCACGCGTCTCCGCGGCGGCGATCCGTGCCTGCGATGCCGATGATGGTGCGACGGACGGTGTGGTGGACTATCCGCCTTCCTGTCGCTTCGATGTCGGCACGCTGCAGTGTGGCGCGACTTCGGCGCCGGGTTGCCTTTCCGCCGCGCAGGTGCAGACCGTGCGCACGTTGCAGCAACCGCTGCGTGACGAGAAGGGCCGCGCGCTCGACTCGGGTCTGCTGCCCGGTGTCACAGTTCGACCCGGACCGCCGTCGCCTCTGCTGCTGCCGTTCTTCGCCGAGGGCACGCATCGCGATCCTGGCTGGAATCCTGCGACCTTCAGCATCGCCGATGATCTCGCGCTGGCGCGGCGACGCATGCCCGAGATGGCCGCCGACGACGCGGATCTGCGGCGTTTCGATGGGCGTGGCGGCAAACTGATCCTGTACCAGGGATGGCTGGATCCCTCCATCATCGCCAGCCAGAGCCTGGACTACGCCGCGGCTGTGCGCGCCAAGATGGGTTCTCGCAGCGATCGCATGCTGCGCCTGTACATGGTGCCGGGCATGCCGCATTGTGGCGGTGGCGATGGCGTCAACCAGTTCGGGGGGTCGGGCAGCGCGCTGCCCATCGGCACACCGGATCGCGACCTGTTGTCGGCAGTAGTGGACTGGGTGGAACATGGCAAAGCGCCACAGAGCATCACCGGCGTGAGACAGGAAGGCGCTCGTATCACGCGCGAACGCCTGCTGTGCCCATCGCCGCTGGTGGCGCGTCCGGTCGATGCCGACGCCGCGAATCAGCGCTGCGAAGCGCGCACCGCGCCATAGACGCCGCTCTCGGGATGTATCGACAATGAAGCCTTGCAACGCCTCCTCAGGATTTCGCGCGTGGCTGTTCGCGACACTGATCACCTCCTGCCTGTGTGCTGTCGCGGGGGAACCTGCAGCCGGCACGCGGCACATCGATGGTCACCATGCCAGTGGCGCGCGCTGGGCCATCGATGTGCCGCAGACATGGAACGGCACGCTGCTGTTGTATGGGCGTGGATACGGCGGGGGTCCGCTCGACCAGGCTCCGGAAACCGCGCCGCGGGGCATGCGCGATGAATTGCTGCGCAGGGGTTATGCCCTCGGCGCATCCAACTACACCGGCCGCGAATGGGCAGTGCAAGAAGCCCCCGGCGACCAGATTGAAGTGCTCGACGCCTTCGTTGCGCAGGTGGGCAAACCGAAACGTTCAATTGCCTGGGGCTCATCGATGGGTGGCCTCGTCACGGTGGCCATGGCTGAGCGCTATCCCGATCGACTCGCGGGTGCGCTCCCCATGTGTGGCTCGGTCGGCGGCTCGCTGGGCATGCTCAACAACGCCCTCGACGGTGCATTCGTGTTCCGCACCCTGGTGGCGACCGATCCCGCCCTGCGTGTGGTACAGCTCGACGATGATCGTGCCAATGCGCGACGCGTACAGACCGCGCTCGATGCCGCGTGGCAGACCAGCGAGGGCCGTGCACGCGTGCTGCTGGCGGCTGCGGTGGCGCAGCTTCCCACCTGGACTCAGGCCAATTCCCCGCGTCCCGCGGCGAAAGATCTCGACGCACAGGCCGAGCAGCTGCGCCGCGCCTTTGCCATGGGCGTATTCGTGCCCCGCACCGACCAGGAACGCCGCGCTGGTGGCATCACCTCGTGGAATACCGGCGTGGACTATGGTGTGCAGCTGCGGCGTTCCGGCCTGCAGCCGCTGGTCCGGCACTTTTATCGTGAGGCGGGGCTCGATCTCGATATGGATCTCGCACGTCTGGCTTCAGCGCCACGCATTGCGGCAGATCCCCGGGCCGTCGCCTACATGCGCGCCAACTTTGTGCCCAGTGGGCAGCTGCGCATTCCCCTGCTGACCCTGCAGGCCGTGGGCGATGGCGTAACCATTCCCGCGATCCACGGCGGCCTGCAGGCCATCGTCGATGCGGCCGGCCATCGTCGCGAGTTGGCCCAGCTCTGGGTCGAGGGCGCCGGGCACTGCACTTTCACGCCCGCAGAAATGTTCGCCGCGCTGTCCACACTCGAACAGAAGCTGGAAACAGGCCGCTGGAGCGTGGCACCGAAAGAAGTGATGCAGCGCGCCGATGGTCTTCCTGGCGGCATGCGCTTCACGCGCTACACGCCGCAGCCCCTGTTGCGCGCCTGCGGCGCGCGCCCGGGAAGCTGTGCTGGCGAACCCGCACTACCTGCCAACGCAAGATGAGTGTCGCCAATGGCATCGTGCTCGCCACCGGCGATATCGCGCCGGATCGCGAGCATCCGGATGAGTGTTTCGCGGCGACACGCGACCTGCTCAACGGCGCAGAGCTGGTGTTCGGCCAGCTCGAGACCAGCTTCGCCACTCGCGGCACGCGTCTGCCGCAGGCGCGGCATGCCGTGATGGCGCAGCCGGAGTGTGCAGCGGCGCTGGCGCGCGCCGGCTTCGATGTCATCTCCTTTGCCGGCAATCATTGCCTCGACTGGGGCAACGAGGCTTTCTTCGAAACCTTGCGTCACCTGGATGCCGCCGGCCTGAGCGTGGTCGGTGTCGGCGAGAACATCGCAGCGGCCCGTGCTCCGGTCGCAAGGCAGATGGCAGATGGCACGCGAGTCGCCTTCCTCGCGTATTCCTCCATCCTGCCGCAGGCCTACTGGGCCGAAGAGCGGCGTCCAGGTTGCGCACCGATGCGCGCACACACGCTGTATGAACAGATCGAGCACGATCAGCCCGGCACACCGGCCCGCATCCACACCTGGGCGCATGCGGGCGATCTGCGGGCGATGTGTGACGACATCCGCAAGGCGAAAGCCGACAACGATGTGGTGCTGGTCTCGCATCACTGGGGCATTCACTTCGTGCGCGCCTCGATCGCTGACTACCAGCGCGAGGTGGCACGCGCAGCCATCGAAGCCGGCGCCGACGCCATACTCGGGCATCATGCTCATATTCTGAAAGGCATCGAATGCGTCGAGGGCCGGCCGGTGTTCTACAGCCTGTGCAACTTCGCGACGGACCTGCGCATGACTCCGGAGCATGCGATGCGGCCCAGCTTCAAGGAAATCCAGAAGCTGGGGGAAAACTGGGAGCCTGACTTCGACAGCCTCTACAACTTTCCGCCCGCCTCGCGCCTCTCGATGATTGCACGACTGAAGATCGGCGACGGCCGCGTGCTTGAAGCCGGCTTCGTGCCCGTGTACATCGACCGCGATGCCGTGCCTCGCGCTGTGCCACCGCAGGATCCACGTCATGGCGAGGTGGTCGAGTATCTGCGCGCAGTCACTGCGGAAGCCGGGCTCAATGGAACTTTCGCCACTGCAGGCAGTCACGTTCGCATCGACTACGCCGTCTCCACATCATGAAGTCGCTGACACGCCTGCCACTGGAATCCATCGTCGGGCTGTACTTCATCAGCTACATCCCGAACATCATTCTCACACGCCTCGCCACCAGTGGCGTGAACGCGGAACGCGGCCGCCCCCTTACGGGCCTGGAGACATTGCCCGTCTCACTGATCATCAACCTGTTGCTCACCTATGCCTTCATCTGGGCTTCAGGCTGGCATCGCGACGCGCATCGCATCCAGATCGGCGCGGCGCGACTGCCCGTCCCGACCCGCTACACGGCGCTGTCAGGCATAGGGACGGCGCTGGTGCTGTTCACGGTGCCGCTGTCATTCACCTTCACGAATGTCAGCATTCCTTTCATCCAGCTGCTGATGCGCGGCGACATTCTGCTGATCGCACCACTGGTGGACTTCATCTTCGGCCGGCGCGTGCGCTGGTGGAGCTGGACGGCGCTGATCATCGTCGCCATCGCGCTGACCTTCGTGGTGCACCAACGCGGCGGCTTTCGCCTGCCGCCGCTGGCCATCGCCACGGTGGTGCTGTACACGCTCGGCTACTTTCTGCGCCTGGCCGTGATGACGCGCATCTCCAAGTCCGGCGATGCCGCGAGCGTCCGTGGTTACTTCGTCGAGGAGAAGCTCATCGCGCTGCCCATGTCCGTCGTGGCGCTGGCTGCGATCAGCTGGATGGGACTCGGCTCACAGGCCGGTGAGCTGTCATGGGGATTCACGCGCGCCTGGAGCGATCCGGTATTCCTGCTGCTGGCCGGTGGTGGATTCACGCTCACCATCATCTCGGTGTTCGCCGCCATCATCCTGTTGGACCCGCGCGAGAACAGTTACTGCGTGCCGCTGGAACGCTCTTCGAGCCTGCTGGCCGGACTCGCTGCGGCCTTCGTGTTGCATGCTGTATGGGGACAGTCGGCGCCCGCGGGCAGCGAACTCATTGGTGCGTCGCTGTTGCTGGCCGCCATCGTGCTGCTGACGCTGGCACCACGGTTCGCACGCAAATAGTTTCAGGCACTCTCGCGCGCAATCAGCCGGAAACCCACGTCGATCACCTTCTGCGTGATTCGTTCCCCGTTGGCGCGCCGCCGCAGCACGGCGACAGCTTCGCGGCCGATGCGCGCACCATCCACATCTACAGTGGTGATGGAAGGCCGCATGTCACCGGCAATGGCGAGGTTGCCAAAGCCGACGACCGCAACCTGGTCGGGTACGCGCATGCCGGCGGCGCGCGCTTCGACGATCACGCCCTGCGCCAGCACATCCGAGCTGCAGACGATGACATCGGGCGCAATATCCTGCTGCGAGACATGTCGCCACACCATGCGCGAGTGACCGAAGCGGGTAGGCAGCGGCACGTCGAGAACCAGCGCAGATTCGTGGCCGGTGGTGCTCCATTCCTCCAGAAATCCATCGCGTCGCTGGCGCGCCCGCGCACCCTCGGCCACCGCCAGCATCGGGCGTACATAGCCGCGGCCGTGCAGGAAGCGCGCGACGTCGCGCCCCACGGCCAGGTGGGAGAAGCCGACGGCGATGTCGATGGGGTCTTCCGGCACACCCCAGGTTTCGATGACCGTCATGGACCGCTGGCGCAGCCGTTCGCGCGTGTCGGCATCCGTGACGATGCCGGTGAGGATGACGGCATCAGCCTGCCGTGCCAGTGCCGCATCGATGAGCTGTGGCATGCGCGCATTGCCCGAACCGGTCAGTCCCAGCATCACGGTATTGCCGTACAGCGACAGCTCCGAGGCCATGGCCTCGATGGTGTCGTTGAAGATGGATTGTCCGATCTCGGGCACCAGTACTGCCACCAGGCGGCTGCGGTTCGAGGCCAGGCCTCCGGCCAGCAGATTGGGGACGTAACCCATTTCGTCGATGGCGGCACGGATGCGCGCGGCAGTAGCCGGGGCCACCATGGCCGGACTGTTGTAATAGCGTGAAACCGTTGCAGTGGATACGCCCGCCCGGTGGGCGACATCGTCGAGTTTCGGGATCGAGGACTTGGCGCGATTCATGAAGGTACAGTGCACCATTCTCTGCGGCGGAAAAAAAGCCATGCAAGCGCTTTCACTGAAAACTATACTTTTCGGTCATGTCTCAGGATTTTGACCCACTGGCGCCCGAGGACTTCGACAGTCCGCATGCCGACTACGCGCGGCTGCGCCGCGAGTGCCCCGTGGCCCACAGCAATGCCTGGGGCGGGTTCTGGGCGCTGATGAAGCATGCAGATGTGGTCCGCGCTGCTGCCGACAGCGACACTTACATCACCTCGAAACAGAATGTGGTGCCCAAGGTGGCCTTCACCGGGCGACGTCCCCCTCTGCACCTAGATCCGCCGGAGCACACCCCCTATCGGCGCGCGCTTTCGCCGCTGCTGGCTCCGCAACGTGTGGCGCGCTTCGAACCGGAGATCCGCCGCATCTCGCGCGAACTGCTAGGACGCATGGCAATCCAGGGCGGCGGCGACATCTGCGAAGAATTCTCCTCCCGCCTTCCCATCCTCGTATTCAACGCATGGATGAACCTGCGACCCGAGCAATCGGCGCAGCTGGCTGAAGTGGGACGTCGCTACAACGTCGCGGTGCAGTCGAATGACGAGGTGGCCACCAAAGAGACCAGCCTCAAGCTCTACGAAATGGCCCGCGCCGTCATTGCCGATCGCAAGGCGCGACCGCTGCCTGTGGACCAGGACGCCACCAGCTCGCTGCTCGCAGCCAGGGTGGACGGTCAGCCTCTGCCCGAAGAGATGATAGTCGGCACCATCCGCCAGGTGTTGGTGGTCGGCATCATTGCGCCCACGGTGATGATCGGCTCCATTGCCGTGCACCTGTCGCGCGACCAGCAGCTGCAGCAGCATCTGCGCGAGCATCCGGAACTCTCGGAGGCGGCCACGGAGGAATTTCTGCGGCTTTACACGCCATACCGTGGCTTTGCGCGTACGGCTACCACCGACGTGACCGTGCGGGGCCGCGCCATTCCAGCCGGCGAGCCCATCGCACTGGTTTATGCGTCGGCCAATCGTGACGAAGAGGTGTTCCAGGATGCATCGAGCTTCCGGCTCGATCGTCCCAACATGAAGGAATCCGTGGCATTCGGCCGCGGACCGCATATGTGTCCTGGCGCACCCCTGGCGCGGCTCGAGATGCGCGTGGCGCTGGAAGAGCTGCTGGCGCATACACCGCGCGGTTTTACCCTGGCTGGCGATATCATGCCGACACGGTTTCCTGAGATCGGCGCGCTGCGAGTGCCGCTGAGATTCAATTGACGACAACGAATTAGCCTGGCTCTTCGAGAGCTGCGGCATTTTGGGGGTTCTAGAAGATGCGATGCGCGTGGGGGCGCCTCGGCGGCCTGGCAATGGTGTTGGCCGCGGCAGGGGTATCGTTGTCGGCCGCTGCCGCGCCGCCGGATATTTCCGGTATCTGGCTGCCCGTGGAATCGCTGTCCACCCCCTGGCCCGAGCCGCTGCCGCTGACCGACGCCGCGCGCAAGCGCTATGCGGCCTACGATCCGGACCGGGACGAACCTGCTTCCTTCTGCATGCCATTGGGCACGCCGCGCAACACGCTGTCGGGCACCAGTGCGCTGGAAGTACTGCAGACCGCGGATCGGGTGTACTTCGTGTTCCAGCCGAATCTGCTGAACGCCGAGACGCGGCGCGTATATCTGGGCAAACCGCTGCCCCGCGCCGACGCGGATCGTCTGCCCACCTGGCTGGGCACGTCCAGCGGCCGATGGCAGGGAGAGGCACTGGAAGTCGAAACCGTGGAACTCGAACCCCAGGCCATCCTCAACGCCAGTGGCCTCTCGCATTCCGGTGGACTGCGTGTGAAGGAGCACTGGCACCTGGAGCGCGATGCGAAACGCGGCCCACTGCTGGTGGACGACATCGTGCTCGAAGACCCGGGAACCTTCACGGCTCCGCTGCGCCTCAAGCGCGTCTTCGCCTGGGCACCCGATGCCCGGCTCACCGAAGGACAGTGCTCGGAGCGTTTGTGGATTGACCAGATCTGGCGGCATCGCCTGCGCGAACATGCGGCCGCACGCAAAGGGGCTGCCCGATGAACCGCCCCCGCCTTGCCATGGTGATGCTGCTGGCTGGAACGATGCTGGCAATCGCCCCGCTGCTGCAAGCCGCGCATCCTGCCGTGTCACGCGAGATGGCTGGCGTGTGGTTGCCTGACAGCAAGCGCAGCGACCGCACACCCTCACAGTGGCCATTGCGGGCTGATGCGGCTGCCGCGCGTGACAAGTGGCTGGCTGAATACGGCCCCGTCGATGCCACAGTCGACGATACCAATGCCTCATGCATCGCCGAAGCCATGCCCTGGCCGGCGCGGCTGATCGCGCAGTATCCCTTCGAGGTGCTGTTCACCGCGGATCGCGTCACCATCTTCCACGAGGTGTTCGGCAGCCTGCGGCGCATTCCCATCGGCCGCGCCCGGAACACTTTTGAAGCGCTGCCCAGCGCCATGGGCAGATCGATCGGTCACTGGGAAGGCGACATCCTCGTGGTGGAGACCGACATGATCCGTCGAGAGGGTGCCGGCCTGCCTTCGGGAAATCCGCCCGTCAGCAACGCACGGCGCATCGTCGAGCGCTGGTCCATGGGCAAGGACGATGCAGGCAACAAACAGCTGCGCAACGAGATCACCCTGATCGATCCTGTGGTGTTCACCGCCCCCGTGAAGATGACGATGCGTTACAAGTGGTCGCCCGATATCGCCGTGGGCGAATACCTGTGCCAGCAGGACATCTGGGACCAGAACCTGCAGGGCTCACCGAGCACGGTGCCATGGCGCAAGTGATCGCTCGCGCCGCGCGGCAGCGCGGCTACTCGGGGATCTCCTGCCCGCGGACCCATTCCTTGCCGTTCGCGAACTTCACGCGCAGCAGGTACATGAAATGAGGGTCGGTGCGGTCCGGGTTGCCCGTCACGGTGATCTTGGCGCCGGCCTTCATGTCGCCGGGCTTCCAGTTGTAGCGCGCCAGGAGGACACGGCCGGGCGCAAACACCTTGTAGAGCTCGGTTTTGCCGGCAGCGTCGCTGACGTCCATGTCGATGAAAGAGTGCGGGTTGACGAAGCCGAAGAATTTCACCGTGCCGGTGATCGTCTGCTCCTTGCCCTTGTCGAAGTTGGCGGTCGAATGATGAGCCGACGCCGTTGCCGCAGCTACAACCAGCAAGGAGAGAATCAGTTTCTTGATGCGCATCGTCACACCCCGAAATGCAAGCGCTTACGTGGATTCTCGGCGGCACCATCCACCGCGTCAACGTACTTCTACACGTTCATGGTCACCACTACCTGAAGGAATGATATGAAACTGCCCCCGATCGTTACCGCGTCCGGCCTCCTGCTGTTGGCGGGCCCCATCCCGATGGCGGTTGCCCAGGAAACCGGCGCCAGGGACACCGCCAGCATCGATGAGTTCGTCGTCACCGGCACATTCATCCGCCGCAGCGAGGGATTTACTCCGGCCTCACCGGTGCAGGAAATCGCCAAGGATGACTTCGAGGCGCACGCGCCGCGCACGGTCGCCGACTTCTTCACGCAGCTGCCCTACAGCTTCAACACGAATTTCGGCGTCGGCCGTGGAACGGGTTCGGCCAATGGTTCCGGCAGTCTGAATCTGCGCAACCTCGGTTCTGCTGCCACACTGGTGCTGCTCAATGGCCGCCGCGTGGCACGCGATGCCGTCACAGTCGGCAACGTCGATGTGAATTCACTGGTGCCGCAGATCGCCATCGAGCGCATCGACATCCTGAAGGACGGCGCTTCGTCACTGTACGGCTCAGATGCCGTGGGTGGTGTGGCGAACTTCCGCACGCGTCGCGATTTCGATGGGTTCGAAGTGCAGGCCATGGGTGACATGCGTGAATACGGGCACACCATCGACAACCGCCTGTCGGCCCTGTGGGGATCGCAGGGCGAGAATGGCGGCGTCACCATCGCATTCGAGCATTTCAAGCGCGACCCTTTCGTCATCGACACCTATGAAATATGGCGCAAGCGTTCCGGCATCGACGCCGCGTTCCGCCAGAACGGCTGGCCGATGAACTACAGCATCCCCAACCGCAACGCCGCAGGTGCGGTCGCGGGCGCCGCCACCAATATCGGCGATCCGGCTTGTGCGACGTTCGCGCCTTCCGCCAACACCTCCGGCGCTCCCGTCACACGGCTGGGCGTCAGCTACCCCTCGCTGTGCCAGGAGAATGTGCCAATCGGCACCAGCGCCAATGCCGATGAAGACCGCTACCAGAGCTTCATCGAGGTGCATCGGGAGATCAGCGAATCGCTGAAATTCTTCGGTGAGGCGGGCTTCCAGCGCGTGCGCGTGAAGATCATCGACACCCCGGGCGGCGCAGTGAACATCACCGGCGTGACCATTCCCGGCTATGCCCCCGCCAACACTTTCCGCGCCTTCAACTCGACGGGCCAGGCGCTGTATGCGCAGAACAGCGGCATCCAGCTCGGCTACGACAAGGACGGCAACGGCGTGAATGACTTCCTGCCGGCACGCAATGCTGCCGGCCAGGTGATCGTCGTGGGCACCAATGCCAATGCGCTGGACGCCAACGGCCGGCAGGTG
>Ga0134124_10000703_pt1 | contig 26802 bp, 29 predicted proteins | sample KB304_FD_96880 | JGI IMG/M metagenome (GOLD analysis project Ga0134124, IMG submission 96880) | Terrestrial soil microbial communities without Nitrogen fertilizer from Kellogg Biological Station, Michigan, USA - KB3-0-4 | ecosystem: Environmental > Terrestrial > Soil > Unclassified ... | reverse complement strand
GAGGTCTTCCGCGGCCAATACAGCGTCAACTTGTTTTTGGAAAAGAGCTCTCTCCCGCTGCGCACCGAACTCCCGATGGTTGGACCGCTGATGGCGTTGGCTCTCGTGGCGCTGGTTGCCGCCGTCGCGCTGTTCGCTCTCGATCATTTCAATAAAGACGAGAAGGCGAAGAAGTGGGGCTGGCGATGTTTCTACACTGGCGCCGCGCTGCAAGCGCTGGTTCTGGTCTTCCTCTTCGTGCAGATGAAGAGCACCGATAATCCGGCCGCTCGCATATCGCCGCGCGAGTATCCTGCGTTTGCCGTCTGGATGTCCGAACAATCGGGCGAAACAGTGACGGCCGACGGCGCTCAAAAGTGGGTGGCGCAGAACGCCTCGACCTTGAAGCTCAGTATGAATTCGAATCCAGTTGAATTCGGCGGATTGATTGGGCTGGGCGTCGCGCTGTTCTTAGTTTCGCTTTTCTCTTTGAAGCGCGACACTGTGGTTTCATCGCTGCCGCCGCTCAAGACCATCGACTCATTGCTCTATCGAACGGTCGGCGTAGCATTTCCGCTTTTGTCGCTGCTGCTCATCACGGGAGCGGTGTGGGCTAATGAGTCCTGGGGCAGGTATTGGGGATGGGACTCGAAGGAAGTGGGCGCACTTGTAGCTTGGATGGCTTACGCAGGCTTCCTGCACACTCGAATCGCACACGGCTGGCGTGGAAGGCGAAGCGCTTACTTCGCGCTGTTGGGATTCGCGCTGGTGATATTCACCTGGTTGGGTGTGAGCTTTATTATTCCGGGGCTTCACTCTTACGCGGGTGTTTAGCAGCGATGTTTGCGACTGAAAGTATCCCGTCACTTGCGTAAGAAACTCTGAGGGGTCTCTATGTCGGCGGACTTCATCATAAGCGCGTACATAGAAAGCGCGATGGCGCAGGCAGAATACGACAAGCTGGACGATGGCTCATTCTCAGGCCGCATACCTTCGTGTAAGGGAGTGATCGCGTTTGGATCGACCTTGCACGAATGCGAAACTGAACTGCGCTCAACGTTAGAAGACTGGTTGCTGGTGGGCTTCAAGCTGAGGCACATAATACCGGTCATCGACGACATCGATTTGAACGCGGAGCCCAAATATGAGCCGGTGGAAGCCGTGTAAGCGAAACGAGTTTATCCGCCGGCTCCGCAAGCTCGGATTTGATGGCCCTATTCTGGGACGAACCAACCAATTCATGGTCTTTCAGCAACACCGCCTGACAATCCCATCCAACGACGAATACTCAATGCCACAACTTCGAATGATGGTTCTGAGGTTGAGCATATCCCTGGCCGCTCCGTTTTGGTTGAAGAGTGGATCAGCTTGGCGTGAAGCCGAACGACTCTCGGACTCAACCGGGTCGAGCTGCTCTTTTTTTTTCCTGGATTCGGATTGTGATATTTCACCCCGAGGTTTTGCGTAGCGGCTCTCGTGTGCCAACGTTGCTCGTCAGCATTGCAGCGAGCGAAGTTTCCACTCGACTTGCCTCGTCATCTACGCATTAATCCTTGTCTGGCGGCCACTCATGCAAACCTTCAAACACTTCTTGATCCGTCGGCAGGTAGATGCTGTTGCGGCCGCCGAAGCGGTAGCCGAGAGAGTCAATAATCGTAAACCGGCCGTAGACGCGAAAAAACATGGGATTGATGTATCGTCGGACAATATCGCAGAACTCGTTAACTCTGAGCACCAGGTCGCATAGCAACCAAAATCCCCTCATCGACCAACGGTTCTCCTTTTCAGACTCGACGGCATACCACTCCGGGTCCCACACCCTCGCATAAGACTTGTCTGGACCGAAGAATGGCCCCGATCCGCGCGGTTCCGCTCTGATCTCGAAGTGGGTCACGTACTCATTGTAGGCATCGATGACTTTACGAATCGCCGCATCTAACTCAGGATGCCGCCCAGGGAATAAAGCGCCAATTCGCCTTCGGTTGAGTTGCGCCCGATACTCGAATACGTCTTCTGGTAAGAGATCACGCACGGCATTATCGATGAACCAATTCCACGCATCTAGGTACAGAGCCTGAGCGATCATATCGATTAGGTCCGCGTAGACGCTATCATCGGGATCAATTTGACCACCCGACGTCAGTGACTCAGCGACCCACTCTTCGTGGTCAGCCTTAATCGTATGTAGTCGCTCAATTGAATACTGCGGCTCGTCATGATCGATGATGTCGTGATGGTGTGAGCACAAAAGAACCAAGTTGGAGTACGCATTTCGTTCGACGTCGGTCAGTGTATCTCGCCACCGGGCCGCGCCCTGCTTCTCACCAACTATGTGACACATCGCGCCGAGGGTCGCCGTTCGAGCTTCAATATCGAGAGTAAGGAGCACGCGACATTCTGCAATGGAACACCGCCCTGCCGCCCTAGCCCATAGAACCTTCTGGTCTTTCAGTTTGACGTACCCGCTCATCGCTTCTGTGGCCAAGCAATCAGTAAACTGCCTAGGGTTAGGCAGGACTGCAAATCTGGAATTCCTTACTTCATTCCCTGATTCCTAGCTCGTCCCACTCCTTCGCACAATTCAAGGAATTCATTCTGCACAGATGAATCAAGCCTCTCGGCAAAAGACTCGTCTAGCGACTTGGTCTTGATCAACTCCTGTACATCTGCGAGGTCTTTCAAACGGTCAGGAGCGGTCATTCCTGATGCGAGCTTCAATTCGATCAGCTTCTCGATCGAGATTGTCTTTACGCCGTCGATCACAACGAAGCTTTCGCTCGGGTCTGGAAACTGAACCGGTTTTGGTAGTCCGTCGCCGGGGTAATCGCCTGATGTGATGATCTCGATCGGGACATTCTCCTGTGCAGTGCGAAACTTCTTGGCCGAACCCTCGAATGCCGGTCGATAGCCGAGCCCGACTAATTCTTCGCGAAATTTCTCGAGCCCTTGTTTTGTGAGCAGCAGATCGATGTCTTCGGTGAATCTCCGATATCCATGCTGGTTTAACGCGATGGCTCCGATCACGCTGTAATCGATTCCGTGCGCCTCGAGATCCGAGGCTACGCGTCGAAGCGCGTTGTTCAAAAGGCCCTTGCCCATAAAGAACCTCAACCCTTCTTGATAGGACTCGGTCGGAGAAGAGAGTATCTGCTGAAAGTCTGTGTGCTGCATAACGCTCCAACAAAGCGTGCCTAATAATAGCATGGGGCTCGAAGCAAACGGCCATTCGATCGTCTCCAGCCTCACTGAACCTCACTTACCAACGTAGCCGGCGGGCAACACCTTGTGAGGATCGATGCGTATGACTAGATAAGCGATCTGCTCTGACGTGATCTCGCTGAACCAGTGAGGAGTGTTAGGAGGAATGATCACCACGTCTCCCGGGCCGACTTTGCGGCTCACCCCGTTTTGAATCGCGCCGCCTCCGGAGCTGGGACCATTCAGCACTTTCACCACCGAGCTATCCGGTGGAGACTCTTTTGAGTTCTCAATCGTTCCGCCAGTCACCAGCGTCCCGTTTCCTTCGATGATGTGATAGACCTCGGTGATCTGGCTGTGTTCAATTCCGCCGCCCGGATTCCGCCCTTCGGTTTTTGCGCGATGAACTACGCCAACACTTACATTGTATTCGCCGTTTATGCTGACTACTCGAAGCTGCTGGTCGCTCACCGCAGCCGATGCCGTCTTCTGAACAACCGCCTTGATCTCAGCGCCGGTCACATCCGTCGCCGACCCGCGCGGAAGATGAGCAGAAGTTGGCGTCTGAGCGGTTGTCTGGGCCTGAACGCCGAAAGCCGCTGATAGCACGAACAGCGCGAACAGAAATGCAAGGATGCTTACTCTTTTCATTGTTGCCTCCGAGTCTGATTCTCTGAGTTGAACTCCTGGATGGAACCATCTCAAACGATTTGCAGCTCTGCCTCCCTTAGACAAGCCAGCAATCTAAGATACTCGTCTGCAGTGACACCCTGAAAATCCTGAGGGCTGGTCCACGCCCAGATGCTCAACGTAGCCGCGTTGTCCGTCAGCGAAAGCACTCGTACCTGCGGAGTGGGCGTGGTCAGAATTCGAGGATCATCCGCAAGCGCAGCCAGGATCGCGGTGATCGCGCGCTCGGCGTCGTCTTCAATTACTTTGAGCGTCAACTCCAAACGCCGCCGCTGACTGAGCGAGTGATTGACGATTTTCGAGCCCCAAACTTTCGAATTCGGCATGATGACTCGCACGCCGTCGGTCGTAGTCATCTGCATGTTGACGATGGTCAGCTCCTCGACCACGCCGAGTGAGCCCTCTACGTCGATCAACTCACCCGCTCGAAAGGGCCTGTAGATCAACAGCAGCAGCCCTGACGCAAAGTTCGAGATGGTGTCTCTGAGTGCAAAACCCAGAATAAGACCGGTGACACCAAGACCCGCGACCACCGAGACTATGGGCAGCTCCGCGGTTTGAAGAGCAAGTAACGTCGCGGAGATCAGGATCGAGAGAGAGACCGTACGCAGAAAGAAGTTCTTTAACAGGGCGTCGTCGCGAACCCGGCTGCGATTGAGGACAGCCTTCAGCCATCGCTTGCCCAATTTCGAAACGAGTACGCCGATCAGCAGGATCACCAATGCAAGAACCCACTGCGGCCAGTGCAGGAGGATGTATGTCTTCACTATTTCGATTTGTGGCATCGTGAGGCTCGCGCCGCTCGCGAACATCAGGGAAGTTACATTGACACAACTAAAGGTGCAACCTTCCGTAGTGTTCGGTTCTTGGGTTGCTGACTTGTAACGTCTGGTCAGTCCTTCGCGTGCTTTGCGGTCCTTTGCGCCTTTGCGCTGAGTATTTGGTATTGTGAGTATTGGGTATTGAAAGGAGCAAGACAGAATACCCAGCGCAAAGACGCAAAGGACCGCAAAGCACGCGAAGGTATTAAGCAACGCAGAACCCGAACACTATCCAACCTTCCGATGACTCTGTGCATTGATCGGCCCATTGATCATTTCACCGAAGAGCGGGTTGCCGGATTTCCGCGGAACGTTAGCGCGTGATACCCGAATGGGTAACTCGTTCCATGTTTGACCTGCATGGGTGGTTGTAAGAGAATTGAAGTAGCAGTTCCAATGCGCAGTCAGTTGTGTAGTGTGACCGCGCTTACTTAAGGCTCATCAAAGTTCCTCGGAGGTAGACCATGAAAACGCCAGCCCCCACGCGGCGCGGTCTTCGCCGCGTTAGCTCACTCTTCTTCTTCCTGTCGGTAGTTGCTCTCACATCATCAATGACTCGCGCGCAGGGGACCGCTGTTCGCGTAGAAACTTTTTCCCTGAAACCCGGTGGTGAAGTTGCAGTCGAGAACCCCCGCGGAGACACTCGCGTTGAATCGTGGGACTACCAAACCGTTCGCGTGGTTGCCGAAAAGAGAGGTCCGGCCTCGAGTTCGATTGAGCCGCGCGAACTGGTGCTGATGAGCGCGCAGAATTCGATCCTCCTCCAGTGCAAGCCGGGCGTGGGACAGATCGACCTGACTGTCTATGTTCCGATTGGGGCCCGCATTCAAGTGACCGGCGGCGCATGGCCCGTTGACGTTAGCGGAAGCCTCGGAAGCGCGCTCGTCGAGACAACCAGCGGAAACATCGGTTATCACCTGCCTTCCAATGACGATGCGCGAATCACGATGCGCTCAACGCAAGGTTCTGTGCGGTCATCGATGCCGCTCACGGCCACCGAACGAAACGGCACTCGCAGCCTCAGGGGGCAAATCGGTTCGGGCGAGGCGCAACTAATCTTGAATAGTCAGACAGGCATTGTGACGCTCGCTACAGCGCCGAACATGACCGCTGCCGCCAAAGCTGCAAAGAGACAGGCAGAAACCTACGCAGCAACAACCCAGGCAGCGTCCGCCGCGACGGAGACGAACTCAGGTGCAAATGACGGGAGCCGCAGCGGGAATGAGTCGCCCGTCACTCGAGACGATGTCGATACGGGTCAGTCTCCTTCGGCTAACCAGAGAGCTCAAAACAACGGATCGATCGAGCTCGCCGGCAGCGATCGAAGCACTGACTCAAGCTCAACATCAAAGACCGGGCCCTTCGCGCGACCACGCACCCAGCGAACAACCGGCGGCGGAAGTTCCGGCATGAAGGTTCGAATAATCCCGTCAACTCTGCCTCCATCGAGTTCTTCCTCTTCGGCCGGCTCGGGAGCTGGCGCTGGTCAGCCGGCGGATATAGACGATGCGTCGCAGCAGGACAAAAGCTCGACCAACAAATCGTCTACAGCTTCCGGAGCGTCGGGCGGCGTCTCGGGTAGCTCAAATTCTAATTCTGGAAATGGGTCAGTAACATTCGCTGGAAGCGACCGCGCTGATAACGGAGCAAGCGACACCAAGATCGGCCCTTTGGAACGGAACAGGCAAACGCGAAAAACGAGCGGCGGCGATTCGGGCGTGCGAGTAAGAATCATTCCTGCGAACGCACCGCCCGCTCCGACGCACAACACCGGTCTGGTCTTCGATAACCGCGACGCTACTCCGGTGCAGGGCGCTTCATCACAGGAGAACTCGTCTAACAATCCGGCGAGTCGACAGGCGCAATCGGACGCCTACACACAGCCGGCCGCAAACACTCGGCGCGCAGGCTCGGGCGCCCGAATCGATTTCGATCCGGAGCAGGAGGTCGCTTCCGCCAATTCTCATTCGAGCGCGCCGGTGCTGAGAAGGAACGACGACGGTGCTCCTAACGCTACGGTGAACGACGCGGCAGAGAAACCGAAGCGTGGCGACGAAGAAGCAATCGTGCTAAAGGCGGCGCTTGTGAACCTCAACGTGTCGGTCACCAACCGTTCCGGCGTTGCGCTGGGGAACCTTCGGAAAGAAGACTTCGAAGTGGCTGAGAACGGCGAGGCCCAGAAAATAGAGTTCTTTCAATCAACCAGTGCGCCGTTCAATCTAGTCCTGCTGCTCGATCTGTCAGGCTCGATAAAAGACAAATTAGATGTAGTGAAATCGGCGGCCCTTCGATTCATTGACGTGCTTGGCCCTCAAGACAAAGTAGCGGTTGTAACATTCACGGATGAAATTCGAGTGGTGTCCCAGTTGACCGAAGATCGTGTCGAGTTGAAACGTCGCATCAAAGCCATCGACCAATCGCGGGGCGGAACCGCATTCTACGAAGCCGTGTGGTTTTCGCTCATGGATACGCTGCGCGGCACACGCGGGCAACGCAACGCCGTAGTGATAATGACCGACGGCGTAGACAGTTCGCTTGATCGGTACAATCCCATGCAGAGCCGCGTGTCCTTCAATCAACTGGCTCGCCGGTTGGAAGAAGCAGACACGATAGTGTTTCCGATCTACCTGGACACCGAGTACGAAGAGGTGTTCGAGCGCGGCAACAGTTCGTCAGAAGCCTATGCGATTGCTCGCGATCAGCTCGAGAAAATTGCGGAGGTCAGCGGCGGGCAGATATTCAAGGCGGAAAAGGTTGGCGATCTTGCCGGCGTTTACAAACAGGTTGCCGCCGCGATTCGCACGGTCTATAGCGTCGGCTATTACCCGACCAACGCTGAAAAGGACGGCACCTTTCGCCGCGTAAGAGTGCTTGTGAATCGACCCGATGCAGCAGTGCGCTCACGAAAGGGATACTACGCGAAGTGATGAGTGAGGAGTGATGCGTGAAACGTGATGCGTGAAACGTGATCCTCACTTTCACGCATCACGTTTCACGCATCACTCATCACGTTTCATTTCTCCCCTTTGGCCGCTGATTCGACGCCAGAATCTTTTTGCGCATCCGGATCGATGACGGTGTAACCTCGACCAACTCGTCTTCTCGGATGAACTCGAGCGCCTGCTCGAGCGAAAGCTCCCGGAAGGGAACCAGCCGCATCGCGTCGTCTGCCGAAGAAGCGCGCATGTTGGTCAGCTTCTTTTCCTTAACCACGTTCACGTCCAGATCGACGTCGCGCGCGTTCTCGCCAATCACCATGCCTTCGTAGACCTGGGTGTTCGGCCTCACAAACAGCTCGCCGCGTTCCTGAAGATTGAAGAGCGCGTAAGTCGTCGTCGGTCCCGGCCGGTCGGCAACCAGCGCTCCGGTGATCCGTTGTGAGATACCGCCTTGCCATTCGTCCCATCGCAGGAAAATCGTGTTCAGAAGTCCCGTGCCCTTGGTATCAGTGAGAAACTCGCTCCGGAATCCAATCAGCCCGCGCGACGGAATCTCGAACTCCATTCGCACGCGTCCGGTTCCATGGTTCACCATCTTGGTCAGTCTGCCTTTGCGCCGCCCAAGAGCTTCGGTGACGACGCCGATAAAAGTATCCGGGCAATCGATCACCGTGAGCTCGATCGGCTCGAGTAGCCGGCCGTTCTCGCGCCGGGTGATGACTTCGGGCTTTGATACTTGAACCTCGTAGCCTTCGCGCCGCATCATCTCGATCAGGATCGCAAGCTGGAGCTCGCCGCGCCCCGACACCTTGAACGTGTCCATCGCGTCGGTCGATTCGACTCTGATGGCGACGTTGCCGAGCACTTCCTTATCGAGGCGCTCCCTGACTTTTCGAGAGGTAACGTATCGCCCCTCGCGGCCCGCGAACGGAGAGGTGTTAACGCTGAAGAGCATCGAGATGGTCGGCTCATCGACGGTGATTGGAGGAAGAGGCTGGGGGTCGTCGGCTGAAGAAACCGTCTCGCCTATGAAGATGTCGTCTATTCCGGCGAGCGCAACTATCTCGCCCGCTTCCGCGCGGTCGATGGGTACCTGCTTCATGCCTTCGAAAGCATAGAGCTTGGTTACTTTCGTCTTCTCGATCCGGCCGTCGAGCTTACAGATTGAGATCTGATCGCCAACTGCTACGGCGCCGGAAAAAATTCTGCCAATGGCCAGTCTTCCGACATAGTCGTTGTAGTCGAGGTTCGCTACGAGCAACTGGAGTACTCCGTCGATTGGCGCGGCGGGCCTGGGAATCGTAGTCAGAATTTGATCGAACAGTGGACGGAGATCGGTGCTTTCGTCCGCTAGTTCGCGTTTCGCCACGCCGTCGCGCGCCACCGTATAAATAACCGGGAAGTCGTTTTGTTCTTCGGTGGCGTCCAGGTCGATGAAGAGATCGAAGACTTCGCTGACCACTTCGGCCGATCTGGCGTCCTGCCGGTCGATCTTGTTGATCACAACGATCGAAGGAAGCTCGAGCGCGAGCGCCTTTGAGAGCACGTAGCGTGTTTGCGGCAACGGGCCTTCGCTTGCGTCTACCAGCAGCATCACGCCGTCGACCATCTTCAACACGCGCTCGACCTCGCCTCCAAAATCAGAGTGGCCCGGCGTGTCGACGATGTTTATCTTTACGCCGTGATAATGAACAGACGCGTTCTTCGCCATGATCGTTATGCCGCGTTCGCGTTCAAGGTCCATCGAGTCCATCATGCGTTCGACGGTGGCTTCGTTAGCCCGAAACAACCCAGACTGTTTGAGCATCGCGTCAACCAAAGTAGTCTTGCCGTGATCGACGTGAGCGATGATTGCGATGTTGCGAATGTCTTCTCTTACCTGCATGTTGCCCCCAGTGCCTGATATCGAAACGAGTATGATAACAGAGTCACCGCGAGTCCGTCAGTCCGTCAAACTCTTGGTAGTGTTCGGATTCTGCGTTGCCTAAATAACCTCCGCGTGCTTTGCAGTCCTTTGCGACTTTGCGCTGAGTATTGGGTATTAAGGGAGTAAGACACAATACTCAGCGCAAAGACGCAAAGGACCGCAAAGCACGCAAAGGAGTCGGACGACATTTCTTTTGAAACCGATGTTGATATAATTGCGTCACCGCCAGGGAAAGGAAGCCAACAGCGTTGGAGGAAACAGTGATCAAGCGGCAAGGCAGTTATCTGTACGCGAGATCGTTTGCCGTCATAGTGATGCTGTTGACCGTGGTTTATGGCGGTCTCGGAGCGGTGCTGGCAATCCTGACCGAATCGGACCTTGAAGATGTTCTTGATGAAATCATCTTTCCCATCCTGGCCTTCCTTCCTGTTCTGATGATGTGGCTTGGCTACGCCGGGATGTTATGGGCATTCAAGAGGGAAGCGAGCTACGCGATCGAGCTTCGCGACGACGGCATCCGGGAGACTCGCGCGGGTCGCGAGCATCGCTTCATACCGTGGGCGGGTGTACGCGAGATCCAGATGGATGCAGACTTGTTTGGCGGCATAAGCCTGAAAGCGAAGAGCGCGTTCTCGGAGATCTCGATATCCAATCTTGACCTGGAAGTGACTCGCCCGATGAACCTCGCAAAGATGCATCGCGCTTTGAGCCGGGCGGACGAGATTAAGAAGCTGTTCAATAAGCTGAAAGCAGCAGCCCCCCAGGCGACTCTGAGCATGAACAAGCTCGCGCGCAGACGGCTGAAAGAACACGCTCTCGTGGACGGTCATTAGGGAGGTGATGGTAGGACACAACGCGCGTTGTAATTTTGATTCACCATCTATCTTCGCCGAAACCGCGTACCCTCATTGGACCCTTAGGGCGGTGACGTAACTCGGCTCTCGTTGCACCTTTCTCAATGTTCATATCACATTCTTGGGCCGCCTGCCCAATATGGAGTTCTGTCGAGCCAGCAGGAAGGTTGTGTTCTCGATCGATGTCCGCATATGTAATCGCAAAGGGGGCTGCCCGGTGCTCGATCTGCTTCGTTCTAAGATCGTCTTTAAGAACAATGAGAATATCAGTCGTGTCCATTTGGGGTTGATTCATAGGCTCGGTGAGCGGGACTGTTGAGAGCTCCGTGTCTAACAAAGATCCGCATTTCCTGCAGAAGTTTGGTTCTCCCTCTTCGTCGGATCCACACTTTGAACAGATCATACATCTCCTCCTTGTTACACAAGCCGTACGATATTGGCCACGTATGAGCCTAACTAAACAATTCGGCTACGGAGATTCTCCAGCCAGGCACAGCGGGTTCCGCGTCGGCGATATCACCGCGGCGAAAGATTCTCGCACCGTCTGGATTGTCCTGGTCGTAGGATTTGATGACATCGGGACTCAGAAGATCAACATCCCAAACTACCAGCGTACCGGCGGAGAAGTAGTCCGCGCGTTTCATAGCCATCGCGTTTTCAGCATAAGCGCCGTAGTCGTTCTCACTTCTAATCTCGACGGCAAAAACGGGTGCGCCATCGAGGAACCTCAGGCCTGCTGGCGGGCCAATATACCAAGCTGCATCTGGGCTGAACGATCCTCGATTAGGCAGATCGACGGTGAACCCGATATTGTCGGTGTAAGCGCGTCCGGGTGTTCTGCCTTCGTGTTGGCGAAGGCTAATGTAGATGGATCCGCCGACGCGATTAGGCATATCTCCAGTTGGTGACATCAGTACGATCTCTCCATCCACGATTTCGGCTTTGACATTATGGGGTAAAGCATAGAGGTCTTCGATTGTGGCCTCAACTTTTGTCGACATCGCGCAACCTCGCTGGCCCGAATACTATTCCTGAATATTACCATGGATGACGGAGCTCGGGCAGACTCGATCCATCTTCATCGTGCTTGGCGATTGCTTGTAGCTCGATGCTATACTTTCGCTCAACCCACCAATGGAAACATCGATCAGAGACAAGTACGAAGCAGTGATAGGCCTCGAGATACATGCCCAGCTCAGGACCGAATCGAAGCTGTTCTGCGGCTGCTCGACTCGCTTCGGAGACGAGCCGAATTCAAACACCTGCTCGGTATGTTTAGGACTGCCTGGCGCTCTACCCGTGATGAATCGTCGCGTTATCGAGTTGGCAGCTCGCGCCGCGCTTGCTCTTAATCTCGGCATCAATCATGAGTCAATCTTCTCCCGGAAGAACTACTTTTATCCCGATCTGCCAAAGGGCTATCAGATCTCCCAATACGACCGGCCGTTTTCGGAGCGCGGATGGGTCGAGATCTCAACCGCCGAGCGCAACGAGTCCGGTCACGCGATTGAATGGCAAACGAAGCGCTTTGGCATTACGCGACTTCACCTTGAAGAGGACGCAGCCAAGTCGCTTCACGAAGGCATGCCCGACACGACCAGGTCTTACGTTGATCTTAACCGCAGCGGGGTGCCGCTCGCGGAGATTGTTTCGGAGCCGGACATGCGATCCTCCTGGGAAGCTTACGATTACATGCAGTATCTGCGCAGGACGCTGCTTTACGTTGGCGTGTGCGACGGCAACATGGAAGAGGGAAGCCTGCGATGCGATGCCAACGTTTCGGTTCGCTTGCGTGGGGCCGATAAGTACGGGACGAAGGTCGAGCTGAAGAATCTGAACTCGTTCAAGTTTTTGCAAAAGGCGCTCGACTATGAGATCGATCGGCAAATCGCGGCGGTCGAAGCCGGCGAAAAGATTTTCCAGGAAACCAGGCTTTGGAATGAGCGCGAGTCAAAGACCTACTCCATGCGCTCGAAGGAATCGGCACACGACTATCGCTACTTTCCTGAACCCGATCTGCCTCCGTTGATCACCGGGGAGGACTTGATTGAGAAGGTGCGAGCCGAGTTGCCGGAATTGCCCGAAGCCCGGCACAGGCGGTTCATGGATGAGTATCAGTTGTCATTTGAGGACGCGGCGCACCTGACGGACTCGCGCGAGACGGCTGACTACTTCGAGGAAGTCGCTCGCGCGTCCGGGAATGCGAAGGCCGCGGCCAACTGGATTCTCAATGAACTGGCCCGCGAGTTGAACAGCGCAGGAATCGATATCGCCGATTCGCCGTTGTCGACTTTGCAGCTTGTCGGAATGATCAAGCTCATCGACAGCGGCGCCATAAGTGGAAAGATGGCGAAAGACGTGCTGGTGCGAATGTACCAGTCCGGAAAATCGGCTGACGAAGTAGTCGGTGAAATCGGCGGCGCGCAGGTATCGGACGAAACTTCGATACGCTCCCTTGTCGAGCAGGCGCTCGAGAGCAATCCGAAACAGCTTGAACAGTATCGTGACGGGAAGATTGGTCTCTTTGGGTTCTTTGTTGGTCAGGTAATGAAACTGAGTGGCGGGCGCGCAAATCCACAAATGGTCAATGAAGTCCTGAAGAAGGCGCTTGAAGGTTAACGGAACCCAAAGAAAATGACGACACTGAAGATAATGAAGATTACTCCCCGGTGGGTTGCATCGACGCTGGCTGCCGTGTTGCTTTTATCGACTTCTTGCGGAAAGAAGCCGGTAGTTGACGATGAGGTCGCGGTGCTCGAGACAAGCTACGGCCGGATCGTGATCGAGTTTATGCCAAACGTTGCGCCCAAGCACGTAGAGAACTTCAAGGAACTCGCGCGCGAGGGGTTTTATGACGGCACCAGGTTTCACAGAATCGTCAGCGACAGGAGCCGGCGTGTCGCAATCCAGGGCGGCGATCCGAATACAATAAACGGCGCTCCGGCTACGTGGGGTCAGGGACAGCGAGGACAAAAGACCGTGCCGTCTGAATTCTCCAAGTTGAAACATGAGCGCGGCATAGTGTCGGCGGCGCGAAGACCGGATGATCCCAATAGCGCCACAAGCCAGTTTTTCATCCTGGCCGCTTCGCAGCCGAGCTTCGACAATCAGTATTCGATCTTCGGCCGGGTGATCGAAGGAATGAATGTGGTAGATTCGATTGTGCTGGCGCCGCTCTTTCCCAAGAGCGAGATGCCCGCCGATCCGGTCGTGCTCACCCGGGCTTATATCGCGAAACGAGATGAGGTCAAGTAAAACGCATGAACAAATCCGACGTCACATATTTCAACGAGTACAATAAGTGGGCAAACGCGAGGATGCTCGATGCAGCTTCGAAGCTCACCTCTGAGCAATTCCTGGCGGACTTGCAGAGCAGTCACCGCTCGGTTCGAGACACGCTTGCGCACACGCTTGCGGCGGAATGGATATGGCTGGAGCGTTGGAAGGGCACGTCTCCCAAGGCGTTGCTTACCGCGACAGACTTTCCAACGCACGAATCGCTGAGAACGCGCTGGACGCAGGTTGAAAACGACTATACCGACTATTTCAGCGGGCTCTCGGATGACGCGCTTGAAACGGTGATCGCGTATACGAATACCAAAGGCGAGAGGTGGGAGTATCCGCTGGGCAGCATGATTCACCATCTCATGAATCACTCTACGTATCACCGCGGACAGGTGACCACGATGCTTCGACAACTCGGCGCGCAAGTGACACCGGTCGATCTGCTCGTGTTTATGGACGCGGCTAACAGGTAGAGTTGTCGGTTTGAGGTTCAGAGTTCAAGCTTTAGCTTGCTCTCGATCTTTATGGTTGAAAAACGGCAAGCTAAAGCTTGAACTCTGAACCGGACCTTCAAACTGACCCACTACCGGTAATTCGTGTGATCTCGATTTCATGTTTGGCAGCGAGGGAGGATCGTACGAGATGCAATTGGCACGAGTGCTTGGCACTGTAGTCGCGACCGTCAAGAGCGATTCGCTGGAAGGGCAGAAGCTGCTTGTGATCCAGCCGCTCGACGGGTCGCTGACCGACAAGGGTCAGCCGATGATCGCAATTGATTCGGTTGGCGCCGGCAAAGGCGAGGTGGTCTTTTGGTGTCGCGGCCGGGAGGCTTCTTTTCCATTTCTGCCCGCTCAAGTGCCGTCCGATTGCACGATAGTTGGAATAGTTGACTCGGTGTTTCTCGAGACACGAGGGAATGAAGAAAGGTGAATGATCAGAGCTGACCGGCGCAGAACCGATTGCGCTTTCGGCCTTGATGGTTCAGCATCCAGTTTATGATTCTCGCGCGAGTAATCGGCAATGTAGTCGCCACGCAGAAAGATCCCCGCTACGAAAACAGCAGGATAATGGTCGTTCGTCCGATCAATCCGGATGGCTCAGATGGCGGCGATGATCTGCTCGCACTTGACTCTGTTGATGCGGGAGTCGGGGACACCGTGGTGGTCGTTCGCGAGGGGTGGTCAGCGTCCACGAGCACGACCGGGAGTCCGGGTGCGGCAATCGACTCGGCAATCATCGGAATTGTCGATACGGTAGAGCAAAACGCGTAAACTCCGGGAAGGCTATTGGTTATGCATGAGAACGAAACAGTTCGAGAGTTGCTCGAAGCCGCGCTGCGAAAGTTAGAGGAGCCCAAGCTACAGCCGCCGACCGCTGAAGCGACCATGTCTACTTACACGAGCGCCTCGCACCCTGGCCTCGAACGCTTCACAATAATCGAAAGTAGTCAGACCTCTTCCGGTAAAAAAGCCTGCTATATGGAGCCTGATCGCCTGTGCGTGAAGTCAGGCGCCTGCGAAATGCGCGGTTACTAGAGGAAAATAGATGTTCACACGGTCCGTGCGTTGGTGGGATTTGAACTGAACCCAGCCTGTCTCACCTTCTTACCGCGATAGCCGTCACAATGCGAGCCAATCCCTCAACGATTGACAGGCCGGAGCGATCTTCCCGATGGAAAACTGCGTTGCGCTCTTCGTCGCCGCTGCGGTACTTGATTGTGAGAATGTAGTCGTGAACCTTGATGTCGGGGGTTCGCTTTCCAGGGAAGAGAAGCGCGAGTGGCCCGAGCGCCAGCCACGACCACACTGGTCTCCGTCGCCGCTTGCCCTCAGTCATCGTGCTTGCATCTACAACACTGGCTCCAAGAATCGAGCTGGCGGGAATCTTGAGCGATCTGCTCCCCGGAATCAATTCCGATACCTCGACTCCTTCGTTGCTGATGATCAAGCGCACCGGTCCGGCGTCTTCCAGCCGATCGATCCCATCAAGATAGCCAATCTCTACTCTGGTAGCCTCGATCCTTCCCGTCTGGGCCGCGCCGCTGAGCGGCACGCCGCACCAGAGGCATGTTTTCGCCGCTGCGCCATTGGCACGATTGCATTCTTTGCAGTAGATGGGAGCCATAGGTCGTGAAACGTGATGCGTGAAACGTGATGCGTGATGCGTGATGCGTGAAACGTGATCCGTTAGTACGTGGGACGACGTATCACGTTTCACGCATCACGCATCACGCATCACGTTTCACCTTCCTTTGTAGCCCGGTCCTCTGAGCGGGCGGCCTGGCAGCGCTGTTGTTTGCTTTCCTTCGAGCACAACCGCCTCGCCATTGACGAGTACGAAACGCATACCGACCGACAGCCGATTAGGGTCCTCGAACGTTGCCACGTCGTGGATCGTCTGCGGATCAAAGACGACTACATCGGCAAAGAAGCCTGGCTTGATGATGCCTCGATCCTGCAGGTGCACTCGATTGGCTGCGAGCGAAGTCATCTTTCGGATCGCTTCTTCCAATGTAAGCACGTGTTCATCACGCATGTAGCGGCCGAGTATTCGGGGAAAGGACCCATATCCTCGAGGATGAGCGTTGCCTTCTGCCAGCGGTCCCGATAAAGCGACTTCGCCGTGGTCGATTCCAATGCTCACCCAGGGCTGTTTGAGCGCAAGCTTCACATCATCTTCGCTCATGAGGAAAATGATCATGCCGGTTTGAGCGTTATCGTCGATCAACAAATCAAAGAGCGCGTCGAGCTCATCTTTGTGTCCCATCATCCGGGCGATTTCGTTTACGCGCTTGCCTTCATACTTTGCAAGGTCCCGGTTCAACACGCTGGAAATGAGAACGCCCTCGCCGCCGCCCGCGCCAAGGTAGAAATTCTCCCACTTGTCGGAAGGCGCGCGCATTTCCTGTTTCAGCTTCGCTCGTGTCGCCGGATCTTTCAGCCTCCCGACGAATTTGGCGGTGCCTCCCTCGTGGGCCCACGGCGGCACGCTAGCTCCAAGCGAAGTAGCGCCCGCTACATAAGGGTACTGATCGGCGGTAATGTCGAGCCCCTTCGCTCGGGCATCCTCGATCTTCGCGATCACGTCGCGCATCTTTCCCCAATTCTGCTTGCCCGCCATCTTGAGGTGAAAAATCTCGACTGGAATATTTGCCTCTCGTCCGATGCGAATGGCTTCGTCGATCGCGGGCATGATCGAGTTGCTTTCGTTTCGCATGTGGGATGCGTACACGCCGCCGTAGCGCGAGGCAACTTTTGCCAGTTCGATCAGCTCTTCGGTTTTCGCATAGAACGCCGGCGCGTATACAAGCGACGTGCTGATGCCCACGGCGCCGTCTTCCATAGCCTTGGCCACCAGATCGCGCATCTGGTCGAGCTCGGCGGCGGCCGGTGGGCGGTCTTCGTCGTGAAGCACGTACTGCCGCACTTGCGTCGCGCCAACATAAGTAGCGAGGTTTATCGCCGATCGGCTTCGTTCAAGCCTGGCGAAGTACTCGCCCAGAGTTCGCCAATCCGCGGTGAGTTTGAAGTGCTTCAGAAACGGATCGAGTTCCTTGAGGATGTAGTCATTCAAAGGCGCGGCAGATCCGCCTTCACCGGTAACCTCGGTGGTTATGCCCTGAAAGACTTTCGATTCCGCTCGCGGGTCTATCAGCAGGTTCTGCTCTGATTGCCCAAGCATATCGATGAAGCCCGGGGCAACGATCAATCCGCGCGCGTCGATCGTTCGTTTCGCCTGCGCAGGAACGATCCTTCCGACTTTGACAATGCGATCGCCGCGAATTGCAACATCGCCGTAGAACCACGGATTGCCGGTCCCGTCGACGATTCTCCCGTTTGTGATGACTACGTCGTACTCTTGAGGTTGAGCCGTGAGTGCCGGAGCTACCGCGCCCGCAATAAGCACCAGCGCGACTATGATTACAGTTGTTTTCATAGAAACCTCTTAAGCAGGTGAAGCGATGTGGAGGATCTTAAGTAGGGCATCGATGGGCAGCGCTGCATCAGGTTCGTAGTCCGCGGTTCGTAGTCCGGCCTTCAGTCGGAAGTTCGTAATAACCAGTGACCGTTACAAATACCTTGTACGAACTTCCGCCTGAAGGCCGGACTACGAACGGTATTCACGGCTTCTTCGCGTCCGGCAGCTTGCGTGGTTCGTAGTAAGGCTTACCGTTTAGCTTCTTGACTTCGTTCCCGAACGAAGTCCCGTAGTCTTTCTGCGCGTCCGATAGCGCCCACGCCTGGCGCTTGTAGTTCCAGTTGTCCGGGGAGAGACGCTGAGCCTCTTTGAAGTGTGCGATGGCATCCGTACCATTGCCGTTCTTATACAGATATTCCGCCAGCGCAAACTCGGCATCGGCCATCGTACGATCAGGACTCGGCGGCCTCATTCGCTCTTTCAACTCGCCCTCGCTCATCAGGAACGGGCTGCGATTTCCGTTCGACGCCCAATCGCGTATCGCGTCGAGGTAAGGCCCCGCGTCTATGCCATGCATAGCCTTGTATCGATTGTCCACGTAACCGACTTCGTTGGGCCTGACTATGCGGCCCTTTTCGTTTATCCATACCGCGGTAGGAACGTTCACCATATTGTAGAGCTGAGTCACGATGTGCTTGTCGTCAATCAACACGGTGTATTCGGCTTTGGCTGCGGTGATCCACGGGCCGGCATCCTTCGCTCCGCCGGTATCCTGGGCGATAGAGATGATCTCGAAGTTCTTGTCCTTCAGCTCGTGATACAGGGTCTGCCATCCTGGCAGATCAAATCGGCACCCTCACCACGAAGCCCAGGTGATCAAAAGCACTTTCTTGCCGCGAAAGTCCTTCAACGAGTGCGTGTGCCCGCTTATATCAGGCAGCGTGAAGTTGGGCGCCTCGAGCGACGCGAGATACGTCCCGCGCTCATCCTCACGTTTCCCGAAATACCAGACGCCGTTCTTCTCGTCGCGAGCGAAGGGTTGCTTAACAAGTCTCGCGAACTCGCTCAGGTTGAACCACTCAACGCCGTCACGCTTGGAAAGGAAGTCTGCCTTGCGTCCCTTTGGAATCGGAAAGCAAAGCTCGTCACGGCAAATGCCCTGCGGCTTCACGACGAACCTCGTTGCGCGAGTCAGATCTTTCACCGTAACCCACAGATCATTCGTAGTCGCAGAGGACGTCGCCACCTCTGACGGAGCGCCGTCATAGACGACGACGGCATGGCCCTGATCCGACGCATAGGAGGTCACGGCTGTCAGTAGAATTCCAATTGCGACCCATAGCAACTTTCCAGGCATGAGTGTTCTCCTTCTCTTAATGAAATTGTGCCCCAAGCACTAACGAACGCGATGTCCGCGATCATAACAAGAGCACAGGAAGGCAGCAAGGATACGAGATGTGTCGCAGAGAGTGAAGCGGCGGTCGTGGGGTATCAGATTGGTGAGATCAATTCCACAGATCGCCAACATCCAGGACGAACCCCTTTAGCAGCGGTTCGCCTGATACCGTAGCGGGGTTGTCGAGACATTCAACCTGAGCCTGGGGCCGATAGACGTACACCTTCTTCTCGAACGGCTCAATTAGCCAGCCAAGTGCACAGCCGTTATCAATGTATTCCTGCATCTTCGATTGCAAAGTAACGAGCGAATCGGTGTGCGAGCGCAACCCTACGATGAAGTCCGGGCACACTGGCGGAAAGCCCAGTCGCTCTTCGTGGGTCAGCGCGTTCCAGCGCAAGAACGTTACCCATGCGAGATCGGGCGAACGGTTCGCGCCATTTGGCAGCGAAAAGACCGTCGAAGAATCAAAGCCCTTGCCCGTCCCATCAAACCTGGCCCAAATCCCGAAAGCTACGCTCAAATTGAAATTGCGTCCGCCCGTTTCTCCGCCAGTTGGTGGCATGATGATAATGTCTCCGTCACTGGTGCGTTCGATGCGCCAGTCCCGATTCGCCTGACAGAATCAAAGAAGTCGTCGTCGCTGAGCTTTCTCAACACCGGGCCGAAGTGTAGGGTAAAAGGCTTATTCTCTGCTGATGTAACGGAAACATTCATAAGTGAGACACCGTCGCGATCTGATGCCAGTGATTATACCATCAGGAACAAGAAGCTACGACGCCGAACCCTAACGCGGTATTTCTCTTCTCACCGTGCGATCGTGAGCCAGCCTCGCGTCATATAGTCGCTGAGCGTCAATGCCACCATGATCGCCAGCCAAAAGAAGCCGGCTCCAACGAACACCCATGTCAAACGCGAGTTGTAGCGCACGTGCATGAAATAGAGCACCACAAGAGTTGCTTTGATCACCGCGATAGTCAGCGCCACGACCGCGTTCATTCTTCCGAGATCGATCTTGGCTACGCTCCACGTTACGACTGTCAACACCGTCAGCGCGATGAATATCACGTAATAGATTTTCGGCGAAACTATGTGCTCTCGCATAAGTGCCGTCCTTGCTCAATGCAGGTGAGCGCCTATCAGATATAAAAGCGGAAACAGGAAAATCCAAACAATGTCGACGAAGTGCCAGTAGAGACCGGACAGTTCGACTGGAGAGTGATACTCCGGGGTGAAACGGCCGCGCCTTGCCATAAAAACCAGCGTCGTCAATACTCCCAACCCGATGATCATGTGCAAAGCGTGAACGCCGGTCATCGCGAAATACAGGAAGAAAAACATTTCGACGTTGCCGGTCTCTACCGCCGGACGTTCGGCTTGTGAAGACGCTCCCTCGGCGGAGTGCGGTTCCCACTTAAATTCATACGTGTTAAACCGAACGGGGATATGGTGCTCGACATATTTCTCGTGATACTCCACGCCCTTTATCACAAGAAACGTGGCGCCCAGGACCATTGTCAGAACCAGGAATATGATCAACGGCCGGCGCTTGCCGATCTGCGCGCAATAGACCGCGAGGGCCATCGTTAAGCTGCTGCAAATCAACACCAGCGTATTGATGAAACCCATCGTGACGTTGAGGCTGTTGCTGGCGACCGCAAATTCAACCGGGTATTTCGAGCGATATAGTATGTAAGCCAGGAACAGGCCACCGAAGAACATCACTTCGGTGACCAGGAAAGCCCACATCCCGAGCGTTCCAGCTTCTCGCTGCTGTTCGATGTCATCGAAATGATGGGCCAGCCCTGCGTGTGTTGTGGTGGTTGTCTCTGCCATGTTCCTTTATGCGGGCTTTACGTGAGTGGAATGAGGGTCGACGATCGATGAGCGCCGGCCCTTGCCCCTCTACGCTCTAGCCACTGTGCTAACGACATCCTCGGTCGCAGGGCCGAACTCGTAAGCCTCCTCTGTCACCACAGGAGTGTGCTCGAAGTTCTGTGTCGGCGGCGGTGAGCTGGTTCTCCACTCGAGCCCCGCCGCGCCCCACGGATTCGGAGGAGCGTGTGGACCGTACCTCATCGACCAGATGAGATAGATCATCGGCATCAAGTAGCCCATCCCAAGAATCGACGCGCCGGCCGACGACATAACGTTCAACACCTGGAACTCCGGAGCATACGCGTACAACCTGCGAGGCATGCCCATGTAACCGAGCAGGAACTGGGGAAAGAACGTCAGGTTGAACCCGACGAAGATAACCAGCGCCGCAAAACGCGCCCAGGCTTCCGGGTACAGGCGGCCGGTGATTTTAGGCCACCAGTAATGCAAACCGCCAAAATAACCCATGATCGCCCCGCCGACCATAATGTAGTGAAAATGCGCGACCACGAAATAAGTGTCGTGAACATGCACGTCCACACCGAGCGCAGCCAAAAACAACCCTGTCATTCCGCCAATAATGAAGAAGCCGATAAACCCGAACGCATAAAGTATCGGCGTGTTGTATGAGATCGACCCTTTGTAGAGTGTCGCCGTCCAGTTAAAAACCTTGACCGCCGACGGGATCGCAACCGCGTAGCTCAGGAAAGAAAAAATCATTCCCGCATAAACAGATTGAGTGCTGACGAATAAGTGATGGCCCCACACCAGAAAACCAAACACCGCGATCGCGAGGCTCGCAAACGCAACGAACTTGTAACCAAACACACGCTTCCGGGTCATGTTCGCGATGAGCTCGCTGACCACTCCCATCGCGGGCAATACCATGATGTAAACCGCCGGGTGAGAGTAGAACCAGAACAGATGCTGGAACAAAACGGGATCGCCCCCAAGTGCGGGGTCGAAGATGCCTACGTGGGCAATTCGCTCCAGCGCCAGTAACAGTATCGTAATGGCGATTACCGGTGTGCCGAGAATGAATATCACGCTGGTCGCGTAGTGGGACCAGATAAACAACGGCAAGCGGAACCAGGTAAGCCCCGGCGCTCGCATCGTGTGAATCGTGACGATGAAGTTCAGCCCGGTAAGAATCGAAGAGAAGCCGGTGATGAACACGCCCAGGCCCGTCAGGATCACGTTACCATTGGAATATGTCGAGCTATACGGCGTGTAAAAGGTCCACCCGGTGTCGACTCCACCCATGAGTATTGCGACTACGGTGAACGCTCCGCCTATCGTATAAATGTACCAGCTCAGAAGGTTGAGCTTGGGGAACGCCAGGTCTTTAGCGCCGATCATCAGCGGCACCAGAAAATTTCCGAGCACCGCGGGTATCGACGGAATTAGGAAGAAGAAGACCATCACTACGCCATGCATAGTGAACAGGCGGTTGTAGGTTTCGGCTTGAACGAGATCGCCCTGCGGCGTAAGCAGCTCGAGACGAATCAGCATAGCGAACAAACCGCCCAGAGAGAAAAAGAAGGTCACTGAGGCAAGGTAGAGCAGCGCAATGCGCTTGTGATCCGTCGTCAACAACCATGACTTCACGCCGTAGGTTGCGTTTAGATAATGAGTGCGAGGCGGAGTGATATCAGCTACTGTTTGCATGATTGCGTGAACCTTATTGACCGGGCGGTTTGACTGCCGACGGGGAATTGGGATTTGAAACGCCTGCTTCGCCGGGCGCCTTGCCTCCTATCGACTTAATGTAGGCGACAAGCTGCAATAACTGTTCTTCGCTGACCTGACCCTGAAACGTCGGCATTATCGGTTGAAACCCGGCCACGATCTTTGCTCTGGGATTGAGGATTGATTCCCGGATATAGCCTTCGTCGACTGTAACCTTGCCGCCATTCTGCAAGAGAGCTTCTTTGCCAAACAAACCCTGAAGCACAGGACCGCGGCCCTGCGCGTCGCTTCGGTGACAAGTGATACAAGCCAGTTGCTGGAACAGCTTCTCCCCCGACGACGCGAGCGAACCCTCGGCGGCGCCGCCCGCGAGCCATGATTGATACTCAGAGGCTTCCATCACTTCGATCCAACCGATCATCCTGGAATGCTCGGTGCCGCAATACTGAGAGCAAAACAGGTGATAGCGACCCGGCTTTGTTGCTTCGAACCAGACCGTGCTGTATTTGCCGGGCACGACATCCAACTTGATTCGAAACGCTGGAACATAAAAGCTGTGAATCACGTCCTCCGTTGTCATCGTGATCTTCACTTTTCGACCGAGAGGCACGTGTAGTTCGTTGATCTCCCGCTGTCCGTCCAGGTGTTGAAACTTCCACATCCATTGCTTCGCGACCACGTAGATCTCGAGCCCTTCCGCCGGAGCATGATACATCGTGTAATAAAGACTTGCTCCCCAGACGAATATTCCCATCGCGATAATGAAAGGAATGATCGTCCAAGCCAATTCAAGCTTCATCGAACCCTCGACGACCCGCGGTACTTCGTGCTCGTGTCTCCGCCTGTATTTGATTGCGAAGTAAATAATCAACAGCGTGATAACGACGCCAAATAGAATCGTCAAAACGCACAGAAAGGCGAATAGCGCATCGACCTGGCCCGAGTAGCTCGAAGCTTGTTCCGGCGCAAATGGCATGCTGACCTGCATACGCTAGCTCACCCCTTCCAATTCTCGTCGGTGATCGAGCGAACTCCTTCGGCGCAAAAGCAAAAGCATCGCAATCAATCCTCCGACGGTCGCAATGGCCGCAAGCCTCAGGATGTTCATCGCGACCGCGCCGTACTTCCCGGACGCCGGGTCGTAGTGATAGCAATACAAGAGCAACCGGTCGACTGGGTTACCGATCTTCTTCTCCGAGGCCTCGATCAAACCTAATCGCAGATCCTTTGGCGCGTATTCGATTCCATAGAAGTAGCGCGCGAGCCTTCCCTCCGGCGTCGCGAGCATGATTCCGCTGGCATGCACGAACTGATTTGTCGCCGCATCGAACTTATAGTGAAAGCCCGCGGCTTCGGTGAGCTTGTCGATTGAAGCTTTGGCGCCGGTCAGGAAGTGCCATCCGTCGGCAGCGCCCGGACGCTTGTACCAGTCGATGTATGTCGCTTTCTTGGCCCGCGCCAGCTCCGGCGTTTCTCTTGGATCGAAGCTGACGGTTACGACTTCAAACTCCTTTCCGATATCGAACGAGACGACATCGAGCGCGCTGGTCATTCCGTTCAGCACCTGGTTGCACAACATCGGACACGAGTAGTAGACGAGTGTGAGCACGACTGGCTTTTTTCCAAAATAATCCCCAAGCCGGACTACAGCGCCGCTCTCATCGCGAAACGTCAAGTCGAGTGGAAGCTGCTCGCCGAGCCGCTGATCTATTCCGACATTTTCCAGCATCCGAACTTTGCCGGACGACGGATCTTCGCTCGCGAGCGGCGAGGGTGATTGAGCCCATCCCTGAGCGAGAACCGGAATGCAAAACGAAAAAAGCAAAAGGCAAAAGGTCACAGCGCGCGCGGCGACCGCAAACCCCGCAGGCTGTTGTTCCGTCTCGATCTTCGCGTAATGCACTTTTGCCTTTTGCATTTCCACTTCTGTCTTCCTCATTTTCGTGTTGCAAGCCCTCTCTCAAGCAATAGTCTCTTCGCATCGTCGATGGGAATGTGAACCACTCCGCTCTTCTGATCGACCCAACCGTAGCTATTCAGCTTCGCATCCTCCTCGGCTCGAACGCGCTTTATCTCTTGAAGCGGATGATCCTGCTTGATGTTCGGCGGGCGCTTGTCCTCCAACTGCTGAGCAGTTGTTGGCGCCAGTTGCAGTCGCGGCTCGGGCGGAAGCTTTTGTCGTTCGTCCGCAAGCGGGGAAGGTCGGTCTTCTGACTTACCGGCGCGACTGGCAAGCACGGAGAACAGTCCGGTCATCAACAAGAAAACAATCACCGTCGCTACGCTTAAACCAATCATGAACCACACGACCGGCCCGATCTTAAGCGTGATTCCTTCGTGACCGAGGCTCATCTCTTTGGAAGTCGAGTCATCGATGCGCTTGTCTCCGCTATGTTCGCTCATTAGTCTCCTAGCGCAGACCGTTAAAAAGCCATAACAGACTTGCGCTGAACGGCAATCCCACCAACTGCGTTGGTGGGATTCAAACCCAGCCGCGATTTCGTTCCGTAGGCCGAGTATGAACGATCCACCAACTGCGTTGGTGGGATTCCCCGCATCCGATGTGAAAGCCGTCGCATTTCCTCTTTCCTCGCTCCAATCCCTTTAATGCCCGCTGGGCGCAAGCGCCTCTTCGAGAAACGGATCACCAATCGGCAAGAGCGGCCTCGCCTTCAACTGATGAGCAAAATACGCGAGCCACAATCCGCCGAGCCCGACAGGCATCAGCACATCCATCCAGTGAATTCGAAACGCGCCGTTGTAAAACTCAGGTCCGGTGAGCCAGATCAGATCGACAAGCCGCATCACGATCACTGCTGTCGCGACTATCACCAGCCTTCGAGCGTTTCGCTTCAAGTCTCGCGAGAGCAGCAACACAAACGGCAGCGCAAACTGAAGCACAACCAGCGCAAGTCCCAGCCACTTCCACGACGATTGAAGCCGCCGCACATACCACGGAATCTCTTCAGGCAGGTTTCCCGCCCAGATGATCAGAAACTGCGAGAAGCCGAAGTAGGCCCACAGCATCAGGAACGCAAGCATCAGCTTGCCGAGGTCGTGCAAGTGCCGCGGCTTGATCACCTCCGACAGCGGCTTGTACTGCGACAACACCACGACCACCGCGATTATGAACGCCATCGCCGACAATCCCTGGCCGCCCATGATCAGGATTCCGTACATCGTCGAAAACCATTGCGGCTCGAGCGACATCAACCAATCGACTGACGCGAACGTCACCGTCAATCCGTAGAGCACCAGCCCGGGCCCGCTCAACGACTGAAGCTTGGTCGTGAGCGGCCGGTGTCCGGTTCTATCCTGCTCGAGCGACCACTTGTTCAGGAAGTAGCTCATCAGGTTCCATACGCCAAAATAGAAGACCGCTCGTACCAGGAAGAACGGCACGTTCAGGTAAGGCGCCTTGTGAGCCAGCGCGTGCTTCAATGCTTCCGGAGCGTCCGCTGCCAGCGGATGTGCCCAGGGATAAACAGACGCGACACCAAAGGCGATCGGCAAAAACAACAGAGCCAAAAGCGGGAAAGTCCTGGTTGCCGATTCGAGCAATCGCCGGATCACGAGACCCCACGCGCCACCGGACATGTGCTGAAGCATCAGGATCGCGAAGCATCCAAGGGTAATCCCGATCCAGAAAACATAAGCCACCAGATACGATCGGAGGAACTGACCCATGTTGAAGATGGCGCCGATTACGCAGACCGCGGTTGCTGCGCCGCCAACCATCAGCGCTCGCCGCTGAAACTGATCCACCTCGGGAGGAGCCTTGTCGATCGTCTGAATCATTTACCGATGCACTCCTTCTTCCGGTGACTGAGGTCCGCTGTTGAGCTTGCCGCGATCACTCGCAGGTACATCATCGAGGGCCGCACGCTGGCTGAGTTGTAACGCGCGAATGTAAGCAATGATTCGCCATCGATCTTCCGGTGGAATCTGTGAAGCGTAGTCGGGCATCGCTCCAAAGCCGTTCGTCTCGACGTCGAAAAAGTATCCGATGGGTGCGTTGCGCAAACGCTCGTCGTGAAAAGAAGGCGGCTTGCGGAAGCCGCGCTTCACGATCATACCCGAGCCGTCTCCGACGCGGCCGTGACACACCGAGCAATAGATATTGAAGCGCTCCTGTCCGCGATCGAGATCCGCGGCGGTGATCGGCATCGGGAACTCGGTTACGAATCCCTGATAAGTTGGCGCCCCGTTCTGATCTGCCTGTGCGTTG
>Ga0134124_10000702_pt1 | contig 26803 bp, 18 predicted proteins | sample KB304_FD_96880 | JGI IMG/M metagenome (GOLD analysis project Ga0134124, IMG submission 96880) | Terrestrial soil microbial communities without Nitrogen fertilizer from Kellogg Biological Station, Michigan, USA - KB3-0-4 | ecosystem: Environmental > Terrestrial > Soil > Unclassified ... | reverse complement strand
GGGACCTCGAGGACGATGGCGGTGACATTCTTGCCGCCGAAGAAGTTCTGGCGATTCTGGAACGCCTCCGGGGCAAACCGGTTCTCGTACCACAGAGCTTTTCTGAAGGCACCGAACCCGGCGCCATCGGAGGCGAACAGATCGGGGGCGAGGCCTGCGTACGCCAGGCAGCCCTGATCCGCTTTCACCACGCGTCCCGTATTCCCGGAAATGATGAGTTCGCCCGCGGCGCCTTTCAGCGCGTCCGCTCCGGTGGCGCGCCGGACCTCGAAGGTCTGAACGTGCCGGTGCTCGCCGCCATCGGCGTGGGTGGGCGCGCCGAACTGGACCTTGAAGGCGACGTCTTCGCGAAGATCGCGATTCGTGTCGAAACGAAAGGCGTAGAGACCTTCGTCGCGGAAGGTGTCGGGCGCGCCGACGCCGGCGTTTGGATTCACGGTCAAAGCCATCACCGTTGTGCCCGGGCGGCCGCGAAACAAGTAGAAGTCGCAGACGTTGATGCGGGGGTCTTCTTTTGCGGTAGGCGTATCGAAATGATGCGACATGGCGAATCTTCTCCTAAAGGGTTAGACGCGAGGCGTTCAGAAATCCAAGGCGACGATCAGTCGGGCTGCTTGTCCGTGTCATCGTCGTCCGCCCGCCCGAACGCAGGGAGGTACCGGCCGAAGTTCAATTCGAAGTCGCTCCGAACGCCGTAACCGATATTACGGACCTTGGTACGGCGCGCCTGCGCACTGGGCCGGGCCAGGAGGGGGAAGAACATGTCGTTGCTCGACTGAAGCTCGGAGGATGTCGGCGTCCCAAACCGATTGATCTGGGCCTTTGCCGCGGCTAGCGTTTCACGGTCGAACGAGGCCAGACGCCGGACGAGAGTATCGACAAACGAGTCGAGGTCGTTATCGTCCAGCGTGCGGTTCACCCAGCCATAGCGCTCGGCGATATCGGCATCGAAATCGTCGCCGCTGAGGACGATCTCAAGTGTGCGCGAGCGGCCGACCAAGCGCGGGAGCCATTCCAGCGCTCCGCCGCCCGGCACCAGTCCGACGCCGATCTCGGGGTTGCCGAACAGGGCGCTTTGCCGGCTGGCGAAGCGCATGTCGCAGGCCAGCACGAACTCGTTACCGATGCCGCGCGTGCGGCCGCGAATCTTGGCGATGCTCACGACTGGCGTGGACGAGAGGCGCAGCACAAACTCGCGCCAAAGGCCCAGCGCCTCTGGCCGTTCTGCTGCCTTGGCTACGTCGAGATGGGCGATGAAAAAATCGGGATTCGCCGACTGGAACACGACGACCTTCACGGACGGGTCCGCCTCGTCGAGGTCGGTCATTAGCGCTCCCAATTCGACGATCGTTGAGGGAACAAACATGTTGATCGGCGGGTTACTGAAGGTAATCGTCCACCGGCCAGGATGGGTGCGGTCGGTGTTGAACTGCGCATTTGCCTGCTGGCTGCCTCGCTGTGTAGCGCTGGATTGGGTCATGGTGTCCCCCTTTTCGAGTAGTTTTGGATTTCTTTGTCGTGCATGTCCGATCGGAATCGGATGCGACGAGCGACCACTCTAGCGACCACCCTAGAAGGGCAGTCCTTCCACTGCTGACCTGGTGGTGATTGATTTCATCCCGCTCGAAAAGCGGGCTCCGTCGAAGTGGCAAAAAGACTAGCACAAACTGACCGACCGGTGGATTAACTCCAAGTCGGCTTTCGAGAAGCGTATCCATTACTCCCGAGTAATGGGCTTACCGGAAGTTATCCCAGGCCGGAAGTCCGGATCTGTGAAGTAAGGGCGACCGGCTGCACTCCCGGCTCGGTTCCGGTCGGTCTACCGGAGTACTCGTTAGTCGCGGTGTCCGAAAATCACCATGTATTTCGAGCTCTGAAAAGCGTTCGGTTTCGACCCGAATTATCAATCACTTCCAAGCCGCCCCGCTTTAGGGTTTTCCGAACGTCTCACGTCATGCCGCAAGGTAGCGCTTTTAACTGCGATTTTCGCTTTCCTCTGATTTTCCTAAGCCCTGCAAAATCAATAGACTGCCAACGAAAAAGGATTCAATTCCCATAGCCGTTAGACCGGCTCCAGCCATTAGCCCGCATCCACCGCAACCGCCAGCGGCCACCTTCAAACGGCTCTATCGAACGCGCGCCGAGCACCTCGCCCGACTTCGCGCTTTCGTGAAAACGCGCCTCCGATAGAGCACTAACGTCATACGCCCGGAGCTTTCGGCAGCGGTTCTTGCTGATTCGCCGCACGCTTACTGGAGGAGTAAAAGCCCCGGGCTGCCAACGCAGGCAGGCTTGTGTCTGGATTGTATTCGCGCTGCTTAACGGTATTTTGACCTGCCTCGGCCGGCGTTAGAGAAATAATTTTGGGCTTGACAGGCAATAGAGTACGTGCGTACTCTTAGGGCATGCGATATTCGCTAGAACACAAAGCGCGGAACCGCGAGAAGATTCTTGCCATGGCTGCCCGCTCGATCCGGGAACACGGCGGGGACACGAGTGGCATCGGTACGGTGATGAAGAAGGTAGGCCTGACAAAAGGGGGCTTCTACCGGCATTTTGCAAGCAAGGATGATCTTTTCGTTGAAGCGGTAGCGCGAGCGTTCGATGAGATGGGAACGGGCATGCTGGAGGCTGCAAAGTCAGCACCCGAAGGTCAGGCTCTGCGGGCGATCATCGAACGTTATCTGAGCACCGGCCACGCGAATTCGCCGGGAATGGGTTGTGTGCTGGCCGCCCTCGGGCCCGAACTCGCACGAAAGCCGTTGTCCGTGCGAAAACGGATCGAGGCAGTGCGGGAAGCGTATCGTGAGCGTCTACTGCCGTTTGTGCCCGGCCGGACGCGAGAAGAAAAGCTGACGAAGTTTCAATTGTTATTCCCCTGCATGGCCGGTGTGTTGACGAGTGTCCGCATGACTTTGTCGCCTGAAAAGCGCAACCAAATGTTGATGGAGGCGAGGAGTTTTTTCATAAAGCTTTTCGTTGAAGATTAAATTTTTTTTGCCCGTAAAGAGTACGACAGTACTCTTTGTGGATGAATAGGCCAAATAGACAGACTGACTGAATCGAAAGGATAAGGAGATGAAATTCATGATCCCGTTTCTTATGGTAGCAGTGCTTCCCGCGGCGGGTCTCGCGCAATCCCAGTCCGGGGGCGGCTCAGGCGTGCCCAGCATCGCTATACCGAAAACTACAGAAGTCATCGTCATCGAGACTCCCCGGCAGGGCGTAACCCCCCAACAAGTCATGGCGGTTATACCGGAAGAGATTAAGGCGACGGTAAAGCTTTACCTCGACGGGAAAATCCGCCAGTGGTATTCGCGCGGCGATGGCAAAGGCGTTGTTTTCGTGATCGATGCTAAGACCGAGGACGAGGCGCGCGCGATTGTGGAAACACTGCCGCTCGCAAAGGAACATTTGATGGATCACCAATACATTCCGGTCGGACCGTTGATGCCGCTGAGGGCACTGAACCCAGGGGCGTTTCAGTGAGTCACGTCTCGACAGCGGTGCTGTACGAAGTGAGCGCTTAGAAGGAGATGAACATGATCAAGCCAAGAATTATCGTGACCGGTGCGACCGGAAAGACGGGGAGCGTCGTTGTTACGGAGCTGCTGAAGGCGGGCTATCCCGTTCGCGCTCTCGTGCACCGAGAAGATGGCCGCAGCGCGCGACTGCAGGCGCTGGGGGCCGAGATCGCGGTCGCCGACATGAGCGATGTTGAACGCGTGGCCAACGCGCTAAAGGATGTTCAGCGCGCCTATTATTGTCCGCATATCGATCCATACATGATTCAGGGCGCGGCCGCGTTCGCAGTCGCCGCCAAGGAAGCCCGGCTCGAGCACATTGTCGGCATGACGCAATGGCTGGCGAGCCCTTCGCATCCCTCGCTCATGACCCGTCAGCACTGGCTCGTCGATCGGCTGTTTTCGGCGATTCCCGGAGTCGCGCATACGATCATCAAACCAGGCTTCTTCGCTGACGACTACCTGGTGACGATTGGGGCGTCCGCGCAGCTCGGCATCTTTCCCTGGATGTTCGGCAATAGCCGCAACGCGCCACCTTCCAACGAAGATATCGCGCGAGTTGCCGTCGCGGCGCTGATGGATCCTGCGGGGCACGCAGGAAAAAGCTACCGCCCCACCGGACCGGAGCTTCTCGGCGCGGAGGACATGGCCAAGGCCATCGGCCGAGCCGTCGGACGATCAGTTAAGGTCGTGCCAACCCCTGCCTGGCTGTTCATGAAAGCCGCACGGATGAGCGGCTACCCGATCGATGTGTTCAGTGGCATTCGCTACTACATCGAAGATCACAAGCGCGGCGCGTTCGAGGTCGGGGCGCCAACGACGGACGTCTTCGATGTGACTGGCCGCCCCGCTGAAGACTTCGAGACGATCGCGCGTCGTTATACGGCGCAGCCCCGGAACCAGCGGACCTTCGGCAATTGGCTTCGCGAGTTTGTGCAGTTCATGCTCGCCCCACTCGGGCCTGGGTTCGATCTGGACCGCTATGACCGCGAACTGCGGCGTCCGTTCCCGTCGGTGCCTCAGTTCGCGACCGACTCAAAGGTGTGGCGGCGCGAGCATGCCATCGCCGACAACTTTAGTCCCGCGGCCCTCGGCCACGGGGAGGCCCCCGTCGCAGCCACCAGCCGCGGTTAATCGCTGGAATTCTAAAAGGAGAGATTAATCATGCCACAACAAATGATCTGGTTTTTCGTGAGTATCGCATTCAGCTTCATCGCGTGGGGGATCGTTACCGCTCGATATATCTGGCCGGAACTCCGTCTCCGGTCACGGGTCGAAGCGTTGCGCCCCCTGCTCGTCCTGCATAGCTTCCGCTTCATCGGGTTGGCAGTGCTGGTTCCGGGCGTCGTGTCACCCGATCTGCCGCCTACTTTCGCGCATTTCGTGGCCTATGGGGACATCATTGCGGCGATACTTGCGTTGTTTTCGCTGCTATTACTGCCCAGCGTGGCCGGCGTTGCCACCGCATGGATTTTCAACCTCTGGGGTGCAGCCGAACTCCTAAACGTTTTCTACCAGGGCAATCAGTCCGGACTTTTGGCCGGGCAGTTGGGAGCCACATTCTTTCTTCCAACTCTGATCGTGCCGCTGCTCCTAATTACGCACGGACTCGGTTTCCGGATTCTTCTGCAACATCAGCCAGCACCCGCAATGCAAGAAAGCCGGCACCCGGCATAATCGGCCAAACGCTAAGGTCGCGTCTGCTAGGCACCCGAGCCCGACCCCCTGACAAGAAAGACGGCGCGTTTCGGCGCTTATTTTCCGATCTAGGGGCCGGGCTTTTTCGTGAAGCCTCGACGGACGACTAGACATTCAGGGTTCTGTTTATAGTCGGGCACTCGATTTGGTCTCCACCCGCGTGCGACCCTCCGTTTGGATGGATTCTGAGCCGATTGTCGACCAGCCTTCCATAACCGGATTAGGGAAGGGTTGCTCGTGACTCGGACCCTATTCGCAGGGAGCCCGGCGAGCGTACAATCAACGGTCTGAACGCAATCGTGAAAAGGACTGAACGTGAGGCAGCGGGGTGACCGACTCAGTTTTCCTGGTTGCTGACAACGACGCGGACGACCTCGCGACATTTGCCGGCGCGTTGACCTCTCGTTACGCAAGCGAATACGAGATACGCACGGCCGCTACTGCGCGTGAGGCCCACGCGACCCTCGCGGCACTCTCCGTCGCAGGCATCACCGTCGCCCTGCTCATCGTCTCGCGGGACCTGGGGGACTCAGACCTCCTCTTGCTACTGCAGCGTGCTCGGGAGCTCTTTCCCAGCGTTCGGAGGGTTCTGAGCGCGCGATACCTTGACCCTTCGGCATTCGACTTTATTACTGGAGCGATGCGGACCGGACGGATCGAATACTTCCTCTACAAGCCCTGCGAACCTGTGGTCACACGGCTCTACCCGGTTGTCGACGATCTTCTCGGAGGCTTGCGCCGGACCAGCCAGGAGCGTGGCTTCGAGGCGATTCGGATTATCGGCGAGCAGTGGAATCCGCGCTCCCACCAACTGCGCGACCTCCTGGAGCGTACCACGGTCCCCTTTGGGTTTTACGATAGCGAGTCGGAAGCAGGTAGGCGGATACTTGCCCAGGTTGGCGTCGACGGATCACGTTTACCTGTGCTTTGCATTCACTCCGGCGCCGTGCTCGTCGACCCAACCAACGAGCAGGTAGCGGTGGCGTTAGGCGCCAGGACCACGCCGGAACCTGGGCTCTACGATGTGGCCATCGTGGGAGCCGGCCCAGCTGGACTCGCGGCCTCGGTCTACGCCGCGTCCGAAGGTCTGCGCACAGTCCTATTCGACCCAGAGACCATCGGTGGCCAGGCTGGAACGAGTTCCCGCATTGAGAATTACCTCGGCTTTCCACGGGGTATAAGCGGAGGGGAGCTTGCGCATAGAGCTTTTGAGCAGGCACAGCGGTTCGGTGTTTCCGTCGTCTTCAGCAAGGCGGCCACCAGACTGCGCGCAGACGGGATGCGGCTCATCGCGACCCTTTCGGACGGTGCGGAGATAGAAAGCCGGACAGTTGTCATCGCAACTGGTGTGGCCTACCGCCGCTTGGACGTAGCTAGCCTCGAGCGTTTCGCGGGAGTTGGTGTTTTCTACGGCGCCGCCATGAGCGAGGCGCCACCTTGCACAGGCGAAGAGGTCCTTATCGTGGGCGCTGGCAACTCGGCGGGACAGGCGGCTATACATCTGGCGCGGTTCGCTTCGCGTGTCACGATGGTCGTTCGCAGCCAGTCTCTTGCCGCAAGCATGTCCGACTACCTCATTCGCCAGATCGGCGCGCATTCCAACATCGACGTGCGACTCGGAACTTGGGTGGTGGAGGGCCATGGTGACAAACGCCTCGAGGCGGTCACTGTGGAACGCGTCGACGGTAAGCGCGAGAAATTGTGCGCCGCCGGTCTGTTCGTTCTCGTCGGGGGCACGCCCCATACTCAGTGGCTCGCGGGCACCGTCGAGATGGATGCCAAGGGATACATCCTGACCGGCCGCGATTTGCTCCGCTCGGGCCGTCCGCCCAGCGGGTGGAGGCTCGAGCGCGAGCCTTTTTTCTTGGAGACGAGCATGCCGGGAGTGTTCGCTGTCGGCGACGCGCGCTGCCGCTCCGTCAAGCGCGTCGCATCTGCAGTGGGAGAGGGCGCCACTGCGATCCAGCTCGTCCACGAGTACTTGCGCGCAGCATGATCGCCGCAAAGTACAGACTCTTCAGCGCCGAACCGAAAGCTAGTAGGTTCCCAAGACACGCGCACACCGAGGAAGTGGCGTGCTCGGCATTTCGATTTGGGCCGCCACTCGATAAGTCCCGGATGGTCGGCAACTCGGAATCCATCGGGAAACGGGGTTCTGAAATAGCCTCTCCTACATTGACGTTCAAGAATCCCCATAATCTACGCCCTTCTAACCCATTGAAATCAGAGGAGAGAGCCGTTTGAACATCGTTGTTCAATATTCACCTGATTTTTGAACAGAGGAGCGATGCTTTCGACGGTGTAGGTCTCAGGCTGGAGTTCAATCAGAGCGGAGTATCCATGCGCCTCATCGAGCGGATGCACGTCTACGCGCTGGACGTTTTCAATGACCTGTAGCTCCAACGCTCGCCAAATACGTACTGGCCGAGCCGGCAGAAATTAAAAAGACTTCAACCGCCCCCTTCGAAATCTATGGACATCGTGCACTTCGTGAAGTTGAGCGACGTCGATCCGATTTACTTTGAAACGGCGTATTTCTCAGTGCCGGAGGAAGCCGGGCGCCGTACCTATGCATTATTGCTGCATTCAACGGTGGAACTCGAGCGATCACGACTTTAACTGTGGTGACCCTGGCGAGCCAACCACGGGCTGAGAGCGGAGCAGAGCTGCGAGCTGCCCACGGATGATGGGCTTGAACTCCTCGCACATCTGCCAGATGCTCAGGTCGAACGAACGGCTTAACTGTGGCGAACCGTAGTAATTTAGGCGGTCGTGCTGATCTCCAAACCAGTACCCAGGCGCTTCGACACGCAAGGTGTATCGTATCCAACTGCCCATTTCCTTGCGTCCGATGGGTTCCATTACACGCGCCAAAATGTGCAGGTCATGCAGCATGAGGTTGGCATCCTGACGTGCCACAGTTGACTCAAACAGTATCCGTAACGCCCACAAGTAGTTATCTTCGCCGATGAACTCGTGAGAATTGAGCGTCCTCCAGATCACCTCCCGTGCCGCAGACTGCACGGGCGCTGGCATTTGGTCGTAGAGGGAATGTATACAGCGAAGTGAGATGCTTCCCATATTCGCGAGCATGAATGCGGCAGCTAGCTAGGAGTCTCCACGTACTGGGAAGGGTCACGTCGCCGTAACCGACGGTGGCATAACTGCTCGAGGAGAAGTAAAAAGCGAGTTCCCATGAAGGAAAGCATTGCAACCGGTAGAAACTCGCCCACAGAAGGATCACGAGCCCATGGAGAATAATGATGGCGATCGTGGATTTCACCACCAGGATAGCCGAGCGAACCGGACCAAATCCCTGGGCGCTCTTAGCTGTAACGCCCCGTAGCCACTCAACGAGAGCAGCAACCCCAGCACACTGCAAACAGAGTGTGAGGACTAACAGAAGAGCGGCGGCAGAGGCTTGAGGTATGAGTGTCATTTTCATTGCTTTCAGGTTGTTTGCGGAAGGGCTTTAGCCGCTTCAGGCAGTTCGCCATGCATGGTGGACTCATTTGGCTTCCCAGCGAATGATCTTCAGGTCGAGCACAAAGATGCTGTAAAGGACCGGCACCAAGAGCAGAGTGATAAAGGTAGCGACGCCAAGTCCACCGATCTGCGCGTAACAAAGAGGCTGCCACAGGGGACCGCCTTCGAGAGCAAGCGGGAAAAGAGCCAGGATCGTTGCTCCCACTGTGATCATTACAGGGCGAATTCGCTGGATGCCCGCATCGGCCAGCGCTTGGACCAGTGGCTCGCCCTTTGCGTGCATTTCCTCGATAAAGTCGAACAGCACGATGACGTGGCTGACAATCACGCCGATCAGGCTTGCGATGCCGAGAAAAGCCATGAACCCGAACGGCGTATGCGTAATCGCGAGGGCGATCAGAGAGCCGATCACACCGTACGGAGCAGCAGCGAATACCAAAAGAGGTTTGACGGCGTTATTGAATTGAACCAGCAAGGCCAAGTAAATCCCAATCAAAGAAATTATTAGAACGATTTTGAGATTTGCGAAGCCGTCTAATTGCTTGGCCCTTTCGCCCCCAATTCGCAGCTGATACCCGGGCGGAAGATTTTTCTGGAATTCCTGCAATTTCGGAATAATCGGATCGATTACTTCCGATGCGAGAACTCCAGGCTGCGGATAACACAAGATGGAGATGGTGCGAAAGTGCTCTCGCCGCGCGACGCGACCCGTTTGCAGGAGGTGCTCCAAATTTGCGACCGACCGCAGCGGCACGCGGTTGTTTGCCTGTGAGCTGTACACATAAAGGTTCTTGATGTCGGCAAGCTGAGCGCGTTCCTGCATGCGAAGGCGGGCCATAACAGGAATGTTCTTGTTCCCCTCCTTGAACACGCCTACTTGGGTCCCACTGATTGCTGCGGCTGACGCGCTTGCGACATCGGCATTGGTGATGCCCACGACGTTCGCGCGGTCAGGGTCGATTTGAACCTGTAGCTGAAGATTGTCCGGAAACCAGTCATCCCGGAGGACGGAAATACCCGGGGCCTGGGCAACGATGTCCTCGGCCTGGCGAGCGATCGTCCGCAACGTGCGGATATCGTCAGTTTCGTTTTTCGCGTCCACGTCCGCCTGGCCGGAAATCATCAGCTCTACGGGATTCTCGACCGGGTTTGTTTGTAGCTGGCGCACAGTGATCCATGCGCCTGGGATCTGCTTTGCAAGGGCGTCCTGTATCGGGCGTTTCAGCTTCGGAGTGGCTTCCTTGTCCGTTACTTCAACAATGATTTGCGCGTAGTTCGTCTGCGGCATTTCCGGTGAGACGGAAAACCAGAAACGCGGTCCGCCGCCGCCCGCAAAGGTTGTCAGCGATCTGAGAAGATGGCCACGCTCGTCCTTCGATCCAAGCTCTGGTGAAGTTTCGATCACTTTTCGAACCACTTCTTCAGCCTGGACTGCAGCATCGCTGGTTGCACTCAAAGGCGCGTCGTTTGGCAGCCAAACGTCCAGATAAAACCAATACTGAACATCCTCAGGGAAGAATTGAGTCTTCAAACGAGAACCGAAGAGTCCTCCACCGATGAGAAAAACAAGAGATCCGGCAAGAACAGCCCAACGATGTTTTATGGCTCTTTGGACAAGCCGATTGTAGAAACCGTAGAAGCCTCGTTCGCGTCTTTCCTCGATGGTAGGTTCTGGCTTTGCCGGGGCGCGTTGAATGTAATAGCCCAAGAATGGGACGAACGTCATTGCAACGAAAAGCGCGGACAGTAGCGAGGCCGTCATCACGATCGGCAGACTCTTCAAGAACTCACCGGTATTCCCGGTCAGCATCAAGAACGGCAGGTACGCAATGATGTTCGTAATCGTCGCGTAGAAAATCGCAGTCGCAAGCTTGGTTGGACCGAGCCAGGAAGCAATCTTGCGGGGCGAACCTTCGGCCAACTCGCGCTTGATGCCGTCTCCCGCAACGACCGGCACGTCCACGAGAAGCCCCAAAGCGATGATGAGTGTTGCAATCGAAACCTGCTGAAGATCAATTCCCAGCACATAAACGATTCCGAATGTCATCGCCAGCGTAATGGGTATCGCTAGTGCCATGATCAGCGCGAGGCGCCATTCCCAGAAGCCGAGCAGCGCAATAATCACAACGAGGACTATGGCTTCCAGGAGTGCCCGGATAAAAAGATGGATGTTCTCCTTAACCTGAAGGGGTTGATCCGACGTGTGCGCCAAAATGAGGTCTGCCGGAAGAATATGATGAAGCTGCGATAGCTTTTCGTTTACCGACTCTCCGAAACGCGCGATTTGCTTTTTGTCGCGCATGTAGACTGCCAACGTAACGGCGCGGCTGCGCTGCCAATGTCCACTCTTGTCCTGCCAGGTGTAATAATTCAAATACTGCGCAGGGGCTTGATACCCGCTGCTAATCCGGACGAGATCTCGCAGATACACCGGTGTGCCTTCTGACGTCGTCGATACCGCGAGATCACCGATGCTCTTCGCCGTATCGAATTTTCCCGAAGGGATAAGCGCGACTTTGCGGTCGGCCGTTTCCATATTTCCACCAGGCGCAATAATGTTCCGGGCGGATAGGACTTTGGATAGATCGGCGGGGCGCAATCCATAGGCTGCAAGCCGATCCTGCGAATAGTCTAGATAGACGGCTTGCGGCAAAACACCCCGCGTCTCGACTTTCGAGACCTCGGTAGCGCCCTGAAGCGTGCGGCCGATCAAGTCGGAAAAGTTATCGAGGTCCGCGTAACTGTATTTGTCGCCGGCAACACTGGCCAGTTTCCCTCTTGTTTCGCTGGGGTCGCGGACGATCGCCAGTTCCCATGCATCCGGATGCAGCTCGGATCGTTTCAGTCGGTCTGACAAAAAACGTTGGATGAAGGCACAAATCGCACTGTCATCGGCTTCGGAAATTCCATCTAAACCGATGAAACCACTACCTTGAATGACTTCCGAATCTCGAATGATTCCGGAATTCTGTGCCTCCTCTTGAAATAAATATCCTGCGTCCAGAACTTCCCGCGGCGAAATGGATTGTGGAAAGGAATCCACGATCGTGACGTGCTGGCCTACCCGGTTTTGCTGTTTTGAGTCGCGGGCTTTGCGAATCGCCGTTTCAACGGAATTGGCGCGGGCTGCGATTTCAATGTCGTCCGCTTTCGGGCTCGCAACCGTTAGCATCAACGCGGCGGTGTCTCCGAAATCACTTTGGAAAACGATGGGGCCCGCGCCTTCCGGTAATTGAGCATTAAGCGCATTCAGCTTGAGATTGATGTCGCTGAATTGGCGCTTCGTGTCCTTCACACTCTCATCCAGCTGTAGGTACACAAACGAATAGCCGGGGAGAGAGATGGACTTGACGCCATAGTCTGCGTCCGTTCCGGGATGAATCGTTTTGTTCTCCGCGGCAACGTCTTCGATGCGCCGGGTAACGAACTGCTCGACCTGCTCCGCTGTGGCTCCGGGCCAAGGACAAGCCGCCACGGCGACGCGCACGGGGATTTCCGGGTCTTTTCGCTGCGGCATGGATGTGTAACCGAACCAGCCCCAAACGAGCACCCCAACGAGCATCATCCAGGAAATGTGTGGATGCTCAACAAAGAACCGAGTGATACTGCGACGATTGCTGATATCTTGATTTTGTTCGTGTGCCATTTTTCTATGCCTTTATCGGAGAAGTTGAACTAGATCGCCATCCTTCAAATCGGCGACTCCAACTACGACGATCTTTTCCCCTGGTTTCACGCCTTCCACCGCTACGCCACTCTTGTGGGTCTCACCCAACGTCACCGCTCGCAAATGTGCGGCCCATTTGCCGTTCACTTCGCTGGCGACGAAAACGCCATAGCGTCCAGATGCGGAAGGGTCAGCGACAACAGCTGCCAAAGGCACGGAAGGTGCCGGAGCCTTTTCCACGGCGGAGAGAGTGAGCGAAGCGATCATTCCCGGCTTCAGATAACTCTTGGGATTAGGCACGGTCACTTCGACTGCGAAAACACGATTTTTTTCGTCAGCGCCCGCGGCAATACTTGTCACCTTGCCCTGGTACTGTTTCGGGTCGTCTTGCAAGTGAATGTTGAATTCCTGGCCCAGGCGGAGTTGCTTAACGGCGTACTCGGGAACACCGAAACTCACTTTCACCGCGCTGGTGTCAGCGATCGTGAACGCGACGGTTCCGGGCGACGCCAGATTTCCGAGTTCGATATTGCGAGCCAGGATGAAGCCGGAAAAGGGCGCGCTCAAATCCGCGTCGGCCAAAGTCAATTGCGACTGGCGCAAGCTGGCCCTCGCCTGATCCACAGCACCTCGGCTTGAATCGAATCGCGCTTGAGTTTGGTCATACTCTGGCTTCGTCAGACTCTGCGTCGAGTAAAGCGCCTTAGCGCGTTCGTAATCCTGAGAAGCTTGAAGATGTTGCGCCTCGGCCTGCGTGACTGCGGCTGCGGCCTGGTCAAGCTGGTTTTTTAAGTCCTGATGGCGAATCTGTGCCAGCAAGGCGCCGCGAGCAACATAATCGCCGGATCCAATTTCACGGCGTCTTCCATCTGCGCCCATGACCTGTTTGATCTCGGTGACGTATCCCGAGGACTTGAAGGACAACGCCGCCTGCGCCAGCGGCAACACCGAAGCCGAGTAGCGTAGGCTTTCTGAAGAAGAGTTGAGCGCAACATCCACTACGCGGACAGGCGTTGGAGATTTCGCCGCTACCTGCGTCGGTTGCTGGCATCCGCTTGCCCCTGCGATTAGCACCAATAGTGCAGCCGCTGCTTTCTGTAGCCCCATGCTTGATTTGTTTTTCATGCGTTTACTCCATTCCTAGCGCTTTTTCAAAGTCGGCCCGTGCCGTCCAAAATCCCGCAAGTGCTTGCTGGTACTGCGCCTCTGCCTGCGACACCGCGGCTTGTTGCTGTGACAAATCGGATAGAAGGGCTGCTTTTTGGTTGTAGCGGTTTGTCACTTCGCCGAGCTTCGTCTGTTCTGCCTCACGCTGATCCGTTAACGCGTCCAGCAGGATGCGTGCTTCCCCCAGCTTGCGAAACTTTTCTTCGACGTCCAGCAGAACGCGCTGTTCGAGGTCGCGTTCTGTCGTTGCCTTCTGCTCTGTCGTGGCCTTCAGTTCTGCGATCCGGTGCTTTTTGTATCCCCAATCGAACGGCTGCCATTGCAACTGGAATCCGACAGTGCCGGCGCTCTGCGGAAGGAAATTGACGTTTTGGAATCCGAGATAGCTGACCTGAAAACTCAGATCAGGAATGTATTTCGCATGCTCGCGACGCACATCCAGGTTGGCAATCTTGGTCTGTATCCGGGCGCCACGCAGTTCGGGCCGCTGCTCGAGTGCCTGCTTTCGAGCTGTATCCAGATCCCATTCAACAAGCTCGCCGAACGGGAGCATTTCCACTGAAAAGGGAGTGCGCAGCTCGCGCGCCAGAAGACGATTCAGGTTCTGCTTCTGCAGCTCAAAGGCGTCTTCCGAAGTGAGCAACTGGTAGCGTTGTTGTTTCAACTTTGCCCTTACTGTTAGTGATTCGGAGAGCAGCACGGTTTCCTGTGCGAGCCGCTGTTCCGTTAATGTGGACAGCTCGCTCAAAGCCCGGACAGCTGCCCTTGCACTTGCAACTTGCGCTTGCAGCTCCGCCACTTGGTAGTAGGCTTCCTTCACTTGTCGCACTGTGTCCTGACTTTGAGCACGCACTCCTTCCTTCGCGAGGTCGATTCCGAGTCGGGCCTGCTTGACAGCAAGATTTACTTTGAAAAGTTGTGTGAGCGGTTGTGCCGCGGAGGCATTCACGAACGCGCCGAACCGCACGGGTGAGTGAATGTTGGAATCGGTCCCTGGGATAGGACCAGTCGCTGAATAGGTGCCGAAACTGCCAGCGGGAACTCTAAAATTCAGCGGCTGCAGCGGCGCTCCTGCAAGAACGTTCGCATCCAGCTTCGGGAGGTAATTTGTCTTAATCTGCGCGACTGTCTCTTGCGCCTTGATGATTTCAATTTTGCTGATGTGGATCTCTCGGTTAGTGCCGCTTGCAATCCGGATCGCTTCGTCCAAGGTCAACAGCGGCGCGGTGGTGGTAGCGGGTTCCGGCGTCTGTGCCCAACCAACCGAAAGGAGGGTGAGCTGGAGGCACAGAATCAGAGCCACGCGGGATGAAGATATTTTTAGGGTCCGACGTTCTGTCGGGTCCTGTGTGTGTTTTTTGGTCAGTGGATTCATTTTGCGTTCCCGGCTGTGAGTAATGCAGCGACCATGCCAACCTGCACAGCTCGCAAGTTGTTGGATCCATTAGGGGTCGACGCATCCCAGCCAACCTCGGCGTGCCCGAATGCGGGCAATGCTGCCGCGTGACCGATGGTCGCGGGCACAATCGCGAGACCTCGTCCGATTCTGTTCAGAACCGGGACACAAAAGTCGCAAGGCTGATCTGCTGCGGAAGGTGGAACTGTTGACTGGCTAGATTGCCGCTGCCTGCCGCCTCGAAGAAATAGTTAGCTGCTTGGCCGTATCGCTTTTTGGAAAGGACATATGTGCCCACATCGGGGCTTCGCCCGCATGAGGGCAGGTTGCATCCGAACGCATTTCTCAATATCTATTGATTCGAATAACTTACCCGGGCCGCCCTCTGGCACGAGACCTGCTATTTCATTGGACGATAGTTCGTAGGGAGACGCCCGTTGAAACGGGCATGGCCGGTGATTTTTCCGGGTACTCACATATTAAGGAGGCGGGATGCTCCGCGTGGAAATATGCGATTCGGCTGAAACTTTAATCCTAAGGTTGGTAGGCCGATTCACCGGTGATGATGCTGAGCATACTCGCACGCTGGCAGCGCGCTTCGCCGCACGCGGAAAGTTTCTCGTCGACCTGACGGAGGTCGTATTCGTCGACGCGGAGGGGGAAGAAGTGCTGTCTTTCCTTGGCCGGTTGGGAGCCGAGTTCGTCGCCCCCAATTCTTACGTGCTCGATGTGTGCGAGCGCCTGAATTTGCGTGTGGCTCCAAATGGAAGCTCGCATCTGAGCGCGTCGCGGGATCCCCGCGCCAATGGCGATCAGTCTCGGTCTAATAGGGCCAAGCCGCGAAAGAGATAACCGGCCAGATCGGACCGACCGACGCAAACCCGAAATCCTTATGTGCTGGAATATTCAGCGCGACCAATGTTTAGCTTGCGCATCTTGTTTTGGAGCGTCGTACGTTTCAGTCCGAGGCGTTCTGACGCTCCACCTTTGCCCGATATCCTTCCGGACGCAGCCTTCAACGCGTCGACGATTACCTGCCGTTCCGCTTGCTCGAATGTCGATGGTGACGATGCTGATCCAGTGCCGCGGCTGGCCGTCCTCTTTAGCTGGTCGTGAGGAACCTTCAACTCCTCCCCTTGTGTGAAAATCACGCAGCGCTCGATAAAGTTCTCAAGCTCCCGAATGTTTCCAGGCCAGTCGTGATTCACCAACGCCTCCATTGCGTCCTTCGGGACAGACTTAATGCGCCTTTGCATTTGGCGGGACAAGCGCAAAACGAAATAATGGACCAGGAGAGGAATGTCCTCGCGCCTCTCGCGAAGCGGAGGGATCTCAATCGGGCAGACATTCAATCTGTAAAAAAGGTCTTCGCGAAATTGGTTGTTGCGTATCATGCCTTGCAGATCGCGGTGGGTTGCTGCAATCAAGCGAACGTCAACTCGGATAGTTTTCGCGCTTCCCAAACGTTCAAATTCCTGTTCCTGCAGAGCGCGTAAGAGCTTTGGTTGCAGGTCCAAACTGATGTCCCCGATTTCATCCAGGAAAAGTGAGCCGCGATCGGCCAACTCGAACCGGCCTCGTTTCTGCATGAGTGCGCCAGTGAATGCGCCCTTTTCGTGCCCAAACAATTCGCTTTCGACCAGCCCGGAAGGAATAGCGGCGCAATTCAGTCGAACGAACGTGCGCTCGCAACGCGGACTGCGGTTGTGAATGGCCCGTGCAAGCAGTTCCTTCCCGGTCCCGGTTTCGCCATGCAATAGCACGGTCGAGCTTGTTGGAGCGACAATCGCAATTTGGTCTAGCACTCTGCGCAGCGTGGCACTCTTGCCGACGATGTCCTCGAAGTTGTGTTCCGCGCGAATTTCCGATTCGAGGTAAAGGCGTTCCTCTTCCAGACGAGTTGCCGATGCGTTCAGACGCCCGTACGCGAGCGCATTGTCCAACGCGAGGGAGATCTGAATACTAATCTGTGTCAGCAAATCCAGGTCTTCTTGTCCGAAGGCGTCTGGCTTCCGGCTGCCGATCGCCAACAGACCCAGCGGTCCGCTCCCGGTCGCAAGCGGCGCAACGGCGACCGAGGTTATGGATTCGGCTCGCAAGGTGTCGGCAATGGCCGTCGGAAGTCTCTCGATATCATCGACTGACCATATTTCGGACCTTCGGGCGCCAAGTTTCTCATAGTCCGTTTCAGTCAGATCAGTTGAGCCAACTCCCGCCAGCAGTCCCTTGCTGTCAGGAAAGTCCAGCATTACACTTTGAAGGCGATGTGAGTCCTTCTCGAGAAGCCAGAATCCCGTCAGATGATTGCCGAAATACGAACGAATCGAAGCCGAAGCCGATCGAAAAAGGTCGTCCATATCCAGTTTCGAAACGACATGATTGTTGATTTCTAGGAGTAGCCGAAGGCGGTCGCGCTCGGTAGCGAGTTCCCGTTCATACTGTTCTGCGGAATCCCTGGCCAGCGCGCATTCGAGTGCAATCGCAACGTGCGAAGTCAGAGAGCGGAGCAGTTCGACATCTTCGCGCGCAAACTCCTGCCCCCGCTCCTTAGTAACAGTCAAAAGCCCGTATTGTTGTTGGGCAGTAAACAAAGGAAAAACGTAAGTGCTCCTGCCAGATGATTGAGCCGCAAACGGAGCCAACTCGGGATGCTTCAACATTTCATGGGATACATCAGGCAGGAAAACCGGCTCTTTCTGGTCCAGTGCTTGTGCTGCCGCGCCAATCCGCGAAATCTTAGTGCCAATTCTGATGGCGGGAGCGTCCACTGCTCGATCAAATTCCAGAAGGTGCAAAGTTTCTCGACCGGTGTCCAGAAGATATAGGTCGGCTCCATGGAGACGAACGCTACTGGACAAAACCTCGCGCAGGCTGTGGAGGACGGCTTTCACCGTCGGCTGCTCGACGAGGGCGGCGGACACATCGAGCAAGGCTCGATACCTACTTTGGGCGGGCGCCACGCCTACATCATCTTCCGGCATGTGCATCAGACTAGCACCGACCGGTTCAATCGAGAACCGTAAGGAATATGTTAGCCGGAAAAATTCACGCTGACGAAAAACGCGCTTTCCGCAGCTAAGGCGGTGGTTTTCCAAACCGCAGATTCTTGAGTTGCGAGAGTCGGTCTGAGTTGCTCTGAGGTGTTGTACGGTGATCTAAGGTCTTCTCGGTTGCAGCGGTTTGCTAAATCTACCTGCCCTGTTCGTACTCACACGCTTTCATTCTTCGTCCATATTTCGGGCGGCTGACTGAGAATTTCCCCGAACTGAGCAACGACACCTTCGATGCCTTCACCATCCCAGGGTACGCTGAGAAGAGCCTGATAGGGTCCGGGAGTTAGAACGAGGGACACGGTCATCAACCCATTTCGACACCGCCCTGAGGCCCAAGAGAACTGAAAACCTCGTCGCGCTAGCGAGGCTCGGTCCACTCCTTGGGAAATAAGCCGTGCTGCTGTGCGCTCTGATGTTTCCCAAGTACGGTCCTGAAGAGCTCTCTCGCCTTCTCCATCATGTTGCGCTGCCAGGAAGCGAACTTGCAGTGAGGAATCCATTGCCGTCCAGACGACTTGGTCGTGCTCCCTTCGGATTTCCACTTCCACACTCCCGCCGCGCCGGCTCCTTCATTCCCAAGGACCAGTGGCGCCTTCGCTTTTGGGTATTGGCCTGACAAGATCGTGTGATCGAGAGGTGTAACGCTTGCAGCAGTTATCCGAACCAGTAGCTTTACCATTCGCAATATATGATTTCGAGCGGCGAGGCCCGAAGTCGGTCAGCCCCGCAATGTACTGGTCGGGCGTTAAGGTGGTCAACTGGTGGAGGTGGATTTCTGTTTGGCATCATTTTTGTTCTCCTTCTCGGTCACGACTAATTTCCGATAATTCCTTACCTGAACGCATTAACGTACATGTATAGTATGATATACTTGGAAGGAAGTTACAGGAATTTGAGGAAAAGATGGCAAGCAAATTGAGGGAGCGGTACCGGTCTGAGCTGCGCGCCGAAACGCTATCGGCAGCCCGAGATCTAATTAAGGAACAGGGATACGAGGGTTTGACGCTACGCAATCTCGCGCAGCGGATGCAGTGCTCTCCGATGGCCCTGTACACCTATTTCGCCGACAAGCAGGCTCTGCTTACTGCTGTTGCGTCGGAAGGCTTTGAAAAACTGGCAAAACGACATGACGGCACGGGCCGGCGAGAACCCATAAGCGCACTCCGGAAAATAATGTTGAACCACATCGCTTTCGCCGAGGAAAACCCCAACGAATACAGGATTCTCTTCCTGTCGGTGCGGCCTCCCGCAGCGGTCAAGAAAAGTCGGCAGGAGATACAGGAAAGCAATCCGGCTTTCCGCTTGCTGTTCAAGTGCGTACAGTCGTGTCTTGAAGCCGGAGTGCTCCAGGGCGACGCCTTTGCCATCAGCACCACAGCGCTGTCTGCCGCTCACGGCGCTGCATCCCTTCTAATCACGTTGCCAGACTTCCCCTTTGGCTCTCATCGGCGATACGCCGAAGAAGTGGTCGCAACGACATTGAGCGGCCTACACAGTCGAGTAATCCGGGCGATATGAGTTTCTCTTCTCGGGTTTCTGCGATGACTCTTTTGGGGCTGTCTCGTGTTTAGGATTTTCGACTGTGCCGTTGCTTGCATACAGGGGCCAGTTTCAAGTACGTAGGACATCGAGGCAAAGTCTTAGTAGATTTTGTCTGCCCGATCATGATCGTGAATCAAAATCAGCATTTCTCCGCGACAAAGCGTCCGCCCTAAGATGAAGCGCCTTGGTATCGCGCGACCCGACCTGGTCCGTTTGCAGCAAGTAGCGCTGATTCGAGGAGGCGCTTGGCGTTCTCCCTCGGGTTGCCGTTCTCAAAAACGGCACTGCCGGCGACCAGGATTTCCGCACCAGCGCGCACAATACTTGCTACCGTCTCGTGGTGAACGCCGCCGTCCACTTCAATCCGAAACTGTAGTCCCCGAGACTCCCTGACCTCTGACAGCGACTCAATTTTTCTCAGGGAAGAGTGAATGAACGACTGGCCACCGAAACCCGGATTCACGCTCATCACAAGAACGTGGTGAACCAATGGAAGAACTTCGTCGAGGACATGGATGGGCGTACCAGGGTTTATCACTACTCCGGGCTTAGACCCATGCGAAGCGATAAGACGAAGCGTGCGATCAAGATGGGTGCAAGCTTCCTGGTGAACCGAGATCCAATCGACTCCTGCTTCAGCCAATACCGGGATAAATTCGTCCGGGTGTTCGATCATCAGGTGACAGTCGAGGGAAACCGGCGACACCTTGCGGAGAGCGGCGACAACCGGGGGCCCGATCGTGAGATTGGGGACGAAGTGGCCGTCCATTATGTCAAGGTGCAGAACGGTCGCTCCACCCTCAACGGCGGCCTGAACCTCCGCGCCGAGGCACGCGAAATTAGCAGAGAGAATCGAAGCGGCAAGGTCGATCATACGATTGCCTTGGTCCACCAAGTTTCAACTCGCGGCTCGCGCGTGATCCGCCTGTGTTCGCGCGATTTTCTGGACCACTCGGTTGGCAATTCTTTCCCCTCGCACAGTGCCGACAGTTCGGGGTTCAGCTTCGCTTTGCACGACGGGCAACCAAGTAACGCCCCGTGCGAGCATGGTCGCGAATGCCACGGCGGTAGAATCGTTCAATGCAACAGAGAGCGGATTCTCTTTCACAAATTCACTAAGTTTGTGCTGCATCAAATTTTCCTCTTGATGCGGTGGAGTGACGGCGATGCGCGCGAAAATCTGAAAAAGGTCACTGCGGTCGAGAGTTCCCCATAAACGCTGTTGTTCGTCGAGAATCAGAAGTTCGCCGCTTGGGTTTTCCCTCAGCGCCCTAATCCCGTCTGCTAGCGTGGAGCTTTTACTGAGGATGTCGGCGGGAAGAGGTTCAAGAAGGGACTCGAGCGGCTCACGCTCAAGAATAGATTTGCCCAGCGGGAGGCGTCGCCAAAGGTCCCCGGAGCGGCGTATAACCGCGTTGGATATCAGTTCGCGGAACGGTGGGAAGTTGACTGCGGTCTCGGAGAAGAGCGCGCTGCCCACTTGCCTCAGACGAACAGGAGTGCGAGCTCGGACGCTCGTTTCATGCGGGCGGCTTCCCAGCAAGGCGCCCTCGCCAAAAAAGTCTCCCTTTCCCAATACGCCGACGATTTTGGCTTCGGGGCTCTCCTCCGTTGCCTGCAGGATCTCGACCTCGCCATCTTCGATGACACTAAACACCCGAGCCACCTCTCCTTGCCTGTGAATGAAATCTCCGGGGCGATAGTAGGCGCGACTGAGGTATTGCGTCGCGTCGGTATTGAGGAAGCTGAGATCGCGGGGAAAAAGAAAGTCCCAAAACCAGTCCAGGGCGACTTTGATTCTGCGGGACCACGTCGGCAGCTTGAAAAGGTAGACACCACGCCATAGAAACCAGGCGAGAAAACCCGAGACGCGCATGCCAAACATTTCCGCCACCGCTTGGTACCCGCCAATCGAACAGAGCTGACCAAGTGCTTTGAAGCGGAAAGGTTGCGTGGGTTCGCCTTTGAGAACGCGAACGAGGTTGAGGGCCGCCTGGCGACCCTGGCGTTCCGCGAACTGGGCCGTAGTTGGTGACGGCTTGTTGTCGAAGGCGTTGACAATGTAAGCGCAATCGCCGATGGCCCACGCGTTCGTGTGCCCTTCAATTTGCATGTCGGCTGTCGTGCGTATCCGGCCACGTTCCTTGGGCACATCGAGCTCTTGAATGATGGGAGACGGTGCGGTTCCGATGGTGCAAGCGATCGTGCCTCCCCTCAGCATCCGTCCGTTATCGAGCTCGATACCCTCATGCGTTGCGGCAACGGCGCGGGCATTCAGCATGATGGTGATACCGGCCTTTTCCATCTTCTTTCTTGCGAACTCCCGAAGAGGCGGAGCAACTTCCGGCAAGATCTGCGCCTGGGAATGGACGACCGTTACGACTACGTCCTCCCTGCGAAAGTTGGGGTAAAACCGGCTGCTGCTGCGAACCAGCTCATTGATTTCGCCGGCAAGTTCCACCCCGCTGAAGCCGGCACCGACAATGATGAAGCTCAGGTGCCAGCGCCGGCGATCGGTATCACTAGCAGCCTCGGCATGCTCCATCTGGTGGACGACGTGCTGGCGAAGGTCAATGGCATCGCGCATGACCTTGAAGCCAAACGCATGGTCGGTCATTCCGGGGATGATCCCCAAGTTGCTCTCGGCGCCACAGGCAATCACGACATGGTCGTAATGCAGGCGTGACAGCGTACTGGTTCCATCGTCAAATTCGATCTCCGAAGTGCGAAGGTCAATCCTCTGCACGCGCTCCGTGCGACACCCAACACCCGGCAGCATTTGGCGCAGAGGGGCGGCCGCGGCGTCGGGATTGATAGAAGCACCCGCGACATCCGCGAGCAGTGGGTGAAACACCAAATGGTTCTCGCGGTTGAAAAGAAGAATCTCGCACTCCGAAGCAGGCAATTTTTTACGAAGCGTTTTCGCGAACTGTACGGCCGCAAATCCGCCTCCGACAATGACAACTCTTATGGGCTTCACTTTCTTGCTCCTATCACTCGGCTGGTCGAATTCCACTTCCTTTAGGTGCAGTCGACTTCAACGTGACGCAACTTCTGTTTCATGCCCAAGAATAGGAACGAAGCAATACCTCGTATATCGAAAACGTGTGAAATCTGCCGAAAATGTGGTTGGTGTTGGGCTCCAATCCATAGCTTTCAAACTCGGATAATCCGCTGCGTGCATCTCCACCAGTTCGAACGGTCTGAGCGATATCTGGATTACCTCGCTTGAGCTTCTGCGAACCTTTCGCTGTTTGGCTTGGAACCATTCAGCCCGTAGAACAATATGTATAAGTAGCAAAGCACGGGAAGAAAAAAGGCGTGGTGAATCCCCACTCGATCCGCGATGAGGCCCTGGACCACAGGTAGGATTGCGCCGCCCACGATCGCCATGTTCAGGACGCCGGAAGCATTCCCGGTTAGAGGACCCAGTTCGGCCACGCCCAGGCTGAAGATTGTGGGGAACATAATGGAGTTGAAGAGCCCGACGGCAAGCATGCTCCACATTGCCGTGTGCCCGTCCGTCAACATTGAGACAGTGACCAAGGTAGCGGCACAAATTCCGCATAGAGCCAGCAGATAGCCAGCTTTGATCCGTCGTAGAAGTCCCGCACCGACAAAGCGCCCTATCATGGTGCCAGCCCAGAAGAAAGAAACAAATCCTGCTGCGGTCCTCGCAGACAGGCCCGCAATCTCGGGCAAACTGAAATAATTCACCAGGAAACTCCCGATGGAGACTTCCGCACCCACATAAGCGAAGATCCCAATCGCGCCGAGGATGAGGTTGGGGTGCTTCCAGATCGAATCGTTCACGTTCTCTTCGCTACCGGGTTTCTCCGTTTCAATCTTCGGCAGTGTGAACGTGCCGATCAAAATCGCCAGCAACACGAGAGCAATGCTAATTACCGTGTATGGCATCTTGACGGAGGCTGCTTGCTGGACGCGATAGGCATGCAGGGCCTCCGGCGCCAACTGCTTCAGCTGTTCAATGGCTAACGGGGCGGCGCTCAGGATCAGCAGACCTCCAATTTTCGGGGCGATTGTGGTGCCTAGGGAGTTGAACGCTTGCGTCAAATCCAGGCGGCTCGACGCCGTTTCGGGCTTACCCAGTAAGTCCACGTAAGGATTCGCCGAAACCTGCAGGCCGGTAATCCCCGCTGCAAGGACGAGCAGAGCGGTCAGGAACAAGGGGTACGATACTGCGGACGCGGCAGGTACAAACAGGAGAGCGCCACAAGCCATGGTCACCAGGCCGACGACCATAGTCTTCTGATAGCCAATCGTATTCACGACTTTCGACCACGGCACGGAAAACAGGAAGTACGCCGAAAAGAATGCAAACTGGACGAGCATGACCTGCGCGTAACTTAGGTCAAAAATCGATTTCAAGTGGGGCACCAGAATGTCGTTCAGACAGGTTAAGAACCCCCACATGAAGAATAGCGTCGTGACGACGGCTAGGGGCCGCGCGTAATTTTGGGGCTTAGCGACGGCACTTTGTGTCGCGCCGGCAGCAGTCGTAATTTCTCCGGTTGCCATTTTCTCTCCTCGAATTTGCAGTCTGGCCTATTCCAAAACCTCAGGCGCCATATCCGCGGTGCTTCGCCGCCTCGTTTCTGCGATCCCTCGCTACCACCAGGTCTCCGCTTGCAACCCGTACGTGAGACCGCTGGTCCGGTCTTGAAACGGAACGCCGCCCACCAAGCCTCGGAATCCGTTTGACCAACTGGCATACGTCAGAAACGCCCGCAGCACGGGACGGCTGAAAAACTGGCGACCAGCTCCGATTTGCGGTGCGATCGTGAACTTGCGAAGCCAGCCATCGAATTGGCGATCGCCGGTTTGTGTCGTAACAAAACCCTCGGTGTGGTCGAACCCTCCCTCAAAGGCGAGCGAAATATATTTTGTGAAGAAGACTTGCGGTCGCACACCAAACGAAGCCCAATCGTTGAAGCCGTGTCCGGGCTGGCCGTCCCTCTTCCTTTGAAAGATGAAAATCGGCATGACCGCAAACCTGGCATTAGGTTGAATGAGGAGGTGTTCCGTGATGAGCAACCTCTCAGAACTTTTGAGGAACGGATTCGGGTCATCAATGGACGTGCTGAAATTGCTGGCCGCGCCCTTGCCATACTGGACGGAAAATGTGTTATAGCCGCCAAGCCATTCCAGACGCTGGAAACGGAGTCCGAAGGCGTAGCCATCGGCAGTGGGAATGACCGAGCCGGTTTGCGTTGTACCGCCCTTCGCGTGCGCATAGTCGAACCACAAGCCAACCCGTCCCAAGGGGGCTCTTATGTCGTAGAGACGAACGTCAATGTTGTTTTTGGCGTAATTCCCATTTTGCGTAACGATGTCGGGTCTAGCGCCTGCCAGGAATGCGACCGCCAGCTTGCCAATTCCCACATCGAAATCCTCAACACCTCCTCCATAGCCACTTACGTCCAGAGGGTAGAAGTCGTTAATCTCAATATGCTGTCGGCGGTAATACCGCTCCCCAGCCCAGAACTTCGCATCCGGTTGGCTCTGCAGAATGTGACCGGCACGCACAAAGGCTTCTCGCAATCGGAATTGGTCATTCCCGGTGTTATTCGGAAAATTTGCATAGGTGGCCGAATTCGTGGTGTTGGCTTCAACCATGACTTCTGTTTTTAGCCACGCCTTGTCCGAGCTATGCTCAGGGTTCAGCCAGTTGTTGACGAAAATAAGTTCTCCGTACGTCTCTGCTTCATTGCCCAGCCGATATTTCGCGTCAGCCCCAGGTGCTTGAAAGGCGACCTGCGAGCCGCCCTTGCTGTTGAGGCCATAACCCGAACGAAAATAGCCATGAAACTCGAAGGTTCCTAGCTGCTCCTGCAATTTCGAGATGTTCGCTTCCGCCTCGTTCAGCAGGTCATAGGTTGGTTCTGACGGTAGTTGGCCCTGATACTTTGCCCCGACCTGATCCGATTGTCCGCGAACCGCTTTTTCCGCCGCCTGACGCGCGGCCAGTTCCACGGCACTGGCCGTCCCTTGTTCTGTCGTTTCGCTGACCTCTTTTTGTTTTTGGATTTGCTGTTCCAGCGCTGCGATGCGTTGCTGCAGGTCCCGCGTCGTAGCGTCGTACTGCTGCTTGAGCTGCTCGAGTTGCTTCTGCAGATCGCTGGGCGATGACGGAGCCGCAGGTTGCTGGGCGGAAGAGGGGAGCACCTGGGTCGCGGCCATGGCCACAATCCAGAGCGAACGTTTCAGGTGGGACCGACGATTCATACCTTGTCACCCGCTCCGTTTCTTCTCAAACCCCCAACCCGCTTTCGGAGCCATGCGCTCACGCGTTTGCCGCGCGAGCGCTCAAAACAAACTCTTCGATCGCTTTGGCGAATCCTTCCTCTTCGTTGGTGCAAGTGACGTACGTGGCTGACGCCTGCACTTCAGAGCTGGCGTTCCCCATCGCAATGCTCACACCGCTTTTCTCGAACATCAGAACGTCATTCGGCATGTCTCCGATCGTCGCGATTTCCGTTGCCGGAATGTTCAGCAGCTTCGACATCGCAAGCACGACGCCACCCTTATTGGCCTGAGGATGCGTCACATCGAGGTAGTAAGGCTGCGAGCGCGCTGCAGAAATGTGTTCTCCACCTGCTTCCTGAACGTCCTTTTCGCATTTCGCTACGCGAGTGTAGTCGTCGCTTACGCCAACAATCTTCGCTACTCGATTGAGGAGTCCGCTGAACGTCTTGACCACTGTTGGGGAAAATTTTACGGTCCACTCCTCGCGCGCGACGTGCGCCGCGTTCGGATCTCGCACGAACCATCCGGTATCCGTGTAGACCCACACGTCGAGACCGTGCTTCTCAATCGCCTCGATCACCTTGGCAGGCACGCCTGCAGGGAGATACTTTTGGTCGACCACCGTTGTAAGGTCGGGCTCGATCAACACGCCCCCATTGAACGCAGCGAGCGGCCGAGTGAGTTGTAGCGGATCGATCAGCATGGCCATGCCGCGCGGAGGTCGGCCGCTGGTGACGCTGAACTGGATTCCCGCGTCGCGGAGATGCAATACAGCCTCTGCTGCCCGCTTCGTCAACACCTTTTCCTGCGTAACAAGTGTTCCATCAACATCGGCGATCACCATGCGGATCGGCTTTGCTGAGTGTCGATTTATCGAATCCATCTGAAGTTCCTTTCTTGCTCTTCGCTTTCTTACTCTCTCCAACTCGTGCCGATTCCCAGCTATTGCTCCTGGTAGTTCCACAAAAGACCGCCGTCCACGAAAAATGTGGACCCCGTGACG
>Ga0134124_10000701_pt1 | contig 26808 bp, 14 predicted proteins | sample KB304_FD_96880 | JGI IMG/M metagenome (GOLD analysis project Ga0134124, IMG submission 96880) | Terrestrial soil microbial communities without Nitrogen fertilizer from Kellogg Biological Station, Michigan, USA - KB3-0-4 | ecosystem: Environmental > Terrestrial > Soil > Unclassified ... | reverse complement strand
TTCATGACGCGGCTTTCGAGGAAATCGCTAAATTCGAAACCGTGCAGGTTGATCTCGATATTGATTGCCTGGTCGAAGTTTCGGTTGACGCAGAAGAAGGCAAGGCTTTTATCGTCCTCGGACAGTACCGCGGAGCTCACAATGTCGGGGAACAGTTCGCCTTCACTCGCCGCGAAGGTCCCGCAGGTCTGCCGCACGTCGAGGACCGTTCCCCGAGCCCAACGGGCCGCATGCTGGAACGGATAGAAGATCGGCTGCCGCCACGCTCGTCCTCCTGTCTCGGTCATGATAAGCCCGATGACGTTAACCAATTGAGCCACGCAGGCGGCCTTCACCCGATTACAGCGGTTGATCAGCGTCAGGAGGGCGGCGCCGAAGACCAGGGCGTCCTCCATCGTGTAAAGCTCCTCCAGAATGGCAGGGGCTTCCGGCCAACCGGGCTTGGTTCGTGTGGCGCGGTCGCGGGTGCGGTACCAGACATTCCATTCATCGAACGAAAGCATGATCCGCTTTGGCGACCGCCGGCGAGCCGCCACCCCATCAGCGACAGCGACGATCTCATCGATATAACGTCCGACCAAGTCGGCTTGAGCCATGAAATCGCGAGACCGGTCGCCGTGCTTGGAAAAATAGCCGTGGAGGGAAATGTACTCCACCACGTCAAATGTCTCTTCCAGAACAATTCTTTCCCATTCGGCGAATGTTGGCATGCTGCGGCTGGAGGAGCCGCATGCGACCAGTTCTATGTTGGGATCGAGCCAGCGCATGAGCTTGGCGGATTCCCGAGCAAGTGTTCCGTATTCCTGCGCGGTCTTGGCACCGATCTGCCACGGAGCATCCATTTCATTGCCCAGGCACCAAAGCCTGATGCTATGAGGAGTCGGATGCCCGTGTTCATGTCGCAAGTCGCTGAGAGTCGTGCCGCTTTCCACATTGCAATACTCCAGCAGCGCCCGCGCCTCGTCGGCGCCTCTTGTGCCGAGGTTCACAGCCATCATTGGTTCGATACTGGCCTTCGCGCACCAGGCCATGAATTCGTTTGTTCCGAACGCATTCGTCTCGGTGCTGAACCAGGCCAGTTCTCGACGTCGGGGCCGCTTATTGAGTGGACCGACACCATCTTCCCAGTTGTAGCCGGACACGAAATTTCCGCCGGGATAGCGGATCACGGTGACCCCAAGTTCGCGGACCAGTTCCAGCACATCCTGCCGGAAACCGTCAGCGTCAGCGGTCGGGTGCCCCGGCTCAAATATCCCTCCGTAGACACATCGTCCGAGATGCTCGACGAAACTGCCGAACAGGCGGCGGTCCGTCTTTCCCACAATGAATGCGGGATCGAGAACAATGACAGCTTCGGCCATAGATTATCCTGTCGGCTTGAAAAATGGATGGTTCAACCTTTGACGGCACCGATGGTCAGCCCCCGCACGAGATGGCGCTGAACAAAAAGCATGATCACCACAATCGGCAGCATGATGCCGATGGCGCCTGCCGCCGAAATCGACCAATCGCTCACGTCCTCGCCTCCGAAGGAGGCAATCGCGACCGGCAGGGTCTTCGTCTTGATGCCGGTCAGGACGAGCGCAAAGAGAAACTCATTGTATGAAAGAAGCAGGCTGAACAGAGCCGCGACCATGAGGCCTGGACGGACCAGAGGCAAGATCACGATCCGGAATGTCTGCCAGAGATTGCAACCGTCTATGGCAGCCGCTTCGTCGAGGTCGCGAGGAATGTCCAGGAAGAAACTGTACATCAGCCAAATCGTGAAAGGCTGGTTGATCGCCACAAGCGCCAGGATGAGAAGTGGATAGGTGTCAATCATTTTGAGGAAGCTGCCCATGACGAAGAATGGAATGGCCAGCAGCATGTGAGGAAACATGCGGATCGTGAACAGCCCGAACAGGATGGGGGAAGCGCGGCGCGGCTGCATGCGCGACAGCCCGTAGGCGGCAAGGCTGCCGATCGGGACCGAGATGAGCACCGTGCCGGCCGAGACGATCAGGCTGTTGACTAGATAGTGAAGAAAGCCGCGAGCGAACCAGACTTCACGATGGTACTCGAGCGTCGGCTGGAAAAAAATGGTTGGCGGTATAGTGAACGCATCCGCTGGGTTCTTGACGGACGTCAAGGCCGCCCAGATCAACGGGACGAGGTTTATGAAGGTGAAGATCGTCAGCGCGGCAAACAGCAGCGCCTGGTTGCGCATACGCGCCATTCGGCGTGTCTTCATCCGCTTCTCCCGTAACCGCGCTGCAAGATGTGGCTGAATGTCGCTATGATCGCGGCGACGATGAGGAGCGTGATGATTCCAAGGGCGGAAGCCTTTCCAACCTGCAACAGCTGAAAGCCGAGCTGATAAGTGTACATCGTTACCGTCTCGGTGGCGGTCCCTGGACCGCCACCGGTCAGGACGTAGATGGCGTCGAAGAACCGGAAAACGTCCATTAGCCGGACCGATACGGTGAAAACGATCACCGGCACCAGGGACGGAAGGATGATGTGGCGAATGAGGCGCCAGCTGTCGGCTCCGTCGATGCTCGCCGCTTCGATTTGTGCCTGGTCCAGCGCCTGCAGGGCAGCATAGAGCACCAGCATGACAAAAGGAGTAAAGATCCAGGCGTCAGCGAGAATGACGCAAATCTTCGCCCAGATGGGATCACCGAGCCAATCCGGCGGACCGATGTTGAAGGTCATTAATGTGGCGTCGATCAGACCCCAATTCGATGTCAAAATCCATTTCAGAAAGAGGGTCGCCACGACGGGTGTGATGATGTGCGGCAAGAACAGAAGGATCATGAATACGCGTACACTGAACGTGAGCCTGTAAAGAGCGAACGCGAGCATAAAACCCAAAGCAAATTCGACGCCGACCGATCCCAACGCGATCACGATCGTGGTCCAAAGCGACTGCCAGAGGCGTGCCTCACCCAGCAGTTGCGCGTAGTTCGCCAGCCCGACAAAGCGCATTTCCCGAGAGCCGAGATAATAATCGAAAGTGCTCAGGTAGGCGGCATATCCCAGGGGCCACAGAAGGACGAGCGTCATCAGCCCAAAGCTTGGAACGAGGAACAGCCATAGGCCACGCTGCGAACGCATGACGGGGGATCTCTTGAGGCGGGCCGGTTCGCGCAGCAAGGCGTTCACGCCTGCCGAGCCGATCGGAAGAGTTATTCTTATTTGTAGTAGCCGCGGGACTGCAGCAGTTCGGTCGTTTCCTTTGCTGCCATGTCCAGCGCGGCCTTGACTTCCTTTTCGTTGGTCACGGCCTGCAAGATGTATCTTGTCACGATGGCGCCGACATCGAGAAAATCCGGCATCGAGGGGAATGGTTTGCCAACCTCGAGGGACGTGCGGGCCGCCGGATACCAGCGATATTTCCTGCCGAGTTCCGGATCGTCAAGCACGGAAAGCCGTGGCGGCATGGCCAGCTCCGCGCCCTTTTGCATGCTCTTCTGACTGGCTGCCGTTGCGATCATTCTAAAGATCGCGTCCTTGTCCTTCGAAGAGTACTTTGAGATGGCATATCCGTCATTGGCGATGCGCTGACCGCCGCCTGGAGGAGCGACCCAGTTTATCTTCCCGACAAAGCGCGACTTCTTCTCGTCATCCATGGAGGCGGCACGCGTGAACCATTGCAGCCCCATTGCGGCAAGTCCCTGTTGCAGGTTGATGGTCGATTCGTCGTTGGCAGCGGAAGTGAAGCCGCGCGGCGCGAATGCCGTCATCTGCTTCATCATGGTGATGGCGTTCACACCGGCTGGCTGATTGAAGATCGGCTTCCAACCCTTGTCGAACCAGCCTTCGCCCACCGCATTGAGGTACCAGTGCGCCTCATTCAGGCAGCCGTCGACCGGTTTCAGCGTCATGATCGTGCCGGAGACGCGTCCCTGATGAAGCTTCTTGGCGGCTTCCAAATACTCCTGCATCGTCTTCGGAGGTGCCGTGCCGCTCTCCTTGAACAGATCCTCACGGTAGAAAAACATCTCCGTGTTGGTCAGGATCGGCATCGAGTAGATGCGGCCGTTGTAGCTGATGGAGTCAATGACCGACTTGGGAAAGTCATCGAGCTTGAATTCAGCCTTGTACTTCGCCCAGAGATCGTCCAGTGGCTCCAGCCAGCCGCTGGCAGCGAATTTCTGCATGGTGGTATCGTTCAGATAGGCGACATCGATGGCGTCGGAACCGGACGACATCGTGATCGAAGCCAGCTCGACTTCCTTGTCGATCGGCATCAGTTCGACCGAGACCTGGCCCTCAGGAAGAGCCTTCTTCATTTGATCGGTATAGTATTCCAAAGCCGGTTGGCGATGACTGATGACACGGATGGGCCCGGCGGCGTTCGCGCGCTTCACATAAGGAGCAAAGACTGTTGCTGCGGCCGCCCCTATGATGGACCTGCGGCTGAGTGGATTCCGGCTCATGCGACATCCTCCCTGTCGAGCTAGACTAGACTACGTATCGCCTGAGTGAGCAATACGCGATGGCTGCAGAAAAATCGATGCTATTCAATATCTTGCCGGCGGCACAACGTTCTCGATGCAGCCGCACCGGGGTCTCGGTCGGCTACGCACAGGTGTGCTGCGAGGTGGGGCTACGCCAAGGCAATACACCTAAAGCCTGGTGGCGACCGCCAGAGATCCGCTCAACGTGCCGATGCAGAGTGCCAGGTTCGACGGCGCGATCACGCGTTACCTCAGCCAGACAACGTGAAGCGGGCAGCCAAGCCGCCGCCTAGTCCCCGACGCGACCGGATTGCCCGCGTCAGCGGACAACCCGGCGCTTCGGGGCTTTACTGCGACAGCTTCACGAAACTCGGAAACTTCAGCGTCCCTTCCGCGATCGCCTTCGGCCAGACCACGACCTGCTTCTGATCCTGCCACTGGAACACGAGGCCGGTCACGCTGCCGGGGCCGGACTTGATGCCGTGGGTGAACTCGTCGTTCTTGCCGTAGAACTGGATCTTGCCGATCGTGCCTTCGAAGTCGGTCTTCTCCAGTTCAGCGACCATCTTGTCCGGATCGGTCGAGCCGGCGCGCTGGATCGCGTCCGCGATGATGTAGACCTCGTCATAGGCGGTGTAACCGGTATAGGCCGGCGGGGTGCCAAACTTGGCCTTGAAGGCAGCCGCGAACGGCTTTGTCTTCGGGGTCACCGCGACGTCAGGCGTCGCCACCGCGAGCGACGGCACTCCTTCTGCGGCGCCATTGGTGTCCTTCCAGAAGGTCGGGCTCAGCGCCTGCGCGCTGATGCCGAACATCGGGATCGGCACCTGCTGGTTCTTCCACTGCACCGTCGGCTGCACGCCGACATGCGAGATGCCGGTGACGATCACGTCCGGCTTCTTGCTCTCGATGTTGTTGAAGATCGGCGTGAAGTCCGTGGTGTCGGGCGAGAAGCGCACATGCTCGACCACCTTCAGCCCAGCCTTCGGGAGGCAGGCCTCGTAGCCGACATCGAGCGGCTTGGTCCAGGCCGCATCCTCGCTCATGATCGCGACCGTCTTGAACTTCAACTGATCCACCAGCAGGTCCTTGGCGGCGTCGCAGACGAGCTGCGCTTGCGCTGCCGACGTCAAATAGCCGTGGAAGGTATACTTGTTCTTCTCGTAGTCGTTATGGATCGCCTTGGTGATCTCGTTCGAGGCCGCGCCTGGCGTGATCAGCGGCATCTTCAGCCGCGCCGCCCAAGGCTCCAGCGCCAGCACGACCTCGCTGATGTAGCTCGCGATCACGGCCGAAACCTTGTCCTCGCTCACCGCGCGCTGGAAAGCGCGCACCGAATCCGCAGATGAGCTCTTGTTGTCATAGGTGACGATCTCGATCTTGCGGCCCATCACGCCGCCCTTGGCGTTGATTTCGTCGGCTGCGATCTGCGCGCCGCCTGGCGTCGCGGCGCCCGCGATCGACTGCACCTCGGCAATCACGCCGATCTTGATCGGGTCCTTGGATTGCGCATGGGCGGGCACGGCGAGGTACAACGCGAGCGCCGACGCGAGCGGCAGCACGCGGCCTACGGTGGAGATGGCAATCTGTCCTGGCATGGTGGTCTCCCTTTCTTTGCTTTGTTGTTGTTAATGATCGAGCACTAGAGGAAGTCGGCGCCGGCCTCGGCGGCGAAGCGGCCGGGGTCGCCCTCCCACACGATCCGCGCGTGCTCCAGCACATAGACGCGGTCGGCATGCGGAAGCGCGAAGGTCACGTTCTGCTCACCGAGCAGGACCGTGATCGAGGTGGTCTGGCGCAGCCTCTCCAGCGCCTTTGAAAGCAATTCGAGGATAACCGGTGCAAGACCCAGCGTCGGCTCGTCCAGGATCAGGATCTGCGGCTGCATCATCAGCGCTCGGCCGATCGCCAGCATCTGCTGCTCGCCGCCGGAGAGCGTCTGCGCCATCTGGCCCTGCCGCTCCTTGAGGATCGGGAACAGCTCGAACAGCCAGACGAGTTGCTTTGTGCGCGTTTCGTCGTCGAGATGCTGGCCGCCAAGGTCGAGATTCTCGCGCACCGTCATTTCGCCGAACAGCTCGCGCGATTCCGGACACTGCACGAGGCCGCTGCGAGCGATTTTCGCCGGCCCCGTGCCGCGCAGCGTCTCGCCGCAGCGCCGGATTTCGCCGGTATAGGGCAGGAAACCCGAGATGGTGTTGAACAGCGTCGTCTTGCCGGCGCCATTGAGGCCGACGATCGAAACGAACTCGCCCTCATGGACGTGGATCGAGACGTTCTCCAGCGCCTGCGCCTTGCCGTAGTGCACGCTGACATTCTCGACCTGAAGCAGCGGCTCTTTATCCTTGAACCTGGTCTCAGGCCGCGCATGAGTCTCTATCGCACCACCGAGATAGACCCGCCGCACGGTCTCGTTCTTCATCACATCCTCGGCTCGGCCAGTAATGATCTCTTCGCCGAGATACATCGCGAGCACGCGATCAACCAGCGCCGCCACGCTCTTCACGTTATGGTCGACCAGCATTACCGCCCGCCCCTCGTCGCGGAAGGTGCGGATCAGCTCGGAGAACATGCCGACCTCGGCCCGCGTCAGCCCGGCGAACGGTTCGTCGACCAGCACGACCTTGGGGTCGCGCGCGATCGCTTTCGCAAGCTCCAGCCGGCGCAAATCCGCGAACGGCAAGGTCGGTGGACGCCGGTCCATGACAGCGCCGAGGCCGACACGCTCGGCGATCCATTTCGCGCGCTCGGTCAGCGCCTTGTCGGGAAACAGCATGAACAGGCTGTCGGGCAACAGCGCGACCAAAATGTTCTCGAGCACGGTCTGCCGGTTCAGCGGACGAGAGTGCTGGAACACCATGCCGAAGCCTTTCCGCGCGATCCTGTGCGCAGGCAGCCCGGCGACGTTCCCGCCCTCGAAAATCACGTCGCCGGCGTTCGGGCGCTCGATGCCCATCACGCTCTTCATCGCGGTCGACTTGCCCGAGCCGTTCGGTCCGATCAGTCCGAGTATCTCGCCGGGGCGTAGCTCGAAGGCGAGATTCTTCACTGCGGTGAGACCGCCAAACCGCTTGGTCAGGCCGCGGACGGTGAGCACGGGCGTGGTGATGACGGTCTGGTCCATTACGAGCGCGCCTCACGTGACAGGGCCGATCCGAGGAAACCGCCGGGGAAGAACAGCACGACAAGCAGCGCGACCGCCGAGACGATGAACGTCGCGAGCTCGCCGGTGGGCCGCAGGAACTCACCGGCCACGATCAGGAAGATCGCGCCGAGCGCGGCTCCCAGCACAGTGCGGCGGCCGCCGAGCACGGCCGATACGATCACGTTCACGCCGACTGCGACATCGACCACGGTGCCGACCGAGGCGGTGCCGAAGTAGAACACCAGCAGTGCGCCTGAAAGCCCCGAGAAGAACGCGCTGACGATGAAGGCTGCGAGCTTGTGCTTGACGATGTTGAAGCCGAGCGCACCGGCCTGCACCGGATCCTGCCCGCTTGCCTGCAGCACCAACCCGATCGGCGATTGCGACAGCCCGTAGAGGATGGCCGCGCTAATGGTCATGAAGCCGAGCGCGATCCAGTAATTCGCGCCGGCATCGATGGTGATGACGTCGGGAATGGTCAGCCCGATCTCGCCGCCGGTGAGATCGGCGAACACCACGATGAAATTCTGCAGCATCAGCACCGCCACCAGCGTGGTCAGGCCGAAATACGGCCCCCTCACCCGCAACGCCGGCAGCGCCAGCACGAAGCCCGCAACTACCGAAGCCAGCGCGCCGAGCACGATGCAGAGATAGACCGACCAGCCCAACTGGTTGTTGAGAATTCCCGCGGTGTAGGCGCCGACCCCGATCAGGAAGGTCGGGCCGAAATTGACCTCGCCAGCGAAGCCGAACAGCAGGTCCCACGCCATCGCGAAGACGCCGAAATAGAAGGCGACTGTGAGCAGGCCAAGGATATAGCCCGAGACATAGAACGGTAGTGTCGCGGCAAAGACCACGCAGGCAAGCGAGATGAAGAACAGTCGCGAGGTGAAGAATCCGGCCATATCAACGCCTCCCGAGCAGGCCTTGAGGCCGAATGTACATGACGACAACCAGGAGCAGCAGCGCCGGGATCGTGCGATAGGCCGGCGACACCAGATAGGCCGTCAGCGTTTCGAGGTAGCCCACGACGAACGCCGCGATCAGGGAACCGGAGACGCTGCCGAGGCCACCGAGCACGACGATTGAGAAGGCGCTCGCGGTCAATGGACCGACGCTGTACGAGCTGACGCCCAGGAACATTCCGAGCAGGACGCCGGCGATGCCGGCGAGGATGCCGTAGATCCCCCACACCAAGACATAGATGCGGGTCAGTTCGAGTCCGAGCAAGGTAACACCGCGCGGGTTCATCGAGGCCGCCAACACCGCCTTGCCGGTCCGCGTCCGGTTCACCAGGAGCCAGAGCAACGCGATGACGAGACAGCATACGACCGCGGTGAAGATTTCGTTCCGTGGCGTGCGCACGCCGAGGATCTCGATCACGCCTTCGACGATCGGCAGCACCGTTTTGGCGTTGTTGGTGAAGAAGTACGCGATCAGCTCCTGGATCATGATCCCCCACAGCAGGGTGCCGGTGAGGACGAAGATTTCCTTCTCCTCGTTGGGGATCCGCCGCGAGTTCTGGATCGGCTTGACGACCGCGAAATAAGTCGCAAACGAGATGATGAGCGCGACGGCAACGCCGACGAGCGCGCCGGAATAGGTGTCCATGTGCAGCACGCTGGCCGCGGCCCAGGCCGCCACCGCTGCGGCCACCATGATAGCCCCGTGGGAGAGATTGAGCACGCCTGAGACACCGAAGATCAGCGTGAAGCCGGTGGCGCCGAGGGCATAGAGGGCACTGATGGCAAAGCCATCGATCAGGATCTGAAAGGTACGCATTGATGAGCAGCCGTGGCAGCCAGGCTGCCTTTTCGAGGATGACTTAAGGCGATTGCTCCCGGGAGCGGCCCCGGAGGCATGTCATCCCCGGCTAGTTGGTGGTTACCTTGATGAAGCTCGGAAACTTCAACTCGCTCTTGGCGACATCCTTGGGCCAGACGCTGACCTGCTTGCCGCTCTGCCACTGCAGCATCAGCCCAGTGATCAGCCCCTTGCCGTATTTGATCGAGTGAGTGAACGGATCGTCCTTGCCATAGAACTGGACGCGGCCGATGGTGCCTTCCCAATCGGTTTTTTCCAGTGCCGCAACTAGCTTGTCGGCGTCGGTCGAGCCTGCGCGCTTTACCGCATCAGCGATGTAATAGACCTCGTCATAGGCGGTATATCCCGCGTAGGACGGGTAATTGCCGTAGCGCTTCTTGAAGCCATCAGCAAACGGAACCGACTTCGGCGTTACCGCGACGTTCGGACCAGACACACCCTGATAGAGCACGCCTTCCGCCGCGTCATTGGTGTCCTTGCCGAAGGTCTCGTTGGTCGCCTGCGATGAGATGCCGAACATCGGGATCGGCACCTGCTGGTTCTTCCACTGCACCGTCGGCTGCACGCCGACATGCGAGATGCCCGTGATGATCACGTCAGGCTTCGATCCCTCGATCTTGTTGAAGATCGGCGTGAAGTCCGTGGTGTCGGGCGAGAAGCGGATGTGATCGAGCACCTTCAACCCGATCTTCGGCAGGCACTCCTCGTATCCGACGTCGAGCGGCTTGGTCCACGCGGCGTCCTCGCTCATGATGACCGTCGTCTTCATGTGCTTCTGGTCGACCAGCAGATCCCTGGCCGCGTCGCAGACCGACAGCGCCAGCGCGGCCGAGGTCAGGTAGCCGTGGAACGTATACTTGTTCTTCTCGTAATCGGCGTGAACGCTCTTGCTGATTTCGTTCGAGGCTGCGCCGGGCGTGATGAACGGCGTCTTCAAGCGCGAGGCCCAAGGCTCCAGCGCCAGCACCACCTCGCTGATGTAGCTTGCGATGACCGCGTTGACCTTGTCCTCGTTGACCGCGCGCTGAAATGCACGTACCGAATCCGCCGAGGAAGAGTGATTGTCGTAGCTGACGATTTCGATCTTGCGGCCGTCGACGCCGCCCTTGGCGTTGATCTCGTCGGCCGCCAACTGCGCGGCCTGGGGGATCGAAGCGCCCGCGATGGCTTGGGCTTCGGCGATCACACCGATCTTGAGGGTCTCTGCGCCCGACGCGCCGCCGGCCGTCGCTACCAGTCCCAGCGCTGCCACACCGAGCAGCTGCGGCAGTCCAAATAAACGCAAACGGGATGTTCTTTTCATATTGTTTCACTCCTCTTTTTATTGGCCTCTTACCGAGCAATTGAGTGAAACTATAGCTGCGACAAAAAGCGCAGCAAGGGGAACCGCGCGCAGATCGCCATGCAAGAACGGCAACTTAAGTAGTGGGTCGTGCCGCTTTGAAGATGAACAAAAAGCAATGTTGACAAACAACTTCATGTGGTCCGACAGGCAATGCGATTAAAAGTTTTTCTGCACGCCAATCACTGATTTGCTCGACTAGGCAAGCCCACACGCTTAACACGTCGAGTAAATCAGCTTTGCGAATCCGCCCGCCTCGCCCGATTGACGGGCATAAGGGCGAGTTACTCTTCGAGCAGGATCAACTCCAAAACGGCCGCGCCGCTGATGCACTCTTCCGGGAAGCGTTGGCGATTGCCCAGCAACAGCGAGCGAAGTCCTGGGAACTCCGCGCAACGACCAGCTTGGCGCGCCTGTGGAGCGCCCAGTCCAGACGGCGCGAAGCCTACGATCTCCTCGCGCCTTTATATGACTGGTTCACGGAGGGCTTTGACACGGTGCCTCTCAAGGAGGCGCGGGAGCTGTTGGACACCCTACGTGACACTCGCCGATTCGGATCGGGCCAGCGCCGCCGCGGCGCAGGCCGGCCTTTCGGCTGAGAGCGTGAGCAAAGCGAATTCGCTCATTGGCCACATCCGCCCTCGAATTTAGGCGCGCGTTAGCCGAACGCCGCGGATTAGCGCCGATGCCTGGAGCGCCCACGCCCAATGGCATCGCGGCCTCTATGTGCCAGCTTCCCCGCTGGTAGCGGAGGCGAGGTTCGCAAATCAGATGTTACGGAATAAGTCGGCCAGTGGCCGGCCAAAAATTGCATGCCTGCCACGGGCCGATGTCCGCTCTTCATTAGGGGTCGGAATTGCATCGGCCATGTCCTGCACGTCAGCTAAGGGCCAAATCCAGACCTAGCAGTTGCAGCAGATCGAGCAAACTTACTTGATCACCTCGCCGTTACGAGCCGGCAAGTGTCCGTGGTGCATCGTAAGCGGTTGTTTTGCGTTCCGTCATGAAGAGAGCGGATCGCAAACATGATTTCGGATGTTGTTGACGCGTTACCGGCTCGGCTCCAGCGCCGTCGTTGGAGCGACGATGTCAGTGCGGCATATCACAGAAGGACGGATTTGCTTGTGCCTTTATGGACGGCGGCGTCATAGGCACCCGAGCGTCGGCATGAAGCAGGTGCGGGAATTTTAAGCCGCCTTGTGCATCTTCGTGAACCTGAAGGCTTGGGCGATATAGAAAGGCCGAGGGAAATGGCAGTCGGGCCCGCTGGTACGATCAATGACGCGAACGTTCTACCGCAAAACAACGGTGGCGTTTTGCCGAAACAGGTCGAGCAATTCAAGGAGGCGATCCGTTCGACCACCCCAAACGATGCATCAGGTGCACAGGGCCCAAATGGCGAGCATGCTGCAGAGCATTCCCAGGATACGTCAAAGTCATTCGCTATTCCTCTTGCGACCCGGCCGCCGATCAACCTTGGCAACCAGATAGGCCAGCAGGGCGCGCCGTCGCAGGCGAACACTGCGTCTACAGCCGCGCCGTCTCAGGCGGGCACTGCGCCTACAGCCGCGCCTGAATATGTTCCAACGGTCGGGGCGACTGAGCGGGCTCCTCCAGGAGCAATTCCCAAAGGACACGCTGAAGTAATTGGCCGATTAGATTTGGATGCCAGCGTTACAAGTAACACCATAGTGCGCGACCGGATCGAAAGCGTAGCGAAAGAGCTTGATATTGATCCGGGGCTATTGGCGGCGACGCTGGCGGCCGAAAAGGGCGGCTTTTCTCCTTGGTCTAGGACTTCGGGAAAAGCAAGCGGTGAGGACCTTGGGTTGGACGATTGGACAGGGAAGGTCAAAAACAAAGTTACAGGCGTAATAACAACCGACGAAACCGTCCCTAACATCGAAAAAGCGATTATCAAGGCGCATCCGAATTTAGGTTTGAAATTTGGCGATATGAAAGAAACCGGAGCTTGGTGGGATGTTTCCACTGAAAATCCTCACGGTGAGCTCAAGCCTAGAACGACTTTGGATGGTACAAAAGCTGTTGCGGCGGCAGGCGTCTATTTAAAAATGCAAGAGACATTGCTGCGGCGAGCCATTGAGAACACGCATTCCGGACAAAACTTAGACGATCTCCTCCCAGAAGAGCGATTAACAGTTCTGAGGGTTGCGTTCAATGGAGGCGTTGGAATTGCCAGAGATCTGTTCGTTGATCTCGTCAAGGGTGGAGATATCCGACGCACTGGCAGCGCGGAACGAAATCCTAACAACGCGGGGCGCACCGCAGTGCTACACATGGCCCGAGCTATGCATCTTGACCAAACGGTCTTTGGTCGCGATTCGAGCGAGTATCGGCCAAACGTTACAATGGTTCTAAGACGAATGGGCGCAACTATTTCTGTTGAAGATCCTCCGCAGAGACCATGACGTTTTGGAGAGACTTTCGATTCTACGAATCAAAGTGCGGAGTTAGTGCGGAGTGCAGGGTCGTTTCTTTTCCGTCACCGGTCGCCGGCCTGTCCGAATCCGACATCCGGTGTCGAAAAGAGGTGGGCGCGCCCGGCCGGTGTTACCGTGTCCCTTCGGCTTGCCGTAGCCGACGACTGCATTGACCACATCATTGACGAGCTGAGCGGAAATCCGGTGCTCACTCATGGCGGCACAGTCGGCAGCGCTCGCTATGTCGGCGCAGACTTTGTCCCACCAACGGGCGGCATCAGTTCTCAAGACCTTCTGGCGTTTCCCGCGACCGCTCATAACACCGCCCGCCGGCTACGACGGACCTGAAATGTTGTTATCGAGGAAGCGCGGCCAATCCCATCGCGTGCTGCCACACCCAAGATAGCACGCAGGAAGTCGGCTGCACTACCGGATTTCAATCCAGCTTTTGTCGGGTTCGGATCACACCCGGAAGAACTCGGGTTGAGCATATCAAGTCCGCTTCACCCTAAACGAGCGGACATCCAGCGGACATGCCGGGGCAGCCGCTTTGGGTCAAAAGCGGCCAAGTGCTAACCTGCTGCGCCAGGTCTGGTTTGATATCGCGAGCGGACATCTGGGCTACCGCTTGGTGCCAGCCTCCACCGCTAGCAGCACACCGCAGCAAATCAGCAATGGCAACCTGCTGTCGGCCAGCTCAGGTCGGCATCTGCTGTCACGCCGGTGCGTGAGAATTTTTGGTAGCGAAGGTCCGACTCCGTCAAATCCCCTCCCCCAAATCCCTGCCGCTCTCGGTGTTCGCGGCCAAACCAACTTAGCCTACTGAGATAACCTGGTGACTAACCGTGACCCTCAGGGATTGCGCCGCGAGAACGAGATGGCATAGGCGCCGTTGCGGACATCAATCATCGGATCGTCGGACTGCTCGACCCCGTCGGTAAGTTGGCCCGGCAGGAACAGGAGCTTCTTCTGCGCCTCGTCACTGTTCGTCACGGCCTTGTCGATCGTCAGCACGCCAAGTTCGACCAGCTTGCGATCGTCAGGCCAGGGCTTTGATGGATCCCTGGTGGAGTCACCGGCGGCAGCGAGTTGCGCCTTGAAGCGGAAGGTCACCGGCCCCTGCTTCAATCGTGCGGGCAGCTGCTCCATTAGGAAGTCCGGCGCCTTCTTCGCAGCCTCCGCCTTGTCCAGGTGCACGATCTTCTCGGGGATCATCTGGTAGCGGACGGCCTGCCGCTCACCCGCCTTGTTGACGAACACGAAGGCATTGATGCCGAAATAGGCCTCGTTGGCAAAACTGTCCGGCGTGGCGACCGTGGCGAAGGCAGCCGGGATGGTGGAGTGGCTTGCCACGAACTGCTCGAACTTCGTCGGCTTGGCCGCGTCCGGCGGGCTCTGCGCGATCGCGACGAGCAGGTCGCGAAACTCCTCGCTGGTCGAGACAGGAAAGAATTTCAGTGAATTGATCACGATGTCCATGTCGCTGCCGTCGGGCAGGTGAAACTTCACCGCCATGCCATGCGGATTCGCGTCGTCGGACCCGTCGGGCAGATTCGGCACTCCCGTGGAGTCCGAGAACCGCACCGTCACCGGAACCTCAGTGCCGCCGAACAGCACCGCCTTGCTCAAGCCGCTGGCTTCTGTAGAGGCCTTGAACTTTCCCTCGGCCACGACGCCCTTGGCGTGATTGGCGCGGAATCCGGCGTGGACACCGAACACCTTGTTCATCTGGTTGACGATCTGCTCCTCGACCGGCGCTTCCTGCGCGCGGGTGACGCCGGGCAAGGCCAGGCCAAACGCGACCAGCGCGGCAACGTGCTTGCGGTTCATCATCAGCGGCTCCTCCTGTCATGGGCATCGCAGCATAGCAGCATAAATCGACGCATGAGCGACTTTCGTGACGTTCACGGCGGACGCGCGGTAACTCCTTGCTCAAGCCTGCCCCTCGACAGGTTGGCCCAGTCCGCTAATCCTCCGGAAGCGGACGGTTGCGACCAGGGCCAGTAGCTCAAGCGGGACCAGTGACCGCTGACTTTTGGCTTCTCTTTTCTCCCGCCCTTTTGAAATAGACGCCGAGATTGTCACCGTTAACCCAGGCAAGTTCGCAACGTCGAAATGCCGCTCCGGTACACGACAGTACTAGAAAAAATTCCTTTAAAGGCAGACCTTCGATCGAACTCTCTACACTGAGTTTCGCTCCGGTCTCCGAGATGTCCTGGATCTGGCAAGCTCGGTGCCAAGTGCCGTCGATAGCCATCAGTCGAGCGTCGTACCCTCGCTCGAACATTACGCGCCGTGACTTGCGCAACTCCATTTGGGTTATCCCGTCATCGAATTGAACGGCCCAGCGCCGAGGTCGGTCAGCACTGAGCCGCTCTGGACGCAAGCAGAATGGGTCTGCTTATGACGACCGTAATCTCTATTGTTAAAGCGCGCCCTAATCAGCCTATCGAAATTCGGCACTGCCCCAGGTTCGGTGGGCGGCGGACCGCTAATCAACGCCGGTGATTGCTTTGCCGCGCAGTTCCATTTGCGCAGGAACCTTGCGTCTTGCTCAAAACTTCGTCTTGTCGCGCGCTAGCCGGTACGTTTCAATTTCGCCTGCAGGCCATTGCGAGCGACATCGGCCTTGGTCACGGGCTACCCTCGCTCCATACCCTGTTGATTTGCGCCCGCCGTATTCTCCAAGTTGCGGCGGGGGTTTCACTGCCGGCCGAAGCAAACCACCATGACGCTTTGGTGCACCGCGACGGCAGTAGAATCCCAAGCGTTGACGTCCCGGAATCAAAAAGGGCCACATTTGCGCGACCCCGTGCCGGTCAAAATTAATTCGGAATGAGATCCAGCCCCGGCAAGAGCTAGCTTACAGTGTCCAACAGGTTTGTAGGATTCCGTAAGAAGACGGTGCCGGAGCGTAGGGCCGCCGGCATGAGCCGGCGCAACCTCTAGGGATATCCCGTTTGCGAAATCACGATCCCATCACGCCCGTTGCAGTCTTGTCCCGCTATCCTGATTGGCGCTCTGGATGCGCACAGATGGATGGAGATGGCGTCGGATTGACGCCGCACCCTTTCGCGATTGCGCGCGCGATCGCCGCGGTCGCCTGTTGAGGCTGCTAAGACTCTGGTGTTAGCGGGTATGGGAGCCGGTCGACTGAAGAGCCATCCTGTGATGCCGAGCGCTTCAATTCCATGGTCGCCTTCGGAGGAGCGAACATCCTAGCTTCGTAGCTCTGAGCCAACGCAAGAAGTCGTTTCTTGATAAAGGGGTCAGCTTGTTCGGCAAGATTGCGGATATGCCTGGCTCTCTGCCGGCAGAATTCATCGTCCACAGTCAGGTCTCCAGTATCAATAGCGCTCGCCTCGCAATTTCGCGAGGCCGATCCAAAAAAGAATTGTCAGCCATGACCAATAGGTCGGATTAGACCGAACGACCGGGGCTGCGTCTGCCTCTAACTTCGTCCGGGTGCGAACCGTGCCCACTTTCCACAGAGAACGCGAACCGCCAACGAAACCTGAACGCCGAGCGACCCTTTCGACAAGATCTGCACTTCAGCGAGGCTTCCAGCTTCCAGCTTCCAGATGGGGTCGTGTCCCGCGGCCGGCGGATGGCATCAAGCGGGAGGCTCGCCCGTGTCTTGCAGCGATTGCATTCCACCTCGAGCCAGCCCAGGCCGCCGTTGAGGCATTGGCCGATTGTGGGTGACGGCTGTGCGGGCCCTCCGTCGCCCTCCATGCGGATGGACCAGGCTTCGGCAGTCGCGCGGTCGGCTTATGGCCCTTCTGCGCGGCTTCCCAAGGCGCCTTGGGCGCTTAGCTGAGCGCCCATGATCCGGCCCCGCCCCACCCGAAGGACATGCCGGTCGCGAACCGATGAAACTATTCCCAATTCCGGGATTTGGTTTCTTTTCCGGAGGCAATGATGTCGAACTTCGTAGCCCTCATTGTGGAAGACGATCCGTTCCAGCGGGAGTGCCTTGCTGACGTCTTGAAAAGCGCGGGCCTTGAGGTCGTGGAGTGTGCCAACGGAGAGGTCGCGGAGCTGGTCTTGGCGAGAACTGGAGCTGAACTTCGGGCTCTGGTTACAGACGTAGAGCTTGGTGGAAAGATGTCCGGCGTCGAACTTGCGCAGTATGCTAGGCGTCAGTTCCCGGACCTCAACGTCGTGATGGTCTCAGGACATGGCCAGCCCTACGTCCCGCAAGACACCCACTTTCTCATGAAGCCCTATGAGCCACAGCAGCTACTTGACGCGGTACTGAGGTGAGGCCCTGCACACCCTTTGGAACGTGGCCAAGAGGTTGCACCCGAGGAACGATCGAAGCTGCGTCGCGTTTCTGTGACATAGCGGAGGTCTCTCATGAGAAACGAGCGGAATAGCCACCGTACCGCAGTCCTACTTTTCGCTGTTGCAGTTGTAATCGCAATGGTCGCGGCATTCTTCACGACGCTTGATCGGATCGAGACGAGGACAGCTAGCAACGAGGCTCCCCCGGGTACGACGGGCCTCGCCAAGCCACGGCCGCCACTGGACCGTGCACCAGGCCAGCCGGTGTTAGGCAACTGACTTGCAACATTGACAAGATGGATTCGAAATGAATCGGCCCCAACCCGTCTAGCTTCGCGGAAAATTGGGAATTGGACTGCCGTAGTTGGTACGAAGGTTGCGGAGAAAAATGCATTCTCCACCCCCTATCGAGAGCAACTCATACCACCCGGCAAATTCTCCAGAACAAAAACATCGGCAAAATCCGCGGCATGCTGGGCCTTCCGCGCCCTGAAGTACGGGCCATCAAATTTGGCTGGCGGAGGGAGAGGACCTGGGCTCGAACCTTCTCTACGTCTGCCGAACTCCGCGAAAACGGCTCCCGGAACCAAGGCTCTTTGTGGCGCGGCTCAGGACAGCTGTCGTCATCGCGCTCTCCGCCCTTACGCGACGATACGAAGGCTCCTGGCCCCCGGCTCAGCGCAGCCACTAGCGATCTCAGCGGGACATTTATGAGACCCACTTGGCTGCCAGTCAGGCTCCCGCCTCCCGCTTTGACCTTGAAATCCTTAGAGAATTTCTTTGAACGCAAAGATCGTTATCGATAGCTGTGCAGCTGAATAAGACCGCTATAGGTTGCATCTGGAGTGCCAATCGGTCAACATCCAGTGGATGTCCCGCATTTTCTTGAGCCATTCCAGCACGGACAATGGCAGCGCCGTTGCGCTTCGGGAATGGCTTGCTCTTCAAGGCTGGGACGACGTTTTTCTGGATCTTGATCCGCGGCGGGGGATAGCAGCAGGGGAGAGGTGGGAACGAGCGCTGAACCAGGCCGCGCTTCGTTGCGAGGCGGTGCTTTTCCTGGTCTCCAAGGCATGGCTTTACTCAGATTGGTGCCTGAAAGAGTTCAACCTTGCTCACCGCCTCAACAAGCGGCTGTTCGGCCTCTTAATCGAAGACATTCCGATCCGCGATTTGCCAGCCACGCTCACCGGGACGTGGCAGCTAGTGCCATTGGCTATGGGCCGCGACCACGTAATGCTTAGGGCGGTACTGCCAGGATCTCAGGACGAAGTTCACGTCACGTTCTCCCAAGAGGGACTGAATAGACTTCGGATCGGTCTTGAGCGTGCCGGGCTCGATGCCCGGTTCTTCGCGTGGCCGCCGGCAGATGACTCTCAACGCCCTCCCTACAGGGGCCTACTACCCCTTGAGGGCCCCGATGCAGGTATTTTCTTCGGCCGCGAAGCGCCAACTGTGGAGGCGCTGGACCGTATTCGCGGGATTAAAGATGGCGCGGCCCCAAGATTTTTGGTGCTGCTAGGCGCTTCAGGAGCGGGCAAGTCATCGTTCCTACGCGCGGGCCTACTTCCCCGCCTAGCCCGTGATGACCGCAATTATCTCATCCTTCCGGTTGTCCGACCTGAACGCGCGGCCGTGAACGGCGAGGCTGGACTTCTCCGATCGTTGGAAACAGCTCTTAAAAGCGCTGGCTCGGCCAAGCCACGCGCGAAGATCCGCGAAGCCATCGGTAACGCGGCCGCTATGCAGCCGCTGCTTCGAACTCTGGTGATGAAAGCCCACGCCACGCTTCTTGCTGATGACGCCAAAGCGAGGCCACCTACCTTGGTCCTCGCAATCGACCAGGGTGAGGAACTATTCCGATCAGAAGGCGCCTTGGAAGGCGCCGCCCTTCTCAGTCTGCTGCGGGACCTCCTGACCGATGATAGTTTGGCGATACTAGTCCTTGTCGCCATTCGTTCAGATTCCTACGAACAATTGCAAACCGCGAAGGGACTTGAAGGCATCACGCAACAGACCTTAAGCCTGACACCGATGCCCCGCGGCGCGTACCAAGCAATCATTGAGGGGCCCGTGGCCCGACTAAAAGAGACAGATCGCCCCCTCGTCATCGAGCCGGCTCTAACGCAAGCACTTCTCTCGGACATTGAAGAAGGTGCTGGGCGCGATGCGTTGCCGCTGCTCGCCTTCACATTAGAGCGCCTATACTTTGAATACGGCGCACGCGGACGACTCACTTTACAAGACTACGACGCGCTTGGCCGCATCAAGGGTTCGATTGAGGCCGCGGTTGATCGAGCATTCATCGCCGCCAACAATAGCGCCAGCATTCCTCGCGATCGCGAAGCTCGATTGATACTTCTTCGAAGAGGTCTTATTCCATGGCTAGCAGGTATCGACCCAGATACCGGAAGCCCACGCCGGCAGAAGGCTCGGGTTTCAGAGATTCCCGATGAAGCCCGCCCCCTGATCGATCTGTTAGTCGAAGAACGGCTTTTGTCGACCGATGTGAGTCAGGAAACCGGTGAGCGAACCATAGAGCCAGCACATGAAGCGTTATTACGACAATGGGATTCTTTGCAGGGCTGGCTGCAAGAGGATCTCGCCGCGCTCACTAATCTGGAGACAATCAAGCGTGCCGCGCGCGACTGGAACGCTAATGGCAATCTTGAAGATTGGCTTGCCCACCGTGCTGGACGCCTGGAAGATGCGGAAAGGCTACTTACCCGGATTGATTTGGCTGGAAAGCTTGGATCCTCGGAGCATTCGTATCTCGCAGCATGTCGTCTTGCAGAGGAGACAGCGCGCAAAGAAAAGAGTCTTGCGCTTCAAAAACGACTTCGGCTCCAATGGCACTTGAGCATCGCGGCGGTTGTCGTCGCAGTTATTATGGCAGGCATCGGAGTAACCGCCTTTTGGCAAAAGAAGAAAGCCGACGAGGCAACGATCTCAGCTCAGGCATCCGAGACTGCTGCGAACTCGAATCTAAAGCAAGCGCAGGAAAACCTTCTGCAGGCAAAACTAGCGCAGATTCGATTCTTAAGTAGAGAATCGAGACTTCAAGCGACAAGAGGGGATTCGGTCACAGCTATTAATCTCGCTCTGGAAGGTCTCGATCTGACACGCGCCTTAGGAATTCCAGATGAAAAGGACATTAGCAACGCGCTCTATTCCAGCTTAAACGAGACAAGAGAGATGTCCATCTTCGCTGACTTTCATAGTCCTATTGTCAGCGCTATGTTTAGCCCCGACGGTAATACGATCCTAACAGCCTCCCAAAAGAGCGTCGCGCAGACATGGGGTGCTATCACCGGAGATCAAAAGTTCTGGTTGGACGGACACCGTCGACAGATACTGCAAGCCAATTTTAGCTCCGACGGTACGAAGATCCTAACTTCATCGATGGATGCAACCGCGATCGTCTGGGACGCCGATCGAGGACAAATAATCTCAAAATTGCAGGCGGCCGATTCGTCTGTTCTCATATTGTTTAGCCCTGACGGAAATTTCGTAGCCACCGTTACGACTGAGGGTGCAATACAAATCTGGGAGGCGAAGTCCGGTACGTTAATTTCTCATATTAATGAAACGCATAGAGTGAATACTATGGCGTTCAGTCCCGACGGGAAGCTGCTTGGTGTTGGGCTTGCGAATAAAGATGCAGCAGTCTTTGACACAAGCTCCGGCAAAAGACTCTGCTCTCTTAACGGCGGACACTATGGCGAGATCACCGATGTCATGTTTGGCCCCACTGGCGAGCGCCTTCTCACAACGTCCACAGATCGGGCCGCCATTATTTGGGATGTATCACTTTGCAACCAACTCTTCGTTCTTCTAGGACACCGCGCTCGAATCAGTTCTGGTGCATTCAGTACATCTGGCTCTCGCATAATAACTGCATCTGACGACAATACGGCGCGCGTCTGGGATGCATCAAACGGAAATCAAGTATCCGTCCTTCAAGGACATCATGCCGCGTTAACTTCAGCAAAGTTCGATCGATCCGGCGCGAAGGTAATTACAGCATCGCAAGATAAGACTGCACGACTATGGGAGGCTTCAACTGGTCGCCAGATCGCCATCTTCGATGGGCACGTGAACAGTGTGACTCAAGCAGAATTTAACTCTGCTGGGACCAGAGTTGTTACAGGATCAACAGACGGAACCGTGCGCATTTGGGACGCCAGCCCTGCGTTGCCTCGAATAATTCTGACGAAACCCCTCGTCGACCGCATTGCCCCAAGTGGCGACATATCGTGGGACTACGAGGCAAGCAAGAGTGTAGCGGAAGGAACCGGCCCGGATGGGGCGATTAGCAGCGCCGCATTTAGCCCGGATCAAAGCAAAATAGTGACCGCGTCCAAAGATAGGACAGTGCGACTTTGGGATGCAAGATCTGGCAGCGAGCTCCGAGTGCTTCGCGGGCATGACTACAGAGTGAAGAGCGCCGTTTATAGTCCGGACGGGTCGAAGGTACTTACCGCATCACTCGATGGAAATGCCTTGGTGTGGGATGTAGACACTGGAAAAGTGCTAGTCAAACTTACCGCGAATGGCTTGCCATTCAGCCGAGCACGATACAGCCCCGACGGATCGCGAATTGTTACAGCGTCCGCAGATAGCGCTATCGTTTGGAACGCAGCAACGGGCGCACAGCTTGCGCGATACGGATGGAGGGATGCTGACAGCCAGACCAACGCGACGTCGAACACCGACGGCTCCGTCATGGCGAGTAGTTCGATTGATGGTCCAGTTATGGCAGATGCCGCCGGGACCAGAAAGCAACGCCGTGAACTAGTAAATGACGGTTTAAACGACGCCACTATTAGCCCGGATGGTTCTTTGATCGCAACGGCTTCGACCAATGGTCGAATCACTGTATGGGAGATCGCGACTGGACGCCTGCTAAGCGCGCTTCGCGATCCGAGCGAAGGTCAAGTAAGAAGCATTTCCTTCAGCCACGATGGACAGCGCATTGTCGTAGGCTGCAGCGACAACGTTGCGAGAATTCTTGATGCCGCGGCTGTCGACAAGGTGGTGACGTTGCTAGTTGGACACGAAAGCATCGTAAACGATGCACAATTCAGCCCAGACGACTCTATGATTATTACAGCGTCGAACGATCACACTGCGCGCATCTGGAATGCATTGAACGGCGAGCAATTGGCGATACTTCGGGCTCACGACGATATCGTCAACACTTCACATTTTAGTTCGGATGGGAAGCGCATTGTTACAAGCTCCGAGGATGGATCGGCCAGGATATGGACAATGGCGTCGAGCATCGACCAGTTGGCTGATCTCGCCAAATCGATCGTGCCTCGTTGCTTGTCAAAAGAGCAAGCAAGAGACTATTTTCTACTAGATACCGGCCGAGCTTGGTGCACTGAGATGAAGAAGTGGCCCATTAAGGAACTAGCGCGCTGATCGATTTTTGAGGGCACAGCAATACGTAAGGGTTGCCCTCGCTCTCCGATTGCGGTTGAATCTACTAAGTGCGCAGGGTGAGCGTCATGGCGTCAGATCAAAAAGCAGCCTACGAAGCGGTCGTAGCCCTCATCCATCGCAAAGCAACGGAAATTGCCTAGCCTCCCAAAGAGCAGCGCGAGACTGCGTTGAAGTTGCGCCACGCCACGATCTGCAAACACGAGCTCCAATATGGTGAGGCGCAAGCATCATGGGGCATGGCAGCAGAGCACGTCGAATCAACAAGAATTTTGCGAAACGCACGGGATTCCCATTCACCATAAGATTCCTCAGTTTTTGTTTTGACCGGCGCGTCAGTTGTTGTTGCGCCGGAACACGTAGTCAGCGGAATAGGGAACGCTGAGATAGGCGCCTGCAGTTTCGCAAGCCCCTTGCGCCATGCCCCCTTTGGTGTTGATGCGCTCGATCGTCGCGGCTTCGGACAGTACGCCGCTGCCGCGATGTTCGATGATGTCGAGCCTGAGCCAGGCAATATCATTTGCGCTTGCGCCGGGCGCGGTGGAAGCCACCCTGCCCTTCACACCGCTGCCATCGATGGAATCCCAATTCGGTCCGGCATAGTGTCGCCCGAATGACTTGCCGTCGACGATCAGCGTGGCAACGGGCTCGCGAAATTGCCAGGCCAGCGCGCGAGGCTCCGACGGAAACTTTTCGGAATCTGGCTTGCACTGGTAGATCTGGGCGCCCTCGGCATGAAATGTGGCGATCACTGCGCCGTCGCGAGCGACAAGTGCCGCAGGGATCTGTGCCGATACCTTGACGGACAGCCAGGTGGCGACAAGGCATGTCGCGGTGAGCGGCACTTTCAAAAAACTATTCATCGATTCGCTCCGGTTTAGATCTAAGCATGGTCACACATTCAGCCGAGCCGACCTCATCCTAGGGAGGCCGGCATTCAGCGTTCGTGCAGAACCTCCTGTTGATAGCGCAGCAGTGGCGAGAGCAGATAGCTTAGGATCGTGCGCGCCCCTGTTTTGATCTCCACCGTCACCGCCATGCCCGGTGACAGGTCGACCATCCGGTCGTCGACCTGCATTTTGGTGCGGTCGAGCGAAATCCTCGCGCTGTAATTCAACTCCTGGCCCTTGGGTTCGCTGCTATCGTTCTGCGCGCCCAACCGCCGGTTGCCGGTGCGGTCCTGCGGCTGGTCGCGGATGATGGCGTCCTGCGAGACGTTGAGCACGTCGCCGTGCAGCAGGCCGTAGCGGGTGAAATTGAAGGTATCGATCTTGATTTCGGCCTGCTGGCCGGCGTGGACGAAGCCGATGTCGCGGTTCGAGACCATGGCCTCGATTTCCAGCCGGCTGTCGCTCGGAACAATCACCAACAGGGCCTGCGCCGGTGTGACGACGCCGCCAACCGTGTGGATCGCAAGCTGCTGCACCACGCCGTCGACGGGGGCGGCCAAACGCTGCAGCGTGGTCTTGCGCTCGGCTTTAATGAGATCCTGTATCAACCCGCTGACCTTTTGTTCGGCTTTGGTGAGTTCGTCCGATAATGACCGCCTGTATTCGGCGACCGCCTGGCCGCGCGTCTCACGGATCGCCGCTACCGCCGCTTCCGCTTCGCGCAGATGGCTGTTCTGGACGCGAAGCTCTTCCTGCTGTTCGACCAGCAGCTGCAGGATCTCGTAATAGGTGATCTTCGAGCTCAGCTCCCTCTCCATCAGCGCCTTGCGGATGTCGACCCTTTGCTGGACCACCGGAATCATCGCCTCGAGCTTGTGAATGGCGGCCCCGGTCGTGGCCTGTTCGGCTTCCTTCTGCGCCTGCTGACGCGCGAGCGCGGCGATTTTGGCGCGATGCTCGGTGACCTGGTTGAGCAACAACTGACGCTGGGTGCTGACCAGGATCGGGTCCGCACCGGCAGGGGCAACGAAGTCGGCCGCATGATCATCGCCGGCCCCCAGCGCCGCGCGCATCCGCGCGACGTTGAGTTGCTCGGCAAGCAGATCATTCTGGAGGTGGTCGCGCTCCGCGGCATTCACGGTCGGATCGAGCTCGACCAACACGTCGCCGGCTTTGACGGCCTGCCCGTCCTGCACCCGGATGGCGCGAACCACCCCGGTCTCGAACGGCTGGATGATCTTGGTGCGCCCGCTCGGTACGATTTTCCCGGTCGCCGAAGCCACGATGTCGATTGTGCCCCACCACGACCAGACCAACGCTACGCAGAACAGCACGACGATAATTGCTACGATCGCCCGCCCGATCGGCGATGGCGGTGTCTCCACGATCTCGAGCGCGGCCGGCAGAAAGGCGAATTCGCGCCTTTCATTGATGCGCCGGAACGGGACGACGATTTCAGTCCGCTTCTTGGGAAGCGCGCCGCTAACCGACTTCATAAATTCCTCCCTGCAACCGGTGCAACGCCGCATAACGCCCGCCGGTTTTGATCAGCGCGTCGTGGGTACCATCCTCCACCAGCCGGCCGTGATCGAGCGTGACAATCCGGTCTGCCGCCCGCACCGTCGAGAGCCGGTGCGCGATGATCAGGACCGTGCGCCCCCTGGCGATCTCCTTCATGTTCTGCTGGATGATGCGCTCGCTTTCATAGTCCAGCGCACTGGTTGCCTCGTCGAAGATCAGGATGCGGGGATCCGAGATCAGGGCGCGGGCAATCGCGATGCGCTGGCGCTGGCCGCCGGAAAGCGTCGAGCCCCGCTCGCCGACAATCGTGTCGTAGCCTTCATCCAGTTCGAGGATAAAATCGTGCGCTCCCGCGAGCTTTGCCGCCGCGATCACGCGCTCCATCGGCATCGCCGGATCGGCCAGCGCGATGTTTTCGCGCACCGAGCGGTTGAACAGCACGTTTTCCTGCATGACTACACCGATCTGGCGACGCAGCCACGCGGGATCGGCCATCGCGAGATCCATGCCGTCGATCATGACCTGTCCGCTTTCAGGCACATAGAGACGCTGCACCAGCTTGGCGAAGGTGCTCTTGCCCGACCCCGAAGGTCCCACAATGCCGACCATCTGCCCGGCCGGCACGTCGAAGCTGACGTCGTGCAGCACTTCCCGCCCGTTGAGGCGATAGCGAAACGTGACGTGGTCGAAACTAATATTGCCGCGGATCGACGGCAGGCGCGCCCGCGCCAGCGCGTGAGTCGGTTCAGCCGTGGTATTGAGGATGTCGCCCAACCGTTGCACCGACAGCCGCGCCTGGTGAAAGTCCTGCCAGATCTGCGCAAGCCGCAGGACAGGCGCACTGACCCGGCCGGACAATATGTTGAAGGCGACGAGCTCGCCGACCGACAGGCCGCCGTCGATCACCAGTCGCGCGCCGAAATACAGGATAGCTGCGGTGACAACCTTGCTGACGAACTGCACCATCTGGCTTGCCGTGTTGCCGAGGCTCAGGACGCGGAAGCTGGCGCCGACATAGCCCGCGAGTTGCTCTTCCCAGCGGCGCTGCATTTGGGGCTCGACCGCCATCGCCTTGAGCGTCTCGATCCCGGTGACGCTCTCGACCAGGAACGCCTGGTTCTCGGCGCCGCGCCGGAATTTTTCATCGAGCCGCCGCCGGAACAGCGGTGTCATGACAGCCGAGATCGCGATGTAGATCGGGAACGAGCCGAGCACGATCCAGGTCAGGAGCGGTGAATAGGCGAACATCACCGCCAGGAATAAGAAGGTGAAAAGCAGGTCGATGGCGAGCGTGAGCGCAGAACTGGTGAGGAAATTGCGGATGTTCTCCAGTTCACGCACCCGTGCCACCGAATCGCCGACACGCCGCGCCTGAAAATAGGCCATCGGCAGCGCCAGCAAATGGTTGAACAGCCGCGCCCCGAGTTCGACGTCGATGCGGTTGGTGGTGTGCGAGAACAGATAGGTGCGC
>Ga0134124_10000700_pt1 | contig 26812 bp, 25 predicted proteins | sample KB304_FD_96880 | JGI IMG/M metagenome (GOLD analysis project Ga0134124, IMG submission 96880) | Terrestrial soil microbial communities without Nitrogen fertilizer from Kellogg Biological Station, Michigan, USA - KB3-0-4 | ecosystem: Environmental > Terrestrial > Soil > Unclassified ... | reverse complement strand
GGCAGCTCCACATTCCCCACACTCTTCATCCGCTTCTTCCCCTCTTTCTGCTTTTCGAGAAGCTTGCGCTTGCGGGTGATATCGCCGCCGTAGCATTTGGCTAGAACGTCCTTGCGCAGGGCCTTTACGGACTCCCGTGCAATAACCTTGTTGCCGATGGCAGCCTGGATCGCCACCTCGAACATCTGCCTGGGGATCAGCTCCTTCATCTTCGAGACGAGATCACGGCCACGGTAATAAGCCTTGTCACGGTGAATGATGAGTGAGAGCGCATCGACCGATTCCCCGTTGATCAGGATATTCATCCGGATCAGCTCGCTTCTGCGGAAGTCGAGATGCTCGTAATCAAGCGAAGCGTAACCTTTGGAGATCGATTTCAGACGGTCGTAAAAATCCAGCACGATCTCGTTCAGAGGCAGTTCGTAGACGATCATGACGCGGGTCTGGGTAAGGAACTTGATCTCGCGCTGGATACCCCGTTTCTCCTCGCAGAGAGCAAGCACGGCCCCGATATAATCGTTCGGGACATGGATATGGGCGAGAATGAACGGCTCTTCGATATAATCGATATGCTGCGGTTCCGGCATCCTGGCGGCACTCTCAATCTCGATCATCGTGCCGTCGGTCCGGTGAATCCGGTAGACAACCGTCGGAGCGGTTGTTATCAAATCCAGATTGAACTCCCGCTCCAGCCGCTCCTGTATGATCTCCATATGCAGGAGTCCGAGGAAGCCGCACCTGAAGCCGAATCCCAGCGCAAGGGAAGTTTCAGGTTCGTAAGAAAACGACGAATCGTTCAGTTTCAGCTTTGCCAGCGCATCCCGGAGCTGCTCGTACTGGGAGGTGTCGATCGGATAAAGACCCGAGAAGACCATCGGCTTCACTTCCTTGAAGCCGGGAAAAGCAGCCGCACAAGGCTTTTTTGCCTGGGTTAGCACGTGAGTTACCGTATCGCCGACCTTTGCATCGGCAACATCCTTGATCCCGGCGATCACGAAACCTACTTCGCCGGCCGAAAGGGACTTGACTTCGGTCATGACCGGAGCAAAAACGCCGACTTTCAGCGCTTCGTAGCTGCTGTTCGTCGCCATAAGCTGTATCCGGTCGCCTTTACTCAGGATCCCGTCAAAGATCCTGACCAGGATGATGACTCCCTGATACTGGTCGTACCAGGAGTCAAAAAGCAGTGCCTTGAGTGCTGCGTTCGGATCACCCTTTGGTGCGGGTATCTTGGCGACAATCTCTTCGAGTATCTCATGGGTGCCGATACCTTCTTTGGCGCTTGCCAGAACGGCGTCATGCGCATCGATGCCGATGATATCCTCTATTTCCTGGATGACCCTCTCGGGTTCGGCAGCCGGAAGGTCGATCTTGTTGAGAACGGGAAAGACCTCGAGATTGTTGTCTAGGGCGAGATAGACATTTGCCAGGGTCTGGGCTTCAACTCCCTGGGAAGCATCCACTACGAGCAGACCGCCTTCGCAGGCGGCAAGCGAACGGGATACTTCATAGGTAAAGTCGACATGACCCGGAGTATCTATGAGATTGAGGATATAGGTTGTGCCGTTGTCGGCAGTGTAATTGAGGCGAACGGTCTGGGCCTTGATGGTGATACCGCGCTCCCGCTCCAGATCCATCTTGTCCAGGAACTGGTTCTGCTTCTCCCTGTCGGAGAGGGCGCCGGTATACTCGAGGAGCCTGTCGGCAAGTGTGGACTTGCCGTGGTCTATATGGGCGATAATGGAAAAATTGCGGATATTTTTGATGGACATGGGCTCTTTACAAACAGCGGCTGTAAAAGGTTCAGCCTGTAAATTTCATTTAATCGATGAAATATAGACCGAGTACAGCCGGCTTGTAAAGTCAATTATGATGGCTTCGCAAAAAGTCCATCTGCTGCGTTACGCTCAAGCTTCGTCACTGCGGCGTACGTTGCAGGTACGCCGCATTCCTCAGCTTTCACAAGCCTTGCAGCTGGAGCTTTTTGCTGTGACATTATCAAAGAAGCCCTATGAATCTGTGGGTCTGGGGGATAACCCTGACATCATCAATTATCGCGGAGGCAAGCTCCTGCAGCTCCAGAAGACCGATCGAGGAGATTTTCAGAGAGAGGTCCGGTGCCGTCTCCGGCTGGATGATGAAGGGAATATCGGCGGATACCCCGGCTATGATCTCGGCCGCACGCTGAATCTCCCAATGTTCGGTAGAGGAGTTCACGACAGCTTTTACCGAAACGTCCGTGTCAGCAGCTGTTTCGAGAAAATTGCGGTGATGCTCCCAAAGCCCGGACTCGCCTGAAGAGGAAGGGAGTTTTATATCCATGCTGACATGATCGATATCCTTGATGACCCTGGAGAGTGCGAAGTGGAGAACTCCGTTGGTTTCAAGATGCACGGGAAGGAGCTCCCGTAACTGCGGGAGCCAGACATTCAGGAGATCGACATGAAGCAGGGGCTCCCCGCCGGTAATGGAGATTGAGTGATGGACATGCGGCCAGCCGCTACCCCACCTGCTCAGAAGTTCAACGACGCTCGTCATAGGGACGGGATTTGGAACTTCCCGAAAATCGAGACGTCCCGGAGTCAGTTCCATCCGGCAGGTTGTTGCATCGACACCGATATTGGTATCGCAGTAGTCACAGGAGAGATTGCATCCCTTGAAGCGGATAAAAACCTGGCGGTGACCGATCAGGACACCCTCCCCCTGAATCGAGGAGAATATCTCGATCAACTCTGCCGAATCACTCTTCATAGTAGCTTGCGCAGGCAAAATCCGACTCCCAGACGGTTATCATGTCGACCTTTACATTCCCGTCATTCAGCCTGCTGCTCAGCTCCTTGTAGACATACCTGGAAATGTTCTCGGAGGAGGGTGACTCGCCTTTAAAACAGTTGAGTTCATTGAGATACTTGTGATCAAGGGTATTAAGCAACTCCTTGGCCTCTGCCTTAAGAATCTTGAAGTCGATGCAAAGCCCTGCCTTGTCGAGCTCTTTTGCAGTCACCGAAACCTCCACCCGCCAGTTGTGACCGTGGAGATTTTCGCACTCGCCCTGATAATTGTTAAGGTTGTGTGCGGCAGCAAAAGATGTGACTACTTTCAGTTTATACATAAAAAGTCCCTCTGAATCAGAATTTGATTTCAAAGTCTAACATGAAGCAAAAGAAAAAATCCACAGGCAACTGGAGCAGTCCTTCCTTGAGAGAAAAACTGCGGGCGATCATTTTTTGCAGGGGAAAGGGAGGGGATTCAGAGATGATTGCAGGTTCGCGAAAGCAGGCAATAAAACGAATGACACACCTATTTCCAACTTCTGAACCGGATATGCCCGATATAAATTCAAGCCAAAGCAGTATCCGACGATAAGGTTTCAACCTTGGGCAGCGTAAAGAAGAAAGTGGCCCCTTCGCCGACCGTGCTTTCCGCCCAGATCCTGCCGTTATGCCTCTGGATGATCTTCTCGACGGTAGCAAGCCCTATGCCTGTCCCCTGATATTCATTGCCATGCAAGCGCTGAAAGACAGTAAACAGCTTGTCTTTATATTTCATATCAAATCCAGCCCCGTTGTCTTTTACATAAAAGACCTCTTCACCTTGAATGGAGCAATTCCCCAACTCGATCAGGGCAGCAGGATTTCTGCCGGTATATTTCCAGGCATTCCCCAGAAGGTTCTGCAGGACCATCCGGAGCAGGGTCGCATCACCTTTAGCCTTAAGATCTGAAGCGATAAGGATTTCCGCTGCACGTTCCGGCTCTGTTTCCCTGAGCATTACTACCAGTTCGGATGCAATCTTGCTCAGATCGACGCTCTCGAGCTTCACCTCTTCACGGTTAATCCGCGAAAACTCGAGAAGATCATCGATCAGCATGCCCATTTTTTTACTGGCGTCACAGATCCGCTGCAGATAATCATGACATTGCGGAGGGATGTCACTGCCCAGCTCCTCATTCAGGATGGCACTGAAACCGTTGATATGACGCAAAGGGGCGCGCAGGTCATGAGAGACAGTATAGCTGAAGGCTTCAAGTTCCTTGACTGAAGCCTCAAGCTGGGCAGTGCGCCGGGCGACTTTCTGCGCAAGGTCCGCATTGAGGCTCTTGATGTGGTGTTGAGCCAGCCTGATATCGGCAAGATTTTCGCCAAGACGTGCGGCCATATGATCGAAAGAAAGAGCCAGTTCGCCAAATTCGCCCCCTCTGACAAGAGGAGCTACCCTGCCCTCCAGATCACCATCGGCAATTTGATGTGCTGCCTCCTGAAGCTTTTCAACACGGTCAGCAATAGACCTCTTGCCGATAACAAGCACTATCGCAAAGGAAAGTATTACGAATGGCAACAATGTCGCCAGGTTGTAGAAAAGCTGGCGATTCGCCGCTGAAATGGCATCCTCGAGTGACATGCCTGCCCTGATGTACATGTAGGGCGCCTGTTCTCCTTCAAGGCGAAGCTTGCGGTAGGTGACAATTCGTCTTTCGCCATCCTTGCGGGTGAATTCGTAGCTCTTTCTGTCCGGACCTCTTTCCATGATTTTCAGATCATTAAGAATGATCGGTTTTCCTACATTCTCACCTATGGCTTTCCCTCGACTGAGAATGATGCCGTTCCTGTCGACAAAGACATAATTGGCATTGGCGGGCAACTGGGAGCGCCCCAGGATGGAGCGCATTCTGTCCAGATCCAGACTGATGATTACGGCTCCGTGAAATTTCCCCTGGAAAACGAGGGGGCTTGCCATATGAATGGTGGGTCTGTTTGTTAACCTGCTCACAACATATTCGCCGGAAGAGAAGCGGAGTGTTGCCTTGGCGCTTTTGAAGTATGTCCGGTCAGCCGCAGAAAGCTTCTCTTTCATCGGCAGGGCCGAGGCCCAAGCATCTCCTGAAGCATCGGCAATCAGGATGTTATGATACTGAGGATTGTTTCTGAGGGCATTGGAGAGAATTGTCTGTACCCTGTCACCTCTGCCGCTCCGCACATCGGGCAGTTCGGCCAGCAAGCTCCCGAACTGCCTGGCTTCCCGGACCAGATACTCCTGCTTGTCAGCCAGACTATCGGCAAGTTTCTGCGACTCGATTACCGCTTTGCTATAGTCGTCAGCACGTACTTTGAGACCGGAATATACGATTATTCCCAAGGCAGGGAGGGTAAGGAGAATGGCGAAAATTAAAAGCTGCGTCCGTATCGGTAAGGTAAAAAACCTGATCACAGTGCTCCCTTGACGCGCAGGAATTAGGCATGTGCCATTACAGGATATTTTGCATGTGACAATTCCCGGAAATAAATCCCTGTCAATCTATCCAATAACCGGTATTTTTACAAGCCAACATTAGCGCTCTAAAACAAAAAAGTACCCGGCGCCGGCAGCCGGGTCTCCGGATATTTCCGGAGCGCCTGAGCGGGGATTGTTGAAGGTATACCTGCAAAATAACCTGTTATAATAAAAAGCTAGCGGAGGCATAAAAAGAAAGGAAGGGTATTGACGTGAAGAAAGCCGATACCTTAATCAAGGCTCTCACCTTCGACGTGTTCGGCACCGTTGTGGACTGGCGCACGACCGTCATCGAGGAAGCATCCCGTATCGGCAGGACAAAGTGCCTTAACGTAGACTGGTCCGGGTTCGCAGATGCCTGGCGTGCCGGCTACAGGCAGGCCATGGACCGGGTCCGGAGAGGGGAGCTCCCCTGGATGAATCTGGATGCCATACACGGAATGCTCCTCGACCGTCTCCTTGCTGAATTAGATATCGCGGGAATGACCGAGGCCGAAAAGGAACGGATAAACAGGGTCTGGCATCGACTCAAGGCGTGGCCCGACTCGGTTAGCGGGCTGGCAAGGCTGCGCAAACGCTTCATAGTTGCCGCGCTCTCCAATGGCAACATGGCATTGCTGACGAACCTTTCAAAGAACGCTGGTTTGTCCTGGGACTGCATACTGTCAGCGGAATTGGCGAGGCATTACAAAACGGACAATGAGGTGTACCGGATGGCGGCCGATCTTTTGGAGCTGCAGCCAGAGCAGGTCATGATGGTGGCGGCGCACAAGGAAGACCTGCGGGCTGCACAGGCGATTGGGTTCAAGACGGCTTTTGTCCTGCGGCCTTTGGAATACGGACCTGAAGGAAGGCCGGATCTGGAACCGGACCCTGCTTTTGACATCGTTGCGAGTGATTTTCATGATCTGGCTGAAAAGCTCGGAGCGTAGTCATCGCCGCCTGAAGCGGGCTCCTCTATGGCTTGTAATACATGAGCTGGCGTGCGTAGGGTGCGACGTGGCGGACCAGATCATCTTGTTCTTCTGTGGTCATGGGCTGAAACGAGGAGGCAAAAGAGACGTTTTCTTCCAACTGCCGCAGGTCGTCGCAACCAATGACGACTGTGCTGACCCTTTGGGAGAGGGCAAAGCGCAGAAACGGCTCCATGCCGGCATGACCGGGGATGCGGGCGGCAAGGCCGCGCAGGTAGACCTTCATCCCCACGATTCCCATGCCGCGCTCATGCGCCAGGGGGATTACCTCCCCGATGAAGCTCCAGTGGGACGGTTCAGCGGGGTTGACCGGGATCAGAACGGTGTCGAAGCGGATACGGTCGATGCAGGCACGGATGACGGCCGGGTCGTGATGACCGGTAACACCGATGAAGCGTACCAGCCCCTTTGCCCTGGCCTCGACAAAGGCCTCGATGGCACCGTTCGGGCCGAAGATCTGCTCGATGTCGTCCCCTGACCGCACATCATGCACCTGCCACAGGTCCAGGTGGTCGGTGTGCATGTTGCGCAGGGTTTCGTGGAGGTGAGCCAGTGCACCACGCTTGTCGCGGGCGTGGGACTTGCTGGTAAGAAAGACCTCGCTCCTCCTTTCCCGCAACGCTTTTCCGTAGTACGACTCGCTCCCGTCATAGGCACGTGCCGATTCACAGTAAGTAATGCCGAGGTCGAGGGCACGGTTGATAAGGTCATACGCCTCCCGATCATAGCCGCGGCTTCGGAGTATCCCTTCCCCGCCCAGGCCGAGCATGGTCACATTCACACCGGTACTGCCCAGTTGCTGTCTTGGAATGTTCATGCTTAAGGTTCTCCGTGCCGTGATGGGATCAGGGCACGCGGATATGACTGCCGCATACGGTACACTCCCAGCCATATTCCTGCTCCGCAGGATAGCCGAAAAATTCCACGCCGCTCCATGTCGCCCATACGAAGGTCAGCTCTTCTTCGCAGGTCTGGCAGTACAGGGACGTCTTCTCGCCCAGTTTTTTGTCGGGTACTTTCGTCACAGCAGCTCCTCCTGTAGTTCGAGCAGCAGATTCAGTTCAACAACCGGCTCTCGCAGAGCATTCACGCCACTCACTGTTGACATTCTAGCTCGTTTCTAAAGCTTTTCCAGCCCGTCATTAGTACGCGGCCCGATTTTCAGGAGTCACAGACCCCCTCCCCGACGAGTCTCCTCTCATGCATGATTACGTTCAAGTCCCTCCCCTGCCCCGGTTTACGCTTTCGTGCAGGGTCATATTTTTGAATAGCAGCTGTGGATATGCGATATAATTAAAAGTAGTGCAGTACGTAACGATTTCAGATAATCAAGGAGATATCGCCATGAAAATCCTGAAAAAATGGTCAGTTGTTCTCATACTTTTAACTGCAGTCATGCTCGTTGTTTCATGCGGAGGTGGCGGTGGCGGCAGTGTAACCAGTACGGCTCCGAGCGGTAGTGGATCGCTCACCCTGGACCCGGTTACAAAGGTAATCAGCGGTTCCTTCACCACGACCAACGTAGTTAATGCCACCCTGGCCCACATCCACGACGGAAACATCGGCGTGGCCGGACCTGTGGTAGTTCCGCTTCAGCAATCTTCTCCCGGGAGCGCCACGTGGATGGTTCCGGCAAACAGCGTCCTCACTGATGCCCAGATTGCCAGACTGCAGGCAGGCGGTTACTATGTCAACGTTCATACCGCACTGAACCCGGCAGGCGAGATCCGGGGCCAGCTGAACCCGGACAGTACGACTGCGAACAAGTTCGTTGCGTCTCTTAATCTGGCCCAGGAGGTGCCGACACCCACAACTCCGGTTGCCACGAGTTCAGGAACTGGAGTCATGGGAGGTTACTGAGCTGAGACTATCCCGAACGTGGGGCATACGAAGCCCTGAGATGATTCATTGGTATTCAAACTGCTGCAAAATGACTGCGGCAGTTTTTTTATGGCAAGAGGAGTGTGCCGCGACGAGAGGGAAGAGAACGCAGATTGCGAACTTATATTTTTCTGGTACTTATTATGCTGTGTTTGATGCAAGTCGTCAGATTGTCAATTATGGAGAATCGACCCGATGCGACCAGAAAAGACAAACTTCAGCTTTGGAATGTCCCGGTCTCAGCGCCCAATGCACACCTATTCCATTATCGCGCGCGATCCGGAGACCGGCAAATTCGGGGCCGCGGTTCAGTCACACTGGTTCGCCGTAGGGACGATATGTCTCTGGGCCGAACCGGGTATCGGCGCAGTCGCGACCCAGGCCCTCGTCGATCCCGGCTACGGCAAACTCGGCCTCGAATTGATGCGGGCGGGGAAGAGCGCTCCTGATGCGCTGAAAGGGCTGCTCGCGGCGGACGAATTCCGTGAAACCCGGCAGGTCGCCGTGATTGACTCCATGGGCCTCGTCATGGCCCATACGGGCGGGAAGACCATCCCTGCCGCGGGACACCATGTCGGAAAAGAGTATTCTGTGCAGGCCAATATGATGCTGAACGACCGGGTATGGCCTGCCATGGCGCTGGCGTTTGAAACGGCAACAGGCGACCTGGCAGGGCGAATGATGGCTACGCTAGAGGCGGGACAGGCGGCGGGCGGCGATGTGAGAGGCCAGCAATCAGCCGCGCTGGTCGTTGTCACAGGCGAGCCCACTGGACGCCCATGGACGGACAGGACGTTCGATCTCAGGGTGGACGACCACCCCAGGCCCCTGGAAGAGTTGCGCCGCCTCATCGTGCTGCAGCGTGCTTACAACCATATGAATGCCGGGGACAAGGCCATGGAGCACAGGAATCACCCGAAGGCGCTTGAAGAATACGGGGCAGCCGCGGGGCTGGCGCCCGAGAATCTTGAGGTCGTCTACTGGCATGCGGTCGCCCTGGTGAACATGCAGCGCCTCGACGATGCCCTGCCGCTCTTCCGGAGCGTCTTCGCACGGGACCGGAGCTGGGTCACCCTGACGCCGCGCCTAGTGGCGGCGGAGCTCATTCCTGACGATCCGCAGCTGATCAAACGAATCTGCGAAGCGTGAGATAACCGTAGGATACGACCCCGTTTACTTTGGCCGGTCCAATGATAAACTCCATTCATGCCCGACTTCCGATCAAATACCATCGATATATTTCATGCTGCAGTCAGAGCTGCTGATCCACACGCCGCAGTTCTGAGCCATACTGACGAACTCCGCTCTCTCTACCTGGACGGAGGCTTCACGCGTCTTATCGCAGTCGGTATCGGCAAGGCATCCTTTTCCATGGCCCTCGCAGTTGAGGAAGCACTCGGAGATCTTCTCGATACAGGAATCATCATAACCAAGTACGGACATGCTTCCAAAGCGCTGCAACTGTTTCGCGTCTTCGAGGCCGGACACCCCGTTCCCGACCGTAACGGGCAACACGGAACCGGCGAAATCATCAAACTCGTCGAAAATGCGGATGAAAATACCCTGGTTGTAGCTCTTATCTCGGGAGGCGGCTCAGCACTCCTCGTTTCACCCTGCGAAGGTGTTCTGCTGGAGGAAAAGCAGGCAATAACATCCCTGCTTCTTCGAGCAGGGGCTGACATCGGCGAGATGAATGCGGTAAGAAAGCACCTGTCCAGAGTAAAGGGAGGGCGCCTGGCAGAGATCATTTTCCCGGCAGCAATCGTATCCCTCATTCTCTCCGACGTAATCGGTGACCGGCTGGATGTCATTGCATCCGGCCCCACTGTACCCGATCCAACTACTTATTCGGAAGCCCTCGGCGTACTGGAAAAGTATGGGCTGCTGGAAAAAGTTCCTTCATCCATTACCCGTCTTCTCGAAATGGGAGACAATGGGATAGTGGCCGAAACGCCTAAACGGGATGACCCTGTTTTCCGCAATGTAAAAAATGCTGTTATAGGGAGCAACCGGACGGCCCTGGAAGGAGCACTGCGGGAGGCAGAGCGTTGCGGACTAAAAGCTGAGATCATAGGGAACGATATTTCGGGGGAGGCACGGGAGGAGGGGCGACGGCTTGCCCGCAAGGCAATCGCCGCAAGGCTTCATAAGGGGGAACAGCCTTTATGCCTGCTGTCGGGCGGTGAAACTACAGTCGTTGTCAGCGGATCAGGAACAGGGGGGAGAAACATGGAGCTTGCTCTTGCGTTTGCCCTGGAAATGGACGGAATTCCGGGAATTACCCTCCTATCTGCCGGCACCGACGGTACTGACGGCCCCACAGGGGCGGCGGGCGCGATCGTGGATGGATCGACAGCCATGCGGGCGAGGCAACGAGGACTTGATCCATTGGAATACTTGCGAACCAACGATTCATACACGTTCTTCAGCGAACTCGGAGGGCTTTTCATAACCGGACCGACTGGGACAAACGTAATGGACATACAGATAATGGTGATAGAATAAAGCATCGCCTCTTCAGAATTCAGATCCCTGACTCTTGTGGATGCCGCTGCACAGACAAGAGACACCTCATCAAACTCTCCTAAATCTTAAATATACAATCCTTCTTGCCCCCCTTTTGTCTAATCTGATCTCTGAATCCTCTTCACTCCTGATTATTGACTTGAAATATACACCAATGAGGTTATACTGAAATCAGAGAAGTATTTGGGAATATTTTCCCAAATAAATAACAAGAAAGGAGATCAGCCATGAAACCAGCAAGAACAGCAATGACAGGTTTGATCGCCCTTGCTTTCGCGTCTCTGGTCGCCTCGTGCGGCGGCTCAGGCGGAAGCTCGGCCGGAGGTGCGCCTGCAGGCGGTACGGCAGCCGGCAGCACAACCGTATCCAAAGGAGCGATCGAGAGGTTTGGCAGCGTGGTGGTGAACGGCGTCGAATTCAAGGTCGCCGGAGCGACGCTCCACCTGCGCGACGACAACGTGGACAAGGTCCTGCAGAACGAGGCGGAGATCCAGAACAACCTCGAAAAAGGGATGGTGATTATCGTCAAAGGGAAACTTGACGACACCGGTCTTGCCGGCGCAGCAACCGAGATCGAGTTCCGCGATGCCCTGACCGGAAAGATCGACGACAAGGGCGTGGACTTCGTCAAGGTCATGGGACAGACCATCGTCCTGGATGACAACGCCAAGCTGCAGCTGGCCGGCCTGGCCATAGGCGACAATGTGCGGATCAGTGCTCTGGCCGACGACAAGGGTGGTCTGAGGGCCACTCACATCAAACGTCAGGACAATGCGGCCGAGTTCGAGGTCAAGGGGTTCGTGTCCGGTTTTAGCGGCGGGACCACCATGACCCTGCTCCTCTCGCCGACAGCTACGACCGGGCTCAGCATCAACCTGGCCGGTGCGGCGCTTCCTGCCGGCATCAAGAACGGCGATTTCGTGGAGGTCAGGAGCGCCACTTCGCCTGCCAACGGTGTAATCACCGCCACCCGAATCAAGCTGGAGGATGAACTGAAAGCAGCTGAAAACGAGAACGCCGAGTTTGAAGGCTTCGTGGCCAACCTGAACGGTTCCGGGTTCATGATCGGCACCACCCAGGTAACGTTCAGTGACTCCACCGTTTTCATGAATGGTGTTGCGGCAGACCTGACAGCCGGCATGAAAGTCGAGGTCGAAGGTAATATAGTCAACGGCGCTCTTGTCGCCAGGAAGATCGTCTTCAAGGACAACCTGCGCATCAGCGCCTTGGTGACCGCGGTTGACCCGAGCGGATCCAGCCTGACCCTCCTGGGCAAAAACGTAACCCTGCCCAGCAAGCTCGAAATCCGCGAGAGCGGTAATGCAGTGGCTCCGGCGGCACTGACAGGCAGGTTCGTTGACCTGCGCGGACGTCTCGGGGTTGACGGACTGGCAATCACCGCCACCCGTATCGACGTGAAGAGCAGTGACCCGGGCGAAGCGATCCTGCGGGCTCCGGTAAGCACCGCATCGGCAGCGGACAACACCCTGACCATCGCCGGCATCCTGGTTAACACCGCCGGTGCCGAGTTCAAGGGGAAAGATGCGCCGCACAGCATAATCGCGGCAACCCTGTTCTTCACCTCCATCGTGCCCAATGAAACGGTGGTCAGGGTCCGGTGGCGTCCATTCACCACCACCGCAGCTCCTGCCAGAGATGTGGAGCTGGAAAACTGATATACTTAGTCAGGGACTATAGGTTAACCTGAATAAGAGCTTCAATCCCGGGCGACCGGCAACCCGCCGGCCGCCCGGCTGGTGAGATACGATGAAAGACACTCTACGCGACATACTCCATGGAGCGATTACCAGGCTGCTCAAACCGCTGGCGCGAATCCTGCTGCGTCACAACGTCTCCTTCCTCACCTTCAGCGACCTGGCCAAACGGGTATTCGTGGAGGTGGCCGAAGAGAGCTTCCCCCCCGGAGGACGCAAACAGTCGGTCTCGCGCATCGCCATGCTGACCGGGCTCTCCCGCAAGGAGGTGCTGCGGGTCAAGCGGCTCCCCCCCCCAAGCGACGACGAAGCAATGGCGCAACAGGAACGTTCCACCCGAGTGATCAGCGGCTGGACCCGCGACCCCCGTTTCCTTGACACAGAAGGTAATCCCCTTCCGCTCCTATTCGACGGGCAGGAGGGGAGCTTCAGCGATCTGGTAAGGCATTACAGCGGCGACATCCCCCCGCGTGCCGTGCTGGATGAACTCTCCAGGGTCGGCCTGGTCGAGCGCCGGGAAGACGGCCGTATCTGGCTGGTTGCCCATGGTTACGTCCCCAGGACCGGAACCGCCGAGAAGCTTTCCATCCTCGGGGTCGAGGCCTCGGATCTTCTTAATACCATCGACCACAATATCCACGCCGAAGGGGAGCCCCCCTACTTTCAGAGAAAAGTGTGTTATTATACTTTTCCAAAACGGCACCTGCCGGAACTGCGCGAACTGACACAACGCAGATCGCAGGAACTCCTTGAAGAGCTGAACCGCTGGATGGCGGAGCACGACGAGGCGGGCCGGAATGACGAGCTACGGCGTGCCGGTCTGAGCATCTACTATTTCGAAGGACCGCCGGAGGAGGAAGACCATGAACGTCACAAAGGGTAACATAATACGGCTTTTGACCGTTTATGTCATGACCGTCTTCCTCTCCGCCTGTACCGGCGGAGGCGGAATCGTAGGCACCGGCTTCCAGGAGGCGGTGGTCAGAGGCGAGGTAACAGGCCTCGGCAAGGGCGTGACAGTGAACGGCATAGAATTCGTCCGCTCCTCCGACCCGGGAGTTTCCGAGACCCCCATAGTATTGGCCTTCGAAGACATTTCCACCGGAAGCGAAGATGCACTGCGCATCGGCATGATAGTCGATGTCAGCGGTACCTACGACCCTGCAAGCGGCAAGGGGAGCTATACCAGTATCGTCTATTCACCCGAGCTGCGCGGCCCGCTCGACAACGGCTCGGTGGATGCTGCAGCCGGCACTTTCACGGTGCTGGGTCGTACGATCCAGGCCGGCGCTGCAACGGTCTTCGACGGCATTGCCGACATAAACGAGCTGGCCGGCCGGCAGAACCAGGGCCTGGAGCTTGAAGTAAGCGGCTACCTGGACGCCCAGGGCAGGATCCAGGCAAGCAGGATCGCACTCAAGACAGCCGGCTTCACCAACGGTCTAGTCCAGATCAAAGGTGCCATAACTGACGTGAGAAGCGGTTTCTTTTCCATCGGCGGGGTGAGTGTGGCCACGAGCAACGCCACCTTTGTCAACATGAGCGCTGCGAACCTCAGCGCAGGACTTGTCGTCGAGGTACGGGGACTGCTGTTCGGCTTAGTAGTCAGCAACGCCCGTATCGAGCTCAAGAGTTCCACTTCCGGTGCATCGACAGGCGAGACGATCCGTATCAAGGGGGTTGCTGCCGGTCCGCTCAGCGGAAACAGCTTCGTAATGGCGGGGCCTGACGGAACCCTGACAGTGACCACGTCCGGCGCCGTCTTTCTGAAGGGCAAGAACCCCGCTGATGCATCCATCGTGGTAGCCGGGGCACGGCTTGAGGTAGAGGGCAAGGTTCAGGCTGACGGCACCCTGGCCGCCCGCCAGGTGGAGGCCGAAACCGGACGAACCGTGGTTCTGGCAGGGGATTTGACGGCCGTGGATGTCTCTTCCGGCACCCTTGTCCTCAACAACGTCAATGTACGGACCGACAAGGGCACCTCTTTCCGCGACAATCGCAAGCCGCAACCGGTGGCGAACCTGACCCTGTCCGCATTGGCGCCGGGCGACCATCTGCGGATGGAGGGTTTTCTGGACGGCAGCGGCCAGGTGTTCGCCAGCCAGGTGCAGCGTTTCGACTCAACTCAGGTCATCATCCTGGAGGGGCCGGTAACGTCCGTGGATCCTGACGGCAACAGCCTCGTCATTCTTGGCGTGACCGTCACAACCAGAGCAGGAGCGGACATGATCAGGGGCTTGACCCGATATGGAGATTTCGCCTCCTTCGTTGTTCAGATTGCGCCGGAGAGTACCGTAGTCAAGGCCAAGGGGACGATAGTGGGGAGCATCTTTTCAGCAAGCAGCCTGGAAATCGAGCAGTGAGAGTGGCGCCTAAAGACGTATGGTTGAAGGAGCCCCGATGGCACTGAAGCAGCTGACCGAGACACAGATCCGGACGATGACCCTGGAGGAAAAGGACCGCTGGTGGCTTGAGAATATATACAAAGGCAACATGCCCCAGTTGACATTGCGCTCGGCCTTGACGGGAATGATTCTTGGCGGTGTCTTAAGCCTGACAAACCTGTATGTCGGCATTAAAACCGGATGGACATTAGGCATAGGCATCACGTCCGTGATCCTGGCTTTTGCTTTTTTCAAGGTCATAAGCAAGCTGAACTTCGGCAAGGAGCTGACCCTGCTGGAAAACAATGCCATGCAGTCCATCGCAACATCCGCGGGATACATGACGGCCCCGCTGATTTCCTCCATGGCGGCGTACATGCTGGCCACCAATCAGGTCGTGCCCATGTTCCATACCATGCTGTGGATTGTTCTGCTGTCATTGCTGGGCGTGTTGTTTGCGTTCCCTCTGAAAAAAAGAGCCATCAACGACGAACAGATGCCCTTCCCTGAAGGTCGTGCTGCCGGTATCGTCATGGACGGCCTGCATTCGGACTCGGGCGCCGAGGGTCTGTTCAAGGCAAAGATCCTCGCAGCGGGAGGCGGATTATCCGCTTTCATCGAAGTCATTCGCAATCAGACTGTTATGGGAGCATTGCGGCTGAAGTTTGCGGCTATTCCCGAATATTGGGATGATCTTCTATATAAATCCAATATTATTCCCACGATCATGGGCACTCCATTGAAGGATCTGACCATCCGGTTCGACTCCAGCATCGTCATGATGGCCACCGGCGGATTGATGGGTACCAAGGTCGCAAGCTCGATGTTGATCGGCGCCATTGTCAACTACGTCTTCCTGGCACCCGTCATGATCAGCAAAGGCATTATCGCAGCTGCTACCTTCAAGGCCATCACCATGTGGTCGCTGTGGGGCGGGGTTGCCATGATGACGACATCCTCCCTGTTCTCCTTCTTTGCAAAGCCCAAAATCCTGCTGAACTCCTTCCAGGGAATATTCAACCGTAAAGACGAAAAAGTCGACATCCTGAAAGACATCGAGCTCCCGATGTGGGTTTTTCTGGTCGGAATCCCGCTTGTCGGCGGTATAGTTGTTATTTTGGGCCATATGTATTTCGGCATTCATTACGGCCTGGGGCTGTTTGCGATTCCGCTGGTCTTTGTCTTCACCTTGATCGCGGTGAACTCGACAGGCCTCACTTCCATCACTCCCGGCGGAGCATTGGCCAAGTTAACCCAGCTGACCTTTGCAATCGCTGCTCCCAGGAACATTACTGCAAATATCATGGCTGCCGGCATCACCAGCGAAGTTTCCTTGAATGCCAGCAATCTGCTGATGGATATCAAACCGGGGTATATGCTGGGCGCCAAACCCAGACAGCAAGCCGTCGGACATGTATTGGGCATAATCGCCGGCGCCGTGGTTGCCGTTCCTGTCTTTTATGCCTTGTTTGGCGGCAATGTCGCCTTGCTTGTATCTGAAAAGTTTCCCATGCCGGCCGCCAATATCTGGATAGCCGTTTCGGAAGTGCTTATGAAGGGCCTCTCTTTCCTGCACCCCAGCGCCCAGATAGCCGTAGGTATCGGTGCGGTTCTCGGCATTGCCATCGAAGCTGCAGATAAACGTTTTCGCGGAAAGTTTCCTGTTTCAGCAATGGGCTTGGGTCTGGCATTTGTCATACAGTTTACGGACTGTCTTGCCATGGCAATAGGAGCCGGGCTGTTCTGGGCGTTGAAAAGGAAATATGCTCTCAGGGAAAACTGCAGGGGCAGGAAAATCTTCTGCGACAATCAGGAAACCTTGTGCGCAGGGGTCATTGCAGGCGGATCCTTGATTGGAATTGTGCTGATTCTGCTGGAAACCTTCGTTCTGGCTTAGGCCTTGTGCAAGCATCAAGGTAAACCGTCCCTTATTCACTTCGTATCAGAGGGCGCTCTGGAATGTTTATTCTGAAGGATACTATCTTTTTTGTCAGCTACCGGTGAAACTGTTGCGGCTGTTGAAGGATATTTGCTCTTCGAGAGGTAGATTGCAAATTTCCTGTCATCCTTAAGGATATGTTTTTTCAGCCAATCGCTGAGAAAAAGAATGATATCGGTATTTACGTTTGGTGATCGTGAAAGGTAATCCTGCATCAGGACGGCAAGTTGATTTTTGAAGCTGTTGTGTTTATCTACATGCGGCATTAGTCCTTTGTAACTGACTTCATTCATCAAATGCTCTTCAGCATTAAAATGATAATCTGCATAATCTGCAAGCTCCTGCAAAATTGTTTTTATCTCGGCTTTGTCGGTCGAGAATAGTAACAAATCGTAAGAGTTATTCAGGAGTTCAATAAGTTTCCGATGATGATCATCTATAATCTGAATTCCAAGTTCGTATGTTTTGTCACATTCAATTACATGCATTACGCTTTCCATTAATTCCTTATCAGGTGAGATGTCGTGACACCAGTCAACCGGGGCCATATTGGTTTGATTTAACAGGGTATTGGTTTGCCCCCTTGGCCCCTTCTGTTTCAATATAATGGAAAAGCCAACCTTTTCAAGCTGGCTTCCCAATATGTGTGCCCCCGACGAATCCGTCTCCCTACTGCAACGAACCCTACACACAATCGAAAGTACAGTAAGATACCCGATTGTGGGAGCGGAGGCACAAGCTAACTCTTATTCCTTTTATTTTATTTTAAAGCATTCCATTTAAAAGTGCAAAACGACCATGGTTGCCGGACCACATAGCTATTGCCTTCACAGGCATCTGTAAAATCGCCTCCAAAGCCTATCTAAGGTTGTGTTTGCCCTCAAGTGCCATTTGCATATTGGCAATGGCCACTTATAATGATCAGGTTTAGTGACATTACAAAAGATTCGCTAAGGTTGGGGAACATGAAGATACTGCTATTGGCTATGCCTGACGCTGCCAACAATTTTCACAGGATCATCAAGGTGCCCAACCTGGGTCTATGCTCTCTTGCCGCCCAGCTTGCTCGTCATGAGGTAAAGATCGTGGACCTGGTCCTGGTCCACAAGAACATCCGCTCCTGGCTCACGAAATTCTTGAGGGAGTTCACCCCCGAGCTGATAGGCATCAGCAGCATGAGTTTCCAGTATCAAAGCGCCCAACAGGTGATAACCATCTGCCGGACCTGCGCTCCGGAGGCGAAAATCGTCCTGGGCGGTTACCACGCGAGCCTGGCATTTGCCGAGTTGACCGAGGGGGAGGCGCCCCCCTTTGATTTCCTGATCCGCGGCGAAGGGGAGCAGGCGCTGCCGGCACTGGTGCAAGCCCTGGAAGGAGAAAGGACCTTGGATTCCGTACCCGGGCTTTCCTGGTCGAGCGCGGGGGCCTTCGTCCACAACCCTAAAGGGGAACTCCTCGAAGTGCATCTCCTGCCGCTTCCCGATCGGGGCGCCCGTGTCCTAAGCAACTTCACCTACTTCAACAGGAGGATGGATTGTGTGGAGACCTCTCGCGGCTGCACCATGCCCTGTACCTTTTGCTCCATTACCGGGATGTACGGCACAAGCTTTCGCTGCTACGGCATCGATCGGGTCATCGCCGACCTGAAGGATTTGCAGCGGAGAGGGACGGAAGCGATCCTGCTGGTTGACGACAACATCACCCTGGAGCCGGCCCGGTTCAGGCGGCTATGCGAGGCGATCATCGACCACCAGCTGGACGGCATGGAGTATATCGTGCAGGCGTCGGTCGCGGGGATCGTCAGCGATCCGGAACTGATCCCGCTACTGGCACGGGCCAACTTCAGGCTGGTGTTCCTCGGCATAGAAGCGGTGCAGGCGAAAACCCTCGAGCTTTTTCAGAAAGGGGATATCCGTCTGAAGACGGAGCAGGCGGTGAGGCTTTTGCGAGAGCATGAGATTGCGGTCATGGGAGGGTTCATCATCGGCAACCCCGACGACGGCCGCGATGAGGTCAGGGAGGTGTTTCGCGCCGCCAGAAGGCTTAAGGTAGACCTTCCCTACGTGCAGTGCATTACCCCCTACCCCGGAACCTGCATTCGCACGGAGTTGCTCGAGGCGGGCCTTGTAGTGAACTCCGATGACCTGAAAAGGTATACCGGGTTCATCTGCAATGTCAGAACCCGCCACCTGACCGCAGGCCAGTTGAACCGGCTCATGAACTGGGAGAACATCAAGATCTTCTTCAGCCCCGCCATGTTCATTGGCAACTACTTCGTCAGAAAACGGGAAAAGGGTGCGTTGAAGGTTTTGTTGAACAACTTCGAATTCATCAGGGGATGGTTTACCGGCGATCAGTTCCGCTCGCGCCATACTTTCTAGCATTTTCTCAACAAAAAAGAGTGTGCCGAGAGTCCGGCCCCGTAGGCAAGCATCAGGCACCAGTCGCCGGCGGCAATCCCTGATTCCAGGAGCTCGTCGAGAACGAACCAGACCGTTGGCGAGGACATGTTGCCGTACTCTTCCAGGACCCGGCGTGTTGCCCGGAGCTGCTCTTCCGGGATACCGATCTCGTCCCGCACGGCGTTCACGATCTTCTCCCCCCCGGTGTGTAGCGCCCAATGCCCGATGTCGCGGGCCGAAAGATCCTGCGTCGCCAGCACGTCGGATACCACCTCTGCTGCGGCCTTCCTGACCAGACCCGGCAGTTTCAGGGAGAGCTGGTTATGCAGCTGTCCCTGCTTGTGCACGAACCGGATTTCCTCCCGCTGCTCCGGCACGTAGCGTCCCGCCGATGCGACCAGCTCAAACCCCTCGGGCCTGTCCCAGAGCACGACAGCTGCTGCGCCATCGGCAAAGAGCGCGTTGGAGAGGATGAGGCTCAGATCGTTGTCCATCTGAAAAACCGAGCTGCAGATCTCAACGGAGACGCTCACCACGATGCCCCCCCGAGTCTTGAGCAGGGACTCCGCTACCTGGAGATTGGGAATGGCCCCTCCGCAGCCGCTACCCACCATGTCGTATACCCTGGCGCTGCGGGATAGCCCCAGCCGTTCCAGGAGATAGGTCGAAATACCTGGGCAGATGTACCCTGTGCAGGTGTTCACCACGAGCGCAGTCACCTCGTTAACACCCACCCCCGCCCGCTCCAGTGCCCGGGTTATTGCCTGCGCCGAAAGCTCGACGGACTTTTCGGTGAACCGTGCGATGCGCTGATCGGGCGATTCCTCCATGATGCGCGAGGGGTCGTCAATGGCGAAATGCCGCTTCTTTATGCTCGGATGATCAAAGGTGGCCCGGATCAGCCCAAGGCTCCGCGGGGTCAGCTTTGTTCCGAAATGCCTGCGTATCAGCTCCGCGGCAAGGCCCTGATCGGCGCAAAGAGGGGGCACGGCAATGGCGATCGAGGCAAGGTAGGCGCTCCCCCCCACTACCGGCTTTTTTCCGTCACATCTTTTTTTCAGCGGCATCAATCTCCACCCCCGACTCCCCACAGCCGACCGGAATACATCTCACCGAAGGCGTCTGCGTACAGCCTGAGCATTTCCAAGCGATAGGCCTCGTCCATCATTACCGCTTTTTTGGTCCACTCCCCGCAGTAGCCGCACGCCTGGCAATCGGTTTCCCGGCAGTTGATCTGCTTCATGCCGATGAGAAATCCGTCCAATTTGGCGTTGTCCAGGTACACCGGGTCCCCCGCCAGGGGCGAGAGCAGCCCCCGTTTCTCGGCAAGCGCCTTGAGCCGCAGAAGTCCCAGGCAGTTTACGGTTCCGGGACGGAAAAAATACTTGAGGAATCTCCAGAATTTTTTTGCTCCGCTTTCCCCGGAAATCCCGTGCTTGTACCCGTAAGGCTGTATCAGATCCAGCAGATTTCCCTCGAAGCGCCCATCGCTATAGGCTTTGACCCGTTCCGCCAACACGGCGGTGGGGGCGCCGCGCTCCAGGATCTTGAACGAGGTGAATCCCATTTCCCGGTAGATTGCCAGGTCCTCCGGCCGGATGAACTCGGAACGCAGGTAGTGGGACGGGTCCTTCAGTTTTTCGCAGGAGCACCTGAGCGCGCAGTAATCGATCATGAAGCCGCGGCTGGCATGCCCTTTCTGGGAGGCATGCGAGAGGTTGACCATGTGCTGCCCCGACATCGGGCAGAACATGAGGCAGTTGGAGTTGGCGATGAGCTGAAGCTCCAGCCGCACCCCCTTTCGTATCGCCTTGAGCATGGGAAAATCCCGGTTCACCGCAATCGACTCCAGGGTGATGCAGTCCGCACCGAGCTCTTCCCAGAACTTTGCCTTGGCCACGCAGTCCACCCGGGCGTAGACCCCCACCCGCACCTTGAGCCGCGGGTGCCGTTTCTTTATGATCGGCAACAGAAATGGAAGGGAAATGGTCACAGCCGTCACCCCGCACGCCTCGACCTGACCTAAGAGCCGCTCCAGCTCCGCCTGCCCCTGCCGGGTGTACTCCCTGTTGTCCAGGCACGCGGGATTGATGAGGTAGTTGAAGCCGATTCCCCTCGCAGCGGCCTGCGCTACGTGTTCCCGGAACCCTCTGGGGCTCAGGGGCGAGAGCATGAACGAGGCGCGGCCTCCGCCGATTCTGTCGGTGGGGAGCTTGCCGAACAGCTCTGAAACGGGATACCCTTCGAGGGCGTCCAAAAGGTCCGGGCAGAAATTGGTAGCTACGGAGAACTTCATACGCGGCCTCCTCGGAGTACGATCAGCCAGAAGAGTTCCCGTGTCAGGGTAAAATGCGAAGCGCCCGCATTTGAAGCGAGGTTCGCCAGCTCAAGCGGAGTAAAGGCTTTCAGCACCGACAGCGGCCCATCGCTGCGAGTCAGTCGGTTCCGGGTGAAGATCCTCGTCAAAAAGTAGATCAGGGCGTAGGCGATCCAGCTCCGCCTGAGATCCATGAGGATGTAGCCGCGCCCGGCGACACGAATCATTTCCGAGATAAGGCGCACCACATCCTTATCGGTGAAATGGTGGGCAGTCTTGCTGCAAAGTACGAAATCAAAGTTTCTATCCGGAAACGGCAGGGCGAGGCCGTCTGCCACGCCAACCTCGATCTCCGGGTACCCCACCGTCCTTTTCCGTGCCACCTCGACGGTCTGCGGGTTGATGTCGACAGCGGTTATGGCGACCCCTATCCCCTTCTTTCTCGCCCACTCTACTATGGCAACCGGTATGTCCGCCGAGCCGGTGGCGATGTCGAGGAGCGTGAAGGAGGAACTGCCGGCGGTCATCGACGACAGATGTTTCAACACCGCGCTCAGGTCTCCCAGATAGCGGTTCACCGTCCTTATGTCGGCAAGGCTCTCTTCGAGCTCAGCCGGAGTGTAGCATTCCGGCGGAAGATCCAGCAGTTCGGGTCCGCTCCTTTTTTGCGGTATCAGGTTCATACGAAAGTTCCTTGGTTTGTGATCATTCTGCCTTCAATCGTTACCAGGTGCGGTTGAGGGCCCGCCTGCCGCCGGTAAACCGGTTGAGGAAGCCGGCGTAGCGCCAGAATGGGCCCGGCAGCCGGAGCAAGGTGCCCATGCAGCGCAGTGTCGCCAGGGAGCTGAATCTGGTATCCGAAGGGAATATGCAGCGGCCGCCATTCACCAGTCCCTGCTGCAGGATATCCCTGGCCATCTGCGGCGCCAGCTTGGGGGTGAAATAAAAACTGGGCATGAGCAGGGTATCATCCGCCTCCACGACGCCGTCCCGGATGGCCCTCTCATGCAGCCCTGTGCCCGGGTACACCCTGATCCCGGTTGTGATGAACGCGCCGTCCTTCCCGGCTATCCGGTTGTTTATGAAATGGACCGTCTTTGCCAGGGTGCCCCGGTCTTCATCCGGCCCCCCCAGCAGAAAGCACCACAGCGCCCTGATGCCGGAGCCGGAGAAGACCTCAGCGGCATGATGGACCTCCTGTTCGGTAAAATCCTTGCCCAGAGCGGCCAGCGTCACGTCTGAAGCGGCCTCCGGGGTAATGACCGCCGAGTTGACGCCTGCCTTCTCCATGAGCCGGACCTGATCCATGGTAAGCCCCTTGGGGGACAGCGAGGAGATGCGAAACCTTGCCCGCAGGCGCTGCCTGAGGATCTCCTCCAGCAAGGCCTCCAGATACCCTTGGGGCTCGTTGAAGACACTGTCCACGAATTCGAATTCCCTGGCGCCGGTAGCGGCCATCGTCCGGAAAATCTCCTCGACAACGGCACCGGGCTCCCTGAGCCGCCAGGTCCCTCCTTCTATCCTGGCATAGGTACAGTACAGGCAGCGATTCGCGCACCCCCGCTTCCCCTGGACCGGAAGAACCGGTTCCAGCCTGAGGTAGTTCCGGGTATCCACCCAGCGCTGCAACTGCGGCACGACCTCGCCATCCGGCTGGCGCGTGGGACCTGTGTCTGCACCCATCGCCCTGCTTCGGGAGACCAGACCAGGAACGCGGGCCTCCTCCGGATTCGTTGCCGAGAAGAAGAGCGGGACCCCCATTTCCCCGGCACCAACCAGGGCAAACTCAAGATTCAGGTAGCTCAGCACCTGCTGTGGCATGACGCTCACCGCCGGGCCGCCTATCAGGATGCGGGCCGTGCTGCTTTGTTGTATGAAGTCGGTGATGTTCTTTACTTCGGGCAGGAACGACTTGGGCGACAGGAAATCGCAATTATCGAGATTCCTGATGGAGATGGCGATACCTTCGGGCTTGAAGCTCTTTAGGATCCGGTCCAGCCGCTGCAAGGGCCTTTTCTCAAAGCAGAGGTCCAGGAAAGTTACGACGAACCCTGCCTGATGGAGCGCCTCGGCAATCCATGCCGCCCCGATTGGCGCCGTCGGCTGGGGAGAGATTTCCCGGTTAGTGCTTATTACAAGAATCCGCGAAATCATTATTGGTCCTGAGTACAGTGAGAGAGGCACACATAGAATTCTATTCGGAGCGATCAGAATGTCAAGGCAGGCAATTCAGTAAGGTTACCGATCTCAAGTCTACAAAGGGGTTGCCTCTTCGGCCAACCTTGTTAAAGTGGTAACTGTTTTCTAGTCGCGTATTTTATGGGGCAAGAAGCTCCGAATGGGGAGAATTGATATGAGGAAGGTACCTCTTCTTGCAGCAGCTGCTCTGTTTTTACTGGCTACGCAGGCATTTGGCAGCGGTGCCTATGAGATCCTCGGTACCTGGAAAAACGACGACGGCCGCGCAAAAATTGAGATCTTCGATTGCCGTGGTCGATTTTGCGGCACGATCGTCTGGCTCAAAGAGCCCAACTATCCCCCGGACGACAAACTGGGGATGGGGGGCAAACCCAGGGTGGATCGGGAAAATCCGGATCCGGCGCTACGGACTAAGCAGCTATTGGGACTGCAAATCATGGAAGGGTTTATCTTCCGTAGCAATTCAACCTGGGAAGAGGGCCACATATACGATCCGGAGTCGGGAAAAACCTACCAGGGAAAGATAACGCTAGTCTCACCGCATCGCATGCAGCTTAAAGGCTATGTGGGCATCCCTCTTTTCGGAAGGTCCACTACCTGGACCCGGTGACGGCAAAGGGGGGAGCAGGACTGCCGGCACCAATCCTCACTGAGAAAGGAAAACGAGTCTGATTCACAGAAGCTGCCACTCGGCATAGCCTTCCTTGCGGACGAGTACCTTCCGTCCACTGAGCACCACGCGATTGCAGAGCGGGTCCGTCTTTACCGAAACATACGCCCGCACGATGGCAGCCACCGTGGCTTCCTGAAAGGTGATGGAAGAGCCATCAGCCAGCGTCAGCGTGGTGCGAAGGTGGCGATGCCCTTCCGGGATCTCCGTCACAAGCTCTGTAACATCCTCGTTTCTGAGCACGGTTAAAGCGTCTCTGGTTTCCATGTCCATCAATGATCCTTTGAATAATCTAAGACCCGCCTGAAGCGGGCCAAAGGTCACTCACCCTTTTTGCCGTGGAACAGCTCACTCCCTGCCCCGGGCCAGACACGCCGCTCTCCTGCCGGTGTGGGCCGGCTCACCTCCGGCCAAATTCCGGGCCTGGGCTCCGCCCCCTCCAGGGCCACGGTGGACGGCTGCAGGTCGCGCATGGCCGGATTGTGGCGCACATCTATTCCCGATACGTTGTGACTGAACTCGATCGGAATGCCGTTCGGGTCGTGGGCATAGATTGAGTGGATAAAGCCGTGATCAATCACGTCCGATACATGCCGGCCGGCGGCAGCGAGACGATCTTTGATCCGCCACAGGTCCTCCTCCTCTTCCACTCCGAAAGAGACGTGGTCGAAAGCGAACGGTCCACGCACCGGCCGGCCGTGCTCCTTTTCCGGTACCGGCTCCACCCCTGGCCATTCGAAAAAGGCGAGTAGGTCATGGGGAGATATTTCGAAGAAGTAGTGCCGATAGCCGGGGGCGCCGAGTCCGGCCACCAGCCGGAAACCGAGCAAGTCGCGCCAGAAGCGGATGGTACCATCCATGTCGCCGGTTGCCATAGCCAGGTGGTTCACCCCATTATACTTGATCATGCTGCACCTCCTGTCGAACGAAATGACCACCCTGCCATTGCCTCCAGGGGGGATTGTGCTTGTACCACACATCAGGCACCGGAGCTTGAAGTTTAAGTGTAGATCCTTCCCGGCCAAATTCAAGAAGGCGATCTCTCCTATCACCTGCAAGGCGACATAATTTCGGCAGGAGGCTCTCCAGGTGAAATGAATAAACGACCTGTTTGTTTATATTCAAATCAGCTTCTATAATAGAATAAGAGGTGCATGCATCATGCGTACGCTGTTTCTTCTGACAATAATCCCCTTTTGCCTGGCGGGATGCGCCACGGTTATCAGCACTCAATCGCTCCGCCTCGTCGACCGGGGAATATCTTATAGCGAGTTGAGGCAGGACCCGGATCGGTACATTGGGAGGCATCTCCTTGTGGCGGGGGGGATTGCGGGAGTCCGAAACACAAACGAGGGGGGAGAACTCGAACTTGTTCAGTTTGCGACCGACGAGAACGGGATGATCACCGACACGACCAACTCCGGTGGCCGGTTCATTGCCAGGAGCTCAGGTTTTCTCGACCCTGTCGTCTACCAGAACGGACTCTTGGTCTCCCTCGTTGGAGAAGTGCTGGGGAAGAAAAACATGCTCCTCGGCGATATTGTCTACACTTACCCGGTCCTTGCCATCCGGGAGATCCACCTCTGGAAACCGGAGGAATTCCCCAGACCGCCGACCTTCCATTTCGGGATCGGTATCGGCACCGTCATCCACTAGCCCAGGTTAAGCTCGACAATGACAACTTGCCGGCGACGAATCACATAATACAGGGGGATGTAAAAGCAATTACCGTACAAGGGGGGAAATATGGATATTATCGTTGATGACTATTCTTTCGGCCGGATCAGAGCGACGGGGTTACTGAGGCAAGAAATGCATAGCCGCAGCAAGAGGTATGACAACCACCTTTACTTCAATTGGTCCAATGATAAACTTCCTTCATGCTGTGACTCACGGTCAAATGCCATGGAGATATGCCACTTCGCGGTCAGCTGCAGATTCATGCGCGGCCTGGCTGCGCCATAGATTATCGTTTCAGCAGCTCTCCCGAAGCAGGCAAGAAGAATTTCGACCTGAAGCCTGATCCTGGGTTTTATATACCTACTGGTGAGTCACAGATTGCTATTAATGAGAAAATTAATTCTGACATGAGCCAGACTGACACACCACGAGAGGAAGAACGGGGTCGCCAAATACTCCTGCTCAGTCTGACTGCGCTCGGGGTAGTTTACGGCGATATCGGCACGAGCCCCCTCTATGCGCTCAGGGAGTGCTTTCATGGCAGCCATTCTTTGCCGCCCACGCCAGCTAATGTGCTCGGAATACTCTCCCTCGTATTCTGGGCGCTCACTCTCGTGATCTCCATCAAATATCTGATCTTTCTCATGCGTGCGGACAACCGTGGTGAAGGAGGGATATTGGCGCTCCTTGCCCTCCTTACTCCGCGACATCATCTATCCCCCCTCCTGCGTCGGTGCCTTCTCCCCATCGGACTTTTCGGGGCGGCCCTCCTCTATGGCGACGGTGTGATAACTCCGGCCATCTCGGTCTTGAGCGCCGTCGAAGGACTGAAGGTAGCCGCACCGGCTCTCGAG
>Ga0134124_10000698_pt1 | contig 26820 bp, 14 predicted proteins | sample KB304_FD_96880 | JGI IMG/M metagenome (GOLD analysis project Ga0134124, IMG submission 96880) | Terrestrial soil microbial communities without Nitrogen fertilizer from Kellogg Biological Station, Michigan, USA - KB3-0-4 | ecosystem: Environmental > Terrestrial > Soil > Unclassified ... | reverse complement strand
TCCAAGCGCGCACGAGTCGAAAATAAAGCCTCGACGCATCGCAAAGCGCGACCCCCAATCTCCCTCTCCCTTGGCGATCTCTTCCGGGAAGCCGTAGAGGGCGCGCATTGCGCTTGGCGGTCTTGGCGGCCTTCTGGGATCCGCACTCAGCCGGGAAAAGGTTGTGACACGTGATAGCGGTACGCGCGCAGGAGTTCGCGCGTGATGGGGCCGGGGGTGCCGTTGCCGACGCGGAGGCCGTCAATGCTGACGATGGGGACGAGCTCGCGGATGCTGGAGGTGACGAAAGCTTCGTCGGCGGACGCGAGCGAAAGTCTGGTGATTGGACGCAGGTCGACTTTCAAATCTCGTGCACGCGCGAGCGAAAGCACGTGCTCGCGCGTGATCCCGGGGAGGATGGCCGCGGACTGCGGCGCGGTCTGCAGAACCCCGGAAAATACCGCGAAAAAGTTGGACGTCGCGCCCTCCAGGACGTCCCCATGGCGGTCCTCGATCAGCGCCTCGCGTGCGCCGAGTGCGCGGGCGGCGCGCATCGCCATGATCGCCACCAGGTAATTTCCGATCTTGGCGTCGGCCACGCCTGCGACGTCGCCCGGCCGCTCCACGCGATGGGTGATCGCGGAGATACCGAGCTCGTAGATTTCCGCCGGAGGGGGCGCGAGGTCCGTCACCAGAATCACGCGTAGCGGTTGGTCGGCAAGTTCCGGATCGAGCCCCAGCGAGCGCCCCGTGCCTCGCGTGAGTGTCAGCCGGAGATAGCTGTCAGGCGTGCCATGCGCGGCGAGCGCGGCGAGCATCTCGCTCCGTAACGTATCGAGCCCCACCGGCAGCTCGATCGCGATTCGTTCGGCGCTCCGCTTCAAGCGGGCCAGATGTTCGTCGAGGGCAAAGGGCACTCCGTGATAGCTGCGCAGTGACTCGAACACCGAGTCACCGTACAGAAAACCGCGATCGAACACGCTCACCTGCGCACTCTCGGCCGGCAGCAATCGACCGTCGATCATCACCGTGGAACGCATGGAAACTCCTGACAATTTAGCTATTTACTAGCGGCTCTTAGCTCTAAGATTTCAGAGCCCCCCGCCCAACTCAGCTCGACGGTCATGTCCACGTTGCTCGTGATCTCGACGACCGGGCGGTCGAGCACGCTGCTGCGCGCTCCGAGCTTCAAATGCAAGAGCCCGTCGCGACCAAACGGGTATCGCTCGACGCTGAAGCCTTCGACGCCGCGAATGTTCCAGATCAGTCGGTTGCGAGTGAACTCCGGACGCAAACCGAAGATGAACTCGAACAACACGGCGATCGGCGTGATGCCGGTCCAGCCGACGAAATCTTTGCGACCACGCCCGCCACCCTCTTCGTCCGGCGCGTGATGTTCCCACACCGATCCGGTCTCTTCGAACGAGGCGACCATGTTGTCGTGGTGGTTTTTGGCGATCTCGTAAGCGAGATCCCCGTAGCCGCGCGCGGCCAGGCCTCGCACCACCATGTAGTTGGTGGGGGGCCACACGCCGCCCAGCCACAAGCCACCATCCGGATCGTAGCCGGGGGTGTCCGCGGACAAGCTCGGGATGCGGTGTGGACGCTTGAATTCTGCGGCATTGTCGAGGTGCGAGACGAAGCGAGGCAACCGCTCGGTGGGCACCGCGTCGGCCAGCAACGCCCAGAACGCGCCGATCGTTTTCACTTTGGTGAGGCGCGTCTGATCTCGAAGTAGGTCGTGGTAGAAGCCGGACGACTCGTCCCACAGGTATTCGTTGATCCAGGGCACGAGCGAGGCATTCTCGTCGGCGAAGTCTTGCACTTCCTCACGCCGATCGAGCACCGTCGCAATGTCGAGCACGATGCGATTGGAGAGCACCGCTTGCATGTTGGTGTCGACCCAGGTCAAGTGTGCGTGATCGAGGATCTCGCCCTCGGGTGAGCGGGGCTGGTTGTCCATGCCGCTGGCGAGGCCCGTCCCCCAGTAACTGCCGTTCGGCCAAGTGCGGTAGCGGCGATGCCATTGACCATAGGCGACCAGCACCGGAAACACTTCCGCGAGCCGCGCTCGATCGCCAAAAGACTGAAAATACTCCCATTCCGCGAGGCCGAGCACGTTCGGGCCGCTGCCCGCCGGATCGAAGCGGCTGTACAGCTCGCTGCCGTTGCTCTCGCGGATCTGGCGACAGATGCCGCCGTCGGGGTGCTGCTTGCAGTAAAAATTGTCGAGCGTGTTCTGGAACTTCCACGCGCGATCGCCATAGCGACCGAAGAGCGCGATGAAGACCGTGTCCCACATGTACAAGCAGCCGTCGTACATGGTGGACGAGTAGTCGGTGACGAAGGCGTTCTCGTCGTTCGCGGGTCGAAAGTTCTGAAACGCGATCTCCCAACAGCGCCAGTAGCATTCGATGGCTGCCTCGTGGCCAGGCCACGTAGGTACCGGCAACAGGTCGCGCTTGGCGGCTTCGAACTCCGGCCATGGCTCGACGTTCCGGCGCGCCTTGCGAACGAACGCGTTCTCTTCCGCGAAACGGTTCTCGACGTAAGTGTTGACGTAGCGGATTTCGCTTGGATTGTTCCGTAGATACAGCGGGTTCCGCATGGTTGCTCCGCGAAGAATTCGCATACCACATCCCCGAGCGTGAACGTCCATCACGACTTACGGCGCGCGGTCGACCAGCGGCGGAGGCCGGTTTCGAGGGGTTTTGCGGCGCCCCTGAGCAAGCGCTCAGCGCGGGGCGCGGCGAATCTGGGTCAGCTCGTCAGCCATCCGGGCGAAAACCAGATCCCTGAGCTTGCGGTCGTCGAAGCCGGCTTCGGCCGGTTCGATCGCAGGCAGGACTCGCACCAGCGTTTGCTGAGGCCGGATCTGAAGCCGTTTCTTTCGCAGAATGGCTCCCGTTCCCTCGACCACGATCGGCACGATCGGCACGCGGCACTTGGTCGCAACCCAAAATGCCCCGCGATAAAACGCGATCAGGTTCCCGTCGGGCGAACGCGTTCCTTCTGGGAACACACACAAGCTATGCCCCTCGCCGAGCTTCTTGAGGCACGAGCGCACCATGCGCAAGATGCTGGGCAGGAAGCCGCGCTTGAGTGGGACGTAGCCGTTCAGCCACATGTTCCAACCCAGGAACGGCGCATAGAAATTCTCCACCTTGCTTACCCACAAGTACGGCAGGTGAGTGGCGAACACCGCCAGGATGTCGACCATCGATTGGTGGTTCACCACATACACGCAAGGTCTTTCGGGTCGAGCGTGCTCGAGGCCCTCCACGCGCACGCTCGCAAACGGAGCCCAAGCCAAGTAGTGAGCTCCCCAATAACTCGTGTATTTGGCGAGCCAGCGGCGTTTCGGATCCCAAAACGTGATCAGCCACAAAAACAGCGCCGGAAAGAACAACAGCGCGCAGCTACCGAGCAAGTACGGCCAATAGACCGCGTTGTACAAAGCAAGCCCGAGCGTGCCGAGTCGGCACTGATCGACTCGCTCGTCTGAATCGACGACGAAGCGCGGTGCGGCTTCCCTTGCTGTGTCGAGTTTGTGGAGCTGGTTCACGGCTTCTTGGCGCGCGGTCGAAGGCCGTCGCTGCGCCACCGTAGACCAGTCGTCCCACGGCCGGTGCGAGCAAACGACGACCAGCGCATGCAAAACCGACAATGATCCGATAAATGCTCAGAAAATCGAAGCTTTCTTCGGAACGATTGGGCGTTGCGCAGGGCATTTTCTTGGCGGAAGATGCCGCCCGCCAACATGCGCCTATTCCGCTCATCCCCCGCCCAGTCCTTCGCATTGTCGTCTTTGCTCGCCCTCGCCTTCGTGCCGCTGCTCGGTTGCAACAAGACGCCACCAGAAACCACGGTGAGCGAGAAGAAGCCGAGCGCGGCCGCCGAAGTGACGAGCGCCGCACCAGCGCCCGAGCCGGTGAAGAGCGCCGAGCCACCGCCCGCAGCGCCCACGCCGCCGCCGCAGCCGAACGCCATTCCCGCGCCGGCAGACGTGGCCGCCGCGCCCGCCGACGCGAAGACGACGCAGAGCGGCCTCAAGGTCAAGGTGCTCAAGCCGGGCACGGGGAAGGATCACCCCAAAGACGGCGACCGAGTCTCAGTGCACTACTCGGGCTGGACCAAAGACGGCAAGATGTTCGACAGCTCGGTCGCCCGTGGCACACCGACGACCTTTGGCGTGAACGAAGTGATCCCGGGTTGGACTGAAGCGCTGAAGCTGATGGTAGTCGGTGAGAAGGCACGGCTCTGGATCCCGGGCAAGCTGGCCTATGGCGATCACCCGCAAATGGGCGGCGCTCCGACGGGTGATCTGACCTTCGACGTCGAACTGCTCGACATCGTGAAGCCTCCCGCAACGCCCGAAGACGTGAAGGCGGCGCCGGCCACCGCCAAGAAGACGACCTCGGGTCTGGCCTATCGGGTTCTCAAGGCGGGTACCGGCAAGATCCACCCCACGGCGACGAACCGGGTCACCGTGCATTATTCAGGCTGGACCACGGACGGCAAGATGTTCGACAGCTCGGTGGCGCGGGGTGAACCCACCACCTTCCCGCTCAATGGCGTCATCAAGGGTTGGACTGAAGGCGTGCAGTTGATGGTCGTCGGTGAAAAGACTCGCTTCTGGATCCCTGGCGCGCTCGCCTACGGTGACAAGCCGCAGCGCCCAGGAGCACCCGCAGGCATGCTGGTGTTCGATATCGAGCTACTCAACATTCAGTGAGCGGCTGGCTCGACCGACGCACGGGCTCTCACCCCTTCGGGTGTGCCGAAGCGGCTCAATACGAGGGCCCGCGCGAAGTCCGCTCCTGACTGCCGGATTTCTTCAGCAGATAGCCGTGTGCCAGCTCCACGAGCGGGACGGACATGCGCTCGATCAGCGAACGACTATTGCTGACCAGCACCATGGTGATCTTCGGATCGTCGCGAAAGCGTTCGAGCAATTCGTAGACCAGCTTGCGCGTGGGCGCGTCGAGGCCGGCATCCGGATCGTCGAAAAACACGAAGGTTGGCTGCAACACCAGCGCTCGCGCGAGGCTCACTCGCTTTCGTACACCGAGCGAGAGGTGCGCGGGCAGCGCATGAAAATCCGTCTGGGCCACGCGTAGCTCGCTCAGCGCGGCGCGTGCCCGGCGCGTGATCTCTTGCTCTTCGAGGCCGAACACGTCCGCGTGGTAGCGCAACGCGAGCGTCACGTTGTTCAGCGCAGACAAGTTCGAGAGCAGCCCGCCGCTGTCGAACAGCACCCCGCGCCGGACGCCACCTCGCACCAAGTCGCTGGGGGTCGACACGTGGGGCGCTTGGCCGTCCAAGAGCACTCGCCCGGTGGTTGCCGGCAAGAGCCCGGCACACAAGAACAAGAAGGTCGACTTACCGACGCCGTTGTGGCCGGTCACGAGCAGGCCGCCACCGCGCGGCACGTGCAGATCGGTTTCCCGAATCACCCAAAGATCGTTGTAAGCAAACGCCGCGCGCTCGAGCAACAACCCCTGCGTAGGCGAGTCGAGATCTGGGACCGAGGGCTCCACCAGCCGCCGATTATGCGGCGCTGAGCCCGCTCGGGCTAGTGGATTGGGGGGCCTACTAGCCAGTAGAAGAGCGCGGTCACGAAAGTGCTGTAAACCACGCCGCAGAGCAGGCTCATCACGACCGCGCGGCTGGCTTGCTGCGGGACTTCCGTGGGCGAGCTCTTCACCTGCAAGCCATAGTGACAACACAGCCAGCCGACGATCGCACCCAGGCCCACGCCTTTGAGCAGGAAGAGTCCTAGGTCGAAGGGCATCACCCCGCGCGAAACACCGGAGTAAAGGCTGCCCCAGGAGGCGGTCGCCGTAAGCTGTGCGACCGTGAACGCGCCGAAGATCGCGACTACGCTGAAGTAGATCATCAGCACCAGCACGCTCACGATCGACGCCACCAGCCTCGGGAGCACGATGAAGCGCGGCGGATCGATACCCAGCGAGCTGAGCGCGAGGACTTCGGAGTTGACCTTCATGTTGCCGAGCTCGGTAGCCATCGCCGTACCGGAACGTCCGGCGATGACGATGGCCGTGACGAGCGGTGCGAGTTCGCGCAAGACGACCGCGACCAACACCTTGCCGAGCAATTCACCGTCGGCCGAGCCCAACAAATTGGTCTGAATGATGATGCTGGAACCGAGCAGGAACGCGATCACGCTCACCAACGAAAGCGCTTGCACGCCGGTGTACAGGATCTGCGTGGTGATCACGCGCCGGACCGTCTCTCGCGCCGCGACTCCAGGCGTCCAGAGCGAGGCGATCGCGTCGCTGAGGGTGTGCAAGAGGTCGTCGGTCGAGACCAGCCAGCGAATGGTCGAGCGCCCAACCGCGCCGAGCCAGCCGGCTTCGGCGATACGGTCAGTGCGCGGGTCGTAAGGCAGAGTGGAGCGGAGCCGAGCCATGGGATGCCGGCCCGCGCTCCGGTTACTTGGCCTTGAGCGCGGCTAGTCGATCTTTGGCGGCCTGCAAGCCGTCGGTCTGGATCGCGCGCTCGTACATCTGAATGGCTTTGGGCGCCTCGCCCACCTTCTCGTGCACCTCACCCAAGCGCAGGAAGACCTCGGACTTCTTCATTGGGCCCGACTCGTCCAGCTTTTGGAGCAGCAACGCGCGGAACATCTGCTGTGCCTTCTTGTAGTCGCCCGTGTCGAGCGCAACCTGACCGAGCAGCGTGAGCACACTCACGTTGCCTGGTTCGATGCGGAAAGCCTTGTCGAGTTCGTCGAGCGCCTTCTGGCTTTCGCCGTCCGCCAAGTAAGCCTTGGCCAAGCGGCGATGGATCTCTCCGAGCTCCTTCGGGCGTTTCGCACCGTAGCTCTCGACGATCTTGAGCAGCACGTCCTGAGCGGCCTTGCCGCGACCGGAAGCGCTGTATTCGTCGCATAGCGCGAGCAATAGTTCGCGATCGTCCGGACGCAACTTGCTGGCGCGATCGAGCGCGTCCGCGGCGCTGCCGTGGTCGCCGCGCTGTTCCGCATGAATCGCCGCAGCTTTGCGCAGCAGCGCCACGCTCTCCTCGGGACTCTGCGCGAAGTCGGCGTCGCGGACCAACAAAGCCGCCAGCTTTTCCCAGGCCTTCATCGATTCGTACAGTGCGCGCAATCGCGAACGAAGCTCGGCGCTGCGTTCGTCTTGAACCAGACCACGTTCGAGTGCGAGCGCCGCGTCCTCGGGAGAGCCGAGCTTCTGCTGCACGCCGGCGAGTTCGAGCGCGCGCTGCACCGCCACCTCACCGGTGCTGCTTGCCAGGAGTTGGTCGAGCACCTGAGCCGCTTCGGGCAAGCGGTTTTCGGATTGCAGCAACCGGGCCAAGGCCTCGAGCGCGCCCGAGTGACGCGCGTCGCGCGCGAGCACGGCGCGATACGTCTCGATCGCGCGTTCGCGATCACCCAAACGCGAGTCGTAGACCTCGCCCAAGCGCACCTGGAAGCTCAGCTCGCCGGCGATGTCACCGCGCTCCTGAGCGGCGCTGATCTGACCCGAGAGCAAGTCTGCCAAGTCCTCGTCGCGCTTGGTCTTTTCGTAGAGTTCACTGAGCGCGACCACCGCGTCCGCGCGACCCGGCTCGTCGTCGATCACCGCGCGGAGCAGTTCGATTGCGGTGTCCAGAGCTTGAAAGCGCTCCTCGTTCAGCTTCGCGAGCTCCATCCGCAGCACGCTGCGTGCCGAGGGAGACTCGGCCATGTCGATCAAGCGCTCGAGCAAACGGCCGAGGTCGTCGAAGCGATTGGCCCGAGCGTACAAGGCGCGCAACGCATCCGAAGCGTCCGTGTCGTTCGGCTCATCTTCGAACAACTGCTCGTACAGGGCGATGGCCTTCGCCGGTAACGCCAGTTTGTCCCGAGCGATCACCGCGGCGTTTCGGCGCAGAGCTCGGACCGTGGCCGCGTCGGCCCCGAGCTCACTGCGCTTGACCAAGAGCTCGAAGGTCTCTTGATAGTTGCCGCGCGCTTCACTGACTTTGGTCAACTCGGCGAGCGCCCACAGATTGCCGTCGTCTTGGCCGAGCAGTTCGCGCAGCACGCTTTCCGCGAGTTCGTTGTCACCCAGCCCGGCCGCCAGCGCCTGCGCTTGGCGATACAGTTCCTCGCGCCGCTCTTCATCCAGCTGCAGCTTGGCGCGCCGACGGAGCGTGGCGCACAAGTCACGCTCGCGACCCGGCGTGCGCTGCAAGGCCTCGAGCAAGACCAACACGTCGTCGTTGTCGGGCTCGAACGAGAGCGCGCGGGTGAGCGCTGCTTCCGCCGCGCTCGGGCTGCCCACGCGGTCCTTCTGCCAGCTGGCCAGGCGCACGCACAGGGCGACGGCAGCCTCTGCAGAGAGATCGGAGTGCTTTTCGATGGCCTGGCTGAGCGCGTTGCCCGCCCCTTGAAAGTCACCGGTGATGCCGGCCAAGCGCTCGAGTTCGTCCAGCAATGCGCCATCGGTCGGCGCCTCGAGCAGGCCCTGCTCGAGCACACGCTGCGCGGCAACCACGTCTTTGCACTCGTCCTCGAGCACTCGCGACAAGTTGCGGCGCATGTCGACGCGCTCTTCCGGCGAATCAGCGTGAGCGACACGTTTCTCGTACAGCTTGGCCAAGCGATCGGTGCGGCCGCGAGCGCGATACACCGATTCGAGCACCTCGGCGGCTTCCTCGAACAGGTCATGCTGCGCGGTCAGCTTCTCGAGCTCGTCGACCGCCGCTTCGTGGTCCTGAACGCGATCGAGCGCCAAGCGCAAGGACGACAAGCCGCGCGCGGGCTCCTTGAAGCTGTCGATTTGTAGCAGCGCGAGCCGGAAATACAGCTCTGCCTGCATTTGGTCCGCGTGCTCTGCCGTCACGCGACGCTCCAAAATTTCGGCCACCTTCTGCTTGTCGTCCAAGCGGGTGTACAGGCGATCCAAGGCGACCAGCAGTTCCGGTTGGTCCCCCGCTTGCTCGACCGCGCGCGAATAGGCTTCCACTGCGCGCTGGTCGTTCTTCAGCTGCTCTTCGGCGACGCGCCCGAGTCGCACGAACAAGTCCTGCGCCACCTCGGGATCGAAGATGGATTGAGCGCGCTCACCCAACGTGTCGGCGTAGCGCGCCCAGCCCCCGGTGGCCTGCGCGAGGCGCTCGATCTCGCCGTGCAGCTCGGGCGCTTCGGGGCGCTCGGAGAGGGCCCGCAGCAGCGCCTCTTCCGCGGCCGGTTGCTTACCGAGCTTCGTCTCGAGCACCTCGGCGATCTCGCGCAGCGTCTGCATGCGCTGAGAGGGCTCGGTCTCGACGGTGAGCCGCATCTCCAAGATGCCCACCAACTCCTGCCACGCCGAGGTGCTGCGCAGCACGGGCACCAAGATCTCCGCCACGGTCTGGCGCAGGTCTTCATGGGACTCGCCGATCGCACGCACCGCGGCCACCGATTCTTGATCGGTGGGCACGTCTTGCAGCGCGAGGCGTTGCGCTTCGAGCGCATCGTCGAAGCTTTCGAGCTTGCTCGCCAAGATCGAGCCAATTTCCTTGCGCAACCGCGCTCGCTCCTCAGGGGCCGTGGCAGCGCTCGCCTCGAACCGCAAATTATCCAGCAACTCCGGCCACATAGACTCAATGCGATAGAGCCGGTTGAGGGTCGCGAGCACGCCCGGATCGCCGGGGCGCACGGAAAGCGCCTGGCCGAGTACCTCGATCGCGCGCGAGCGATCGGAGAGATCCCGCTCGTACACGGCCGCCGCGCTCACCAAGAGGGTGTATTTGAGATCCGCGTCGTCCTCGCTCGAGAGCTCGACGCGCTGCACGTACAACTCGACCAGCCGTTTGGCGTCGTGTTTGGCCTCGTACAACTCGGTCAAGCAGTCGACGGTGAACGCGCTCTCCGGATCGAGCTCGAGGGCACGCTCGTAGGCGACGATGGCTCCCTCGGCGTCATCCAGCATGTCGCGCTTGGCTTCGCCGACGCGGCGCCAAACGCTGGCGCGCTCACCGTCGTCCAAGAGCAGGTCGGCCTTGTCGGTCAAAACGCGCACCAAGGTCGGCCAATCACTGAGCAACGTCGCCAGTTGCTCCATCTTCTCGAGCGGCTCCAGATCGGAATTGTCGCTCTCGTGGATCAGCCCGTACGCGGCCAATGCACGGCGAGGGTCGTCGCGCTTTTCGTTGTGAACGCGGGCCAACGTGAAGAGCAGCTCTCGCCTGCTGTTCAAGCTCGAGTGTTCACGCAGCACGGCGTCGTACGTCTCGGCCAACTTGTCCCACTCGGAGGTGGCCTCGGTCAGGCGCTCGTAGTCGGCGCGGGCGTCCGAATCTTCCGGATCGAGGATGAAAGCCGCCTCGTAGGCGCGGCGTGCCCGCGCGAGATCGCCACCGCGCCGCTCCCACAGCTCGGCCGTCTCGCGCAGCACGGCCACTTTTTCGCCCGCGTCGGCCAGCGCAAATCGATCTTCGTTGAGCGTGATCTGCCGCCGCCAATCGTCGAGCGATTCGTAGATTGGGCGCAAGATGTCGACCACCCGCTGCCGCTGAGCTTCGCTCTTGCGCAGCGCCTCGAGCTCCGCGATCGCCTCCGCGTGCGCGGGGATTTGGCCCACGATTTCTTCCAGCTGGTCGACGGCGCGATCCAGCTCGCTGCGTTTGATGTACAGGCGCGCCAAGGCCAACCGATGCACGGCGCCTTGCGCGGGCGCTTGCGCCGCCTCCGCGCGTCGTAGATAGAGCTCCGCCAAGTCGTCCCAGCGTTCGCGTTCACGGTACAGCTCGGTCAATGCGTCGAGCGCTCGCGTGTCGCCATCGTCGACGTCGAGCACCGAGCGATACGTCTCGATCGCATCGTCGGGTCGACCGAGTTCGCTCTTCTGCAGGCCGGCCATGGTGTGCAACGCGGCCAGGCGTTCACTCGGATCGAAGCGATGGTCCAGCGCGTCACGGTACAGAGCGACGCGCTCTTCATGCCGTGCGGTGCGCAGCAAGATCGCGTCGATGGCCGCAAACAGCTCCTTGCTCTCGGGCTCGAAGGCCAGCGCACGGCGGTAGAAGACGAGCGCGCGTTCCAAATCGCCGAGCGAGGTGAACAGCTCACCCGTGCGCCGCGCCAGCTTGACCGTAGAGCTGTCGTCGCCGGTCACCTTCTCCAATTCGGTCGCATAAATGTCGGCCAAACGCCGCTCGGCGCCGGCGACCTTCGCCAGGCGTTCGAGCTCGGAGATGGTCGCCGCGTCGGACAAATCGTCCTTCAATAGCTCGGCGATCGTGTCGAGCGCCGCGCGGTAATCTTCCTTCTGCTCTTCGTACAGCTTGGCCAGGCGCAAGAGCAGCTCGTGGCGCTCACCCGGGTCGCTCGCGAACGACAAGCGCGCGCGGATCGCGTCCATCACGCGACCAAAGTCACTGCGCTTCAGATACACGGGTTCGAGCAGCGCGGCGGCGCGGGCTCGGTGCTCGGGCTCCGCAGATTCAGCCAGAATGCGCTCGAGCTCGGCGATCACGCCCGCGTGCTGGTGATCCGACGAAAGCGCGGTCTCGAGTTCGTCGAACGCGCGCCCGAGATCGCGTTGTTGTTGCGCCGCGACTTTGGCGATGCTGACCCGCAAATCCGCCGCGTTGCCGAGCTTGGCGTCCAATTGCCTTTCATACAGCGCAATCAGCTCCGGCCAGGAAGAAACGCCGGCGTACAGCGTCTCGAGCGCGCTGACGGCGGCGGCGTCCAGCCCGAACTCCAAGATGCTCTCGTACACCTCGATCGCCCGCTTCTTGTTGTCGAGCACATCGGACAGCAGGCGTGCACGCCGAAACAGCAGCTGCTTGCGCTCGGCGTCCGACTCCGCCACCTCGGCGCGACGCTCTAGAATTTCCAGCAGGTTCTGTGCGTCACCCGTTTCTTCGTACAGCGACTCGAGCGCACCGAGCGCCTTCTTGTCGTCGACCTTCTGTTCCAGCGCCTTCTTGTAGTATTCGCGCGCGAGTTCTCGATCGGCCAACTGATGTCGCGCCAGATCGGCAATCTTCAACGTGACGGCTAGTTGCACCTCGCCATCGAAGATCTCGGGCACGACTTCGCACAACAGCTTCACGTACTCGGCTTGCTTGCCGGTGGCGGCGGCCAAACGCTCCAAATGCACGAACCAGGGTTCGAGTTGGCTGTGGCCGACCGAAGCGCGCACCGCGCGCTCGGCGTAGCCGAAGGCGCGCTTCGAATCGCTCAGCGAGGTCTCCGCGGTGCGCATGGCCGCTTCCAGGCCACCGATCTTTTCCAGCGGATCTTCGCTGGTCAGCACCTCGATTTCGAGCACGCGCAATAGCCGCTCGTAGTCCGACTCGGATTCGTAGATTGGATGCAAGATCTGCGCAGCCTCACGGCGCGGCGCGGGGTCCTCCGCTTCCAATAGCCGTTCGAGCGCCTGGCGGCTGGGCGCGTGGCGGGTGTCGAGCGCCAGTGCGCGGCGGTATACCGCCAGCGCTCCCGAAACGTCACTCAAGTGCGAAAGCTTCAGCTCGCCGAGCTTGGCGAACAGCGAAAGCCGTTCGTCGTCGCTTTCGGCGACGTCCAAGTGTCGCTCCAGGGTCTCACTCAGTTCGTCCCAGTGCGAGGCATTTCCGAACAACGCTTCGAGCGCGCTGAGCGACGCGCCGTTCGGGCCGAACTCTGCAATCAATGCTTGGTAAGCCTCGATCGCTTCGGGCACGGCTTCGAGCTTCTTCCACAAAGTTTCGGCGATGCGCGTCATCAGGGTACGACGCAATTCACCGTCGGTAGAGATCTCGCGACGCCGCTCGAGGATCGAGACGAGCTCACGATGGCGCTCCGTCACTTCATACAGGCGATCGAGCGCGGCCAGCGCCTGCTCGTCGTCTGGATTCTCTTCGACGCGCGCCTTCCAGGCGGCGATCGCGCCGTCGTTGTCGCCGAGGACGTTCTGGCACAGTTCGCCGAGCCGACCGAACAGCTCGGCCCTGAGCGCGCTGCCTTGCTCCAGCTTGACCTGAACGCGCAGCATTTCCGCCAGCTTCGCGTGCTCATGGCCAGCGATGTAGATGCGTTCGAGCGCGCGCGCCGCGGGCAGCACGAGCTCCGCGTCGCTTTCGTCCAGCACCAACACGCGGCGATAAACGCGCTCGGCGCGCGCGCGATCATTCAGCAATTCTTCGCAGATGCTCGCCACCTGCATCAAAATCTCACCGCGCAGCGAAAGCGCGCTCGCGCGCTCGGCGGCCGCAGTCAAGACCTCCGCCACCCGCTCGTTCATGCCCAAGCGGCGCCCGATCTCGAGCAAGCGCTTGCGCGCGTCGACGTCGAGTGGATCCGCGGGCACGAGCAACGACAAAGTGCGGAGCGCACTCTCGTCGTCGTGCAAGCGATCATCTCGCAAAGTGGCGATGCGACGAAGCAGCTCGCGCCGCTCCTCGTTGGCCGGATCACTACCGAAACCCTCCAAGCGAACTTCGAGCACGCGCACCAGATCGCGGATCTCGTCACGCGCGAGATACACGTTTTCGAGCAGACGAGCCGCGCGCTGACGCAATCCGCCGATTTCCAACATGCGCTCGGTCAGCTCGCGCGCCTGATGGTCATTGATCCGCTCACCCAGCACGTCCTCGACCAAAAGCATCGACTTTTCGGGCTGATGCAGATCCAAAGACAGCTTGGCCAAGCGCAGCTTGAGCTCGAAGGCCTCGTCACCGGTGGCCGTTTCCAGGCGTTTTTCCAAGAGCGCCGCGAGCTTCGTGTCCTTGCCTTGGCGAACGTACAAGCGGTCGAGGGCACGCACCGACACGTCGTGCAGCGGGTCGACTTCCAGGATGCGCTCGTAGTAGCGCGTGGCCTTCTCGGGGTCTTCGATGATCTCTTCGCAGATCAGCGCGACCTCGACCAACATCTCGGCGCGCCGCGAGAGATCGTCGGTCGCGCTCGAAGCGCGATCGTACAAGGCCTCGAGCTCGCTCCAACGCTCAGCCGCGGTCAGGATGTCTTTGAGCCGCTGAAAGGCAGCTTCGTTGCTGGGTGAAAGCGTGAGCACCCGTTCCAGATACGGGGTCGCGCCGATTGGGTCGCCGAGGCGGTCTTCATGCAAGCGCGCGGCGCGTTCGCTGAGTTCGACTTCCAGCGCTTCCGGCAAGCTGCCGCGCATCACTTCACGAAACGCTTCGCCCAAGTCCGTCGGACGGCCCGCCAATTGCGCCAGTTCGTCGGCGCGATCCCAAAGCGAGAGCTCGCCCGGATACTTTCGCACGGCCTCCAGCACGACATCCAAGGCGGCGCCGTAGGAGACGAGCTTGTGCTGCTGGGCGTCTGCCAAACGCAAATACAGCGGCAAGCGCTGAGCCGGATCTTGAGTTTCGGTCAAGAGCACGTTCAGCGCATGTGCTTCACGGCGCGCTTCGCCGGAGGCAGCGTATTGCGCCGCCAAGACTTCGGCCACTCGCGCGCGAACTTCCGGCACTTCCAGCAAACGTTCGAGCACGGCCATGGCGCGCGCCTTCACGCTGGGCGACTCGACCGCAAACACGGCATTCTTGAGCGCTTCTTCGGGGCGTCCCAAGCGATTCTGATAGTGCTCGGCGAGCTCGACTTCACGCTCGGCGCGCTCGTCACCGGTCAGCTTCTGACGATGCTGTTCGATGATCTCGACTGCCGCGGCGGCGTTGCCTTGCGCCAAGAGCAGGCGCGGCAGCGTGCTCAGCGCTGCGGGATCCGAGTCATGCACCTCGAGGATTCGGCGGTAGAGGGCGATCGCGCGCTCGGGGGATTCGAAAACGTCTTCTTCGAGCGTGGCCCAGTCACTCAAGATGCGCGCGCGCGCGTCGTCGTCCGCGGCATGCTCGACGCGCAGCTCGAGCAGCCAGCGCAAGTCGTCGCGGCGGTCTTCGCGGCGGAGGATGGCCTCCAGCGCAGCAGCCACCTCGGCGTCAGCCGGGTCGCGCTCCAGCATCTGCTTGTAGGTGGCGACGGCTTGCTCCGAGCGGCCGAGCTCGTCGGCGAACACCCGCGCGAGCCGCAGTGAAAGCAGGCGTCGCTCGCCGTCCAGCACACCGCCGGCGGCGGTGGGGGCCGGCGCCGCATCGGGCGCTGACTCGGCCTTCTTCTTCTTTTTGCCCCGCTTGGCCGGCTGCGGCGCGGGCTCGGCGGTCGCGACCGCGGGCGGCGCGGCAGTCGTTTCGGTTGCCCCCAACCGTTGCTCGACCGCTTCGACGAAGGTTTCCCAAGTCCCCGCGGCGCGCGACGACTCCTCCAACAGGTCGAGGGCGGCTGGGCTCTCGGGCGAAAGCTCGTAGGCTCGGCGAGCGTACTGCGCCGCGGTCTTGCGATCGTTCAGCCGCTTCCCGGATACCTCCACCAACTTACCGAGCAGCGCCAGCTTGTCGGCTTCGGTCTCGGCGCGCTCCAGCAAAAGCTCGTACAACGCCGGCAAACGCGCCCACTTTTCGTCCTGCTCGTAGAGCGGGATGAGCGCGCCGGCCGCGCGCGTGTCGCTCGGATCCGCCGTCAAGATGCGGTCGTAGGAGCGGAACGCGCGTTCCGGCTGGTTCAACTTTTGCTCGTACACCGCGGCGGCGCGGTAGCTGAGCTCGATGCGTTGCGCGACTTCCTTGGCGCGGTCCGCCGCGGTGCTCAGCACCTCTGCCAAACCGTCCCAGTCGTTCTGCGATGCGTACAGGCGCTCGAGACCGTCGTAGTCGGCGCCTTGCAGGTACGTTTCACGCAGCACGCGCAGCGCCCGCGAATGCCCCGGCGAGAGCTCGAGCACGCGCTGCCACGCGCGCGCCGCCTGCTGATGATCGGCGATGTGCTCCGCGTAGACCGTACCGAGCTTCTGCAGCGCGGCGAGCTTTGCGGCGTCGTCTTGGAGCGTCGCCACGCGACGCTCCAAGACTTCAGCCAGCGTGGGCCAATCCTTGGCGCGTTCGGCGTATTTCTCGAGCGCGTCCAAGACCTCCGCACGCGCCGGGTCGATTTCCAGAATGCGCTTGTAGAGCTCGACTGCATCTGCGCCACGGTTCAGGCGCTCGGCCGCGAGCTGCGCGAGCTCTTTCAACAACGAGAGCTTCTTGCCGCCCTCGGCCTTTTCCAGGTCGGCCGAGTACAGCTCGAACAGCTTGTCCCAGGCACGACGCTTTCGATACAAATCCTCGAGGCGCTCGTGCGCCTCGACGTCGTCGGGCGCAATTTTCAAGAGCGAGGCATACGCTTCGGTAGCGTTCTGCGCGTTGGAGAATTGCTCGAGCCAGCGCCGCGCGGCGGCTCGATACAGCTCCTTCTTTTCCTCGAGATCAGGCGCAATTTCAGCCAATTTCAGCTGATGCGTGATCAGATCGCGATGTCGACCGAGCTTGTCGTACAGACCGACCAGTTCGCGCATCTCGTCGACGTCGTGTTCGTCCAACTTGTCGTCGAGTTGCACGATCTGATTCAACACCGAGAGCAGCGCGGTATCGCTGCGCACGTATTGGCGATACACGGTGGCGACCTCGCGCAAAATCCCGAGGCGCTCCTGATACTGCTCGGCCGGCGTACGCTCGAGCTGTTGGCGCAAGAGCTCGACCAGCGCGTTGTAGCCTTGGGTCTGCTTGTACAGCCGCTTCAGCGAATCACGCGCGTCGGCGCTGTCCGGATCTTGGCGCAGGATGCTCTTGTATTGCTCGATGGCTTTTTGCGCGTTGGCCGTGCCTTCGGCAAGCTTCGCGATCTCGGAGGCCAGCTTCTTGCGTTCGCTGGAGCCGTCCGGCACGGCGCGTTGCGCGCTCTGCAAGACGTCGATCAGCCGCGTGTCATCTTGCAGCGAGGCATAGTACTCGCGATAGAAACCGAGCATGCCCTCGTTGGCGGGCTCGACCTTGCGCACGCGCTCGAACCAGGGCTCGGCGTCTTGCGGCTTGCTCAGCTTCTTCCAGTGCAGCATCGCGATCTGCAGCATGTCGCCCAAGCGCTCGGCGTCGTTGATGTCGCGGCCCTTGAGCTCGCGCTCGTAGAGCAACACCAAGTCCGCCCAACGCTCGTCACCGCCGTAGAACTCCGACAAAAACGCCTTGGCCTCGGCCTGCGCGGCGTCCACCCGGAGCACGCGATCATAGGCGCGCGCGGCGCGTTCGTTGTCCGACAGGTGCTGCGCGTACAAGCGAGCCAAACGCACGCCCGCCGCGACACGCGAAGCCGGTTTCTCGCTGCGATCGGCCAAACGCTCGAGCACGCGAGCCAGCTCTTCCCAACGGTTGCTGCCGCGGTAAATGTGCTCGAGCAAACGCCCAGCGCGCTCGTTGCTGGCGTCGAGACGCACGGCTTGTTCGAGGCGCTCGATGGCCGTCTCGAGGCTCAGGCCCTGCCCGCCGTAGCGCACCTCCATCTCGGCCGCGCGCATCAGCATCGAGCTCTTGTACACGTCATCCGAGGCCTGCTCGGCTTCGGTTGCGTAGGTCGCGGCGAGCTCGGCGAAGCGCTGGCGCTTTTGCTCGCTCTCGGCGATCGCCGCCTTGGCGACGGAATTGCCCGGATCGATCTCGAGCAAGCGCAGATAACAAACGGCAGCGCCGTCGTCGTCGAACATCTCGTTGCCCAGGACCTTTGCCTGGGCAGTCAGCGCCTCCGCTTCGCGCGGTGTGTTTTCAGTGACCTGAGAGGCGATGTCGAGAATGCCCGCGACCGCGGCCCATTCACCGCGGCTCTCGTGCTTGTCGCGCGCGGAGTCGAGCAACCGCAACAGCTCATCGGTCGACAGGTCGCCGCCACTCGCTTTTGCGGCATTCCGAAGTGCCGTCCACGCCTCGTTCGAATCTGGTATCGCCTGGAGAGTGCCGAGCGCCGTGCGGATCGTCTGGGAGTCCATTCCTCACCCGTTCATTGCCCACTCGATCACCGCGGTTTCGGCGAGGAGCGGGGGCTCGACAGTACGCTGCAGAACCGGTCCTTACAAGCCTTGCAAAGCCTCGATTCTAATTGCGTTCTGGCGGCTTCTGTCCGGTTTTTCGGCTCACGCGCGGGACTCGTCTGTCTCGTCCAGCCTCGCCTCGAGCGCGACCGGCGTCGCGCCCTCTCGCCCCTCGCACGAGAGGGCGCCCGGCGAAGACGTGCGCCTTGGGCCTCTCGTTGCCCACATTTCAGTGCATCGAGCGCAGCTCGGCGAGCGCGCGCCGTTGCGCGCCGAGAGGGCGGGCACTCGCACCCAATTCTTGCGCGCGATCGAGAGCGCGCTGCGCGTCGTCCAGCCGACCGAGCTTCATCAGCGCCCAAGATCGGCCGAGGTGTGCGTCGGCAAACTTGGGTCGCGCTGAAACGAGTGCGTCATACTCGCTGAGCGCGGCGGATGGATCACCGCGCAGCAGCGCAATCGTCGCCAAGCCGACCCGGTTGTCGAGCGCTTGCGGATCGGCCCGAAGACCGGACCGATACGCCTCGGCGGCGCCATCGAGGTTACCGAGGCGCGCACGGGTGAGGCCCAAGGTGTGCCACGCCTCGGCATTGCGCGGATCGCGCCGGAGCGCCTCCACGAGGCGCGGCTCTGCAAGCTCCGCCTCACCCCAATGCGCCGCCCGCAGCCCCGCAGTCAATGGCCCCAGCGGATCGGCGGGCGCGACCTCGGCGGCGAGATCGTACTGTTCGAGCGCCTCGTCGTAGCGGTGGTTGAGCTCCAGCGCAAAACCCAGCTCAATCCAGGGCACGGGACTCTTGGGCCCAAGAACCTCGCGCAATTTGCGAGCTTGTTCCTGAGCGTGCCCGAGCTGCCCCATGCTGGCGTACACCCGGACCAATAGGCGACGCTCGGCCACTGCCTCGGGGTGCTTCCGAAGATGGGCTTCGAGCTCTTGGGCCGCTTCGGCCGGTCGCCCCTTTTGCGTCAACATCCGCGCCTGGTTCATGGGCTCGGGATGTGAAAAAGCGCAGCCCTGAGCGAAGCCGGCGAGGGCGACCAGTGCAAGCGCCATGATCGAGGTCAGCGGGCGTGCCCGAGCCAGGCGAACCATCATCAGTGTCCGGCACGCTAGCATTTTTCGCCCAGGATTGAGACTCGACGGGCAGGGCGCACTGGGCAAAGCTCCGGGCGATGACCAGCTCCGAAATCAGCTCCGAAGTCGGCGTGATTGCCGTGGTAGGTGCCGGACAAATGGGCGCGGGGATCGCGCAGATCTGCGCGCAAGGCGGTTACCGCGTGCTGCTGGCCGATGCCGCGCTGGCTCGTGCCGAGAGCGCAAAGACCGGCATCGACGCGCAACTCGGCCGATTGCGCGACAAGGGCAGGCTCACGGCCGAGGAATGCACGTCGGCCAGCGCCCGCATCGAGCCCAGCACGGCCGAGCACGCCTTTCCCCTGGCAGACCTGGTGATCGAGGCAGCCACCGAGAATCGCGAGCTCAAGCTCGCGTTGTTCGAACGAGCCGACGCTCTCAGCAAGCCCCACGCGATCTTGGCATCGAACACGTCGAGCATCTCCATCACGGCGCTGGCAGGACGAACCAAGCGCGCGGCTCGGGTGATTGGCATGCATTTCATGAATCCGGTGCCGGTCATGAAGTTGGTCGAGTTGGTGCGCGGGCTAGAAACCAGCGAAGCGACCATGAGCACGATCCGAGCGCTGGCCGAAGCACTGAGCAAGACGGTGATCGTGAGTGAAGATCGCCCCGGATTCCTGGTCAATCGCATGCTGATCCCGTTCCTCAACGAGGCCTGTTTCGCGTTGCAAGAAGGGACCGGCAGCGCCGAGGACATCGACCAGGGCGCGCGCCTCGGGCTCAATCACCCGCTCGGCCCGCTCGAGCTGGCGGATTTGATCGGGCTCGATACGGTGCTGGCGATCGCGCGGGTGCTGGAACAAGACTTCGGCGACCCCAAGTACCGAGCGCCGGTGCTATTGAAGAACTTGGTGGCCGCGGGCCACCTCGGCCGCAAAACGAAGCGCGGCTTCTACACCTACGACGACCAGGGCAGGAAGCTCGCGGCTCGACCGTGACCTCGAAAGGGACGAACATGTACGAGACCATCCTGCTCGAAGAAAAGGCGCAGGTCGCCACGCTGACCGTCAATCGTCCGAGCAAGCTGAACGCGCTGAACGCACAAGTGCTGTCGGAACTCTCGCGCGCCTTTCAAGCCTTGGAAGACGCGCCGCCAGCGACGCGGGTGCGCGCTGCGATCTTGACTGGCGCGGGTGAGAAAGCCTTCGTCGCTGGCGCGGACATCGCCGAGATGGCGGGCTCGAGCGCCGCTCAGGCGTACGCTTTCAGCGCGGCCGGGCACCGTCTCGGTCGATTGATGGAAGCCGTGTCGTTTCCGATCATCGCCGCGGTCAACGGCTTCGCGCTGGGTGGTGGCTGCGAGCTGGCCCTGTGCGCGGACTACATCTTCGCGGCCGAGCATGCCAAGTTCGGGCAACCCGAGACCAATCTCGGGCTTTTGCCCGGCTTCGGCGGCACGCAGCGGCTCTCGCGACGCATTGGCCTCGGTCGCGCTCGTGAGCTCGTCTATTCGGGTGAGCCGATCAGCGCCGCTGAGGCCCTCGGCATCGGTTTGGTGAATCGGGTGTTCCCGGCGACCGAGCTCATGGCGCGCAGCGAGCAGCACGCGCTGCGCATCGCAGGACAAGCACCGCTGGCCGTGGCAGCCGCAAAGCGCGTGCTCAATCGCGGCTATGACGCCGATCTGGCCACTGGCTGCGAGCTGGAAGCAACGGCCTTCGGGGCGCTGTTCGCGAGCGAGGACGCCCAGAGCGGCCTCACGGCATTTTTGGCCAAGCAGCGCGCCACGTACCAAGCTCGTTGAAGTGCCTTCCCGAGCCGCGAAAAAACCCTCGTATAGTCCGCTAGTTAGCCTGCGGCGCGCAGCGGCGTTCGGAGCGCTGATCGGCGTTTCGCAGCTGCTCGCCGGCTGCGACAGCTGCAGCTCGAAGAAGCCGTACACCCCGTTCGGGGTCGCGTCGTCACTCCCGAGGGTTGAGCCACCGCCGCCGGACTCCGCTACCGAGCCCGTACCCGCCCCTCCGGCAAGCGCTGGCTTCGCGGTGCGAAAAGCCGAGCTCGTTCCCGGCGCTCCCGAGGGTTGGCAAGGCTCCGACTTGAACTTGAGCGCGCCCGCGGGGCGGCGCTTCGCCCAAGTGTTGCCCACCGACTTCGACGGCGATCTGAAACCCGAAGCGCTGGCTTGGCTCGTGCCGGCCCCCAAGGAGCAGAACGCGGCGCCCGGCGAGCTCTGGTACTTCCCGAACGGCGCGCCCGCCCGCATGCTCGCCCCGCTGCCCGGGTTCGTGCCGAGTTCGGCGGACTGCGCGTTGACGACGACCCTGACTCAAACCGGGCCACACAGCGCGACGCTCGACGTCGCGGCCAACTGCACCCCTCCCCTCGTTGCGCGCTCGCCCTCACGCGCTCTGTTGGTGGTCTCACCGAACGTGGAGCATCCGGTCTTGCTCACCATCCGCGCTGCCAGCGCTGCGCCCGAGGAGACCCTGGCTTTTTCGGTCGATTCGTCCGATCAAGACAAAGACGGTCGAGACGACGTGCGGCTTTCGCTGGCCCTCGGCACGACGGGCGGAGGCGAACCCGCCAGCGCGGACCTAGTGTGGCTGGATCGAGCAGCTGGCGCCTCGCGCTCGGCGAGCGAGCCCGCGGCTTCGCTCATGCGTCTCGCTGGCAAGATCGCCTTTCAAGCGCGCAGCAAACGCGGCGGTGCGACCGCTGAGCGCGTGGCGACCACACTGCGCCTGCTCTCCAGTCTGTGCGCCGACGGCGGCGTGCCGCGCGTCTTCGACGAAGACGGCATCCATTTCCGCTGCGGCGCGCTGGGCTCGGTGATCGACTCTTTGATGATGAGCGAAGCGGTCGCGGCGATCGCTCAAGGTGACCTGCAGAGCGCATTCAGCGTGCTGCAACGTGACGGCTGGTACTTCGGCAAGCTTTCGAGTGCGCAACGCAAAGCAATGGAGCGTGAGCTGCTCCGCGCGGTGACCAAACTCGAGGCAACGGCTCCGATCGTCGCGCGCGCTGTGCCGACGATCCCCAAAGCCCCGCACTACAGCCCGCTCTGGTTCGAGTCCGACGGCGCGTTGCTGATCCAGGGCCCGGCGGGCGTGACGCGTCTTTCCGCCGATCGCACGGCGGAAGCGGCCGTTGCGGCCGAAGCCGGCGTGCCCACTTGGCCGCTCGAACTCGCTTCGACGAACGGTCTGCGCGTGCTCGGCGCGGTCCATGCCTGTGATCGCTCGGAGCTTCTGTTCAACGAAAGCGATGCCACGCACCCGATCCTCCCCCCGCTGACCACACGCCTGCTCGCGGCGCGTCCGGCGAGTTGCACCGGGCGCGGCACGGGACCGGCCGTGACGATCACGCCGCTCAGCTTCGACGACAACGGACTCGAGGCCTTGGTCGCGGGGACTCGCGTCACGGTCGCGCCATCAGGGAAAAAAGCCAGCGCCGGCTTGCCTGAGCTGGGCACGCCCCGCTCACCCGATGGGCGCGCACTCGTCACGCCGACGGCGCTCGGACTACTCGTGATCGGCGAGCAAAGGGAGCTCTGGCAAACGAGCAAACTCAGCGAGCACGCCGATGCGTCGCGCTTTACGGACTGCGTCGTCGCCAACGAAGCACGCGCAGTTGCGTGTCTCGACGCGGGGCGCCCGATCATTTTCGAGCGCCCCAAGGCAAGTCCGCGCACGACTACCCGAAAGTAGTCACGTTCGGACTCGCACTTGAACTCACGGCGCCTTGGAAGGCGCCCTGGTACGCTCGATGTAGGAGCGCGTGCGCGTGTCGACGCGGACCCAATCGCCCTCGTTGATGAACAACGGCACGTTCACGGCGGCGCCAGTGGAAATCTTGGCGGGCTTGGTGACGTTGGTCGCCGTGTCGCCCTTCACGCCGGGTTCGGTCTCGGTGATCTGCACGGTCACGTGCGGCGGCAGCGAGATGGCCACGGGGTTGCCGTTGTAGATCGTGATCACGACGTCGATGCCGTCGATCAGGAACCCCGCGTCGTCGCCGACGACATCGGCCTGAACGGTGACCTGATCACCGGTCATCGAGTTCATGAACACGTAGGCATCGCCCTCGGGGTAGATGAACTGCAAGGTGCGGTCTTCGACGTCGGCCGGCTCCATTTTTTCACCCGAACGGAGGTTGCGTTCGATGGTGCTGCCGTTGAGCAGGTTTCGCATCTTGGTGCGCGTGAAGGCTTGGCCCTTCCCTGGTTTCACGAACTGGAAATCGACAACGACGTACGGATTCCCGTCCATCATGAACTTCAGGCCCTTGCGGATGTCGCTAGTGTCCATACTTTCCTCGGAGAATTGGCCGGGGGCGCCGCCTTTCAGGGGGCGCCCTTTCGCTGAGCTCGCAACCAACTCGGCCACTGAGCCCGCCACGCTCTAGCGAGGGATCGGCTGCCGTTCAAGCTAGAATCGGACTTTCTGCATGCTTCAGCGGCTTTTTCGCTGCGCTTCCGCCGGTTTGAGCGAGGTCAGCCCTTGCTCGGCCCGGCCCGGAGCGATACTGAAGACTCGCCGCGATGAACGAATACGAGCTCGAAGAGATCAAACGCGAGATCGTGGAGAGCCGAGCGCTCACCATCAAGACCAACAATTTGGTCAACGCGTTGGCCGCGGATCTCAAGAGCATCTCCAAGCGCCAGCAGGGCGCCGAACGCAAAGTGGTGATCAACAGCGCCACCGCGTACGTGGTGACGATCGCGATTCTGCTCGTGTTCGTCAAACTGACCTGGGACATCCGCCTGGAAACGGTGCGCGGCGAGAACAAGGAAACGCGCGACCAGCTCGAGGCGCTGCAAAAAGACATCAAGGTCGAGCAAGAGCGGCAAGAGCTGCAGAAGCGCGCGAGCCGCCAAGCGAGCGAATTTTACCAGCTGATCGTGCAAAGCAAGCGCCAGGAGCTGATCGCGGCCTACCCGGACGTAATCAAGCTCGACATCTCCCCCACCGAGCGCGCCGTGTTCGACTCGGCCGTCGAGCGTGCCAAGAACGAGCTGTCGTTGATCGCGTACCAAAGCGGCGTCGATCACATCCGCATGGGGCGCTGGCACGAAGCGCAGCAAGCGTTCCGCGAATCGCTCAAGTACAAGAGTGACGCAGCCCACAGCCCGCAAGCCAACTTTCAACTGTCGCGCGCGCTGATTCAACTCGGCCTACATCGCGACGCGATTCCAATCTTGATGCAGCTCTCCGAAGCCTCCGCCGACAAAGAAGTGATGGACGAAGCCACGCTGCAACTGGCCGAAGCCGAGCTCGCGATTCAAGCCTGGAACGACGCCAAGAACACGCTCCGCGCCTTCATTCGCCGCTTCCCGAACAGCCCCCACATCAACGATGCCCGCGGCAAATTGGCCGAGGTTTCGCTCTATCACTGAGGCCTGGCCTTGGAGCGGGTCTTGGAAAAGCCCTAGAACCTCCTCGATTGAACGCCTATTTCGGATTGCGAGCATGATCGCGGGCCCCGCGCGTGGGACGTCGCGAGACGGCGGTCGTCCTCGCTGCGCTGCGGGCGACCGGCTGCCCAAACGCTGGCCTGCGGCCAGCGCGGTGCGCCGACGACAGTGAGAGGCTCGGTGCGGGGCGCTCTCGACGTTGGGTGTACGGATTTTCGTGCGGCGAGGAGACGGAGGCGGGTGCGCAGCGCGGCGGTGATCGTCAGGCAGAGACGAACGCAGTTGGTGCGGCGTTGAGAGCGTTGAGGGCGTTGAGGGCGTTGAGGGCGTTCTGGAGCCGTCGCCGAGGGAATGTTTTTGCGACTGGGAGGTGATTGGCGGCGCCGTGTGCGTACGAGTTCGACGCGCTTCGTGACACCCGAAGGGGTGTGGACTTCGCGCTCGTGGGCACGCGGAGGTGTGTCGGAGGGCGGCGGTGCGAAGTCCACGAACTCGTCCGCCGTTGTCTTGGTGGCGAGCCTGCGGCCGAACTCTGCGATCTCGAATCAGCCGAATTCGATCGATTCGATCGATTCGCGCCCGAGTTTCATACGAATTTTCTTGACCGGGAAATCAGGTCTCGGGGAGCCATGCAGGCGAAGGCGCAAAGATTTGCGTGTGGGGAAGCTTGGTTTGGTGCAAATCGAACGATCGCGAGGCGCTTCGACGCGAACCTGATTTCGAGCCAAAAGCATGCGCTATTGGCGTTTTACGAGCTGCAAAATCTCCGTGATAGACGAGAGGAATGGGGCACAACGAATATGGGTTGCAGTCGTTGGCAGACGAGCAGTTACTTGCGGGGCTCGCGAGCATGGTGCATCGGCGTAACCAGATCACGGCGGAATTTCTCGCGTACTTGGCGGAGCTAGACGAGCGCGAGCTGTTTCTCGATCTCGGCTTTTCGTCGCTGTTCGAGTACTGCCTTGAGACGCTGAACTTGTGCGAGTCGACGGCGGGTCGGCACATCGCGGCGGCGCGGGTGTGTCGCAGATATCCAGAGGCGTTCGCATTGGTGAAAAGCGGGAAATTGCATGCTTCGGCGCTAAGTTTGCTGAAGAAGCACCTGACTCGGGAGAACGCGGCGGAGTTGTTCGCGCTGTGTACGCACCGGAGCGCACGGAAGGTAGAGGAGTTGCTTGCGGCACGCTTCCCGCGGCCGGAGGTGCGAGATTTGGTGCGTCGCTTGCCGACCCGGGCGGAGGTCACTCCCAACGTTGGCAGTTCGGTGGAGCACCCGGCAGAGAAGACGCCCGTGGAGTCGTCTACGTCGCTCGCACCGGCGGTTACACAGAGCTCGGCGGAGCTTTCGAAATCGCGCCGAATCGAACCTCTGTCCGCGGATCGATTCGGGGTTCATTTCACCGCGGATGGCGAGTTTTGTGCGCTGCTCGAGCGCGTGCGTGGGCTCGCAGCGCATCGGTTGCCGAGTGGTGACTTGATGACGTTGCTCAAGCGCGGCCTCGAGGCGTACGAGCGCGAGCTGGAGAAGGAGCGCTTTGCAGTGGGCAGAAAGACTCGTCGCGGCCGTGAGCCCGCCCCTAGGTCAGACGCTGCCACACGAGACGACGGGAAACCAGAAATCGCTTTCGGCGATCCAGACAGGTCCGGCCCGAGCCCGAGCCCGAGCCTGAACCCGAGCCTGAACCCGAGCCTGAACCCGAGCCTGAACCCGAGCCTGAACCCGAGCCCGAACCTGAACCCGAGCCCGAACCTGAACCCGAGCCCGAACCTGAACCCGAGCCCGAACCTGAACCTGAACCTGAACCCGAGCCCGAGCCCGAGCCCGAGCCCGAACCCGCTCCCAAAACGGAGGCGTCGCTATTCAGTCGCGGTGAGGCGCGCGGTGTTTCTGCGAGATGGGAAGCAGTGCAGCTACGTCTCGCCCGATGGGCGGAGGTGCGGTGCGCGGCGGTGTCTCGAGCTCGACCATATCGAGCCTCTTGCAGTGGGAGGGCAGGATACGATTGAGAATCTGCGGTTGCGCTGCCGGGCCCACAATCAACGCTATGCGAGGCAATACTTCGGCACGTCTCATGTCAGCGCTGCGATACGGGCGTTCCGCCAAAAGCGTGCAGCGGCGCAGCTGAACCGCCCGGCACGCGAGGCCCAATCGCCGTGGACTCGAGCACTCGAATGACTTCATCGGGTCTTGCACAGGGCGCAATGATCGAGCTTCGTGGAATCGCGCACCGTGCCTTTTCTAGGCCCGACGTCGAGCAGCGTTCTCGAACAACGACCCTGCACGACCGATCGGATCGAGTGGTAGCGAGTTCGCGGCTCGCGGCTCACGGCTCACGGCTCACGGCTCGCGGCTCGCGGCTCGCGGCTCGCGGCTCACGGCTCGCGGCTTACGGCTCGCGGGCTCGCGGCTCGCAGGCGCAACGCCAGCCACGGCGAACGGCGGCGCTGAGCGATGCGAGCGGCAGCCGCGTTCACTGTCAGCCTGTTCGCTATTCCGGATCGACCGC
>Ga0134124_10000697_pt1 | contig 26838 bp, 38 predicted proteins | sample KB304_FD_96880 | JGI IMG/M metagenome (GOLD analysis project Ga0134124, IMG submission 96880) | Terrestrial soil microbial communities without Nitrogen fertilizer from Kellogg Biological Station, Michigan, USA - KB3-0-4 | ecosystem: Environmental > Terrestrial > Soil > Unclassified ... | reverse complement strand
CTGCGCTATGAATCATGGACCCTATCCCGCTTATTGGACGGGTCGGAAAAGCGCCGACGCTCAACAATGCGAAATGCGCCACGTGAAAACGAATGGCGGGGAGCACATATTCTGGATGCCTTGCCGCTATATGAAACAGACCGACATGCCGCCGGTCCTGTCTCAACGGGAAATTCTCGCTCAACGTGTGATGCCGAACGGTGAAGTCAGATAGTCCTCGAAGAAAGTATGGTACTCACAAACCTACGTAGAAATTCTCGGTTGTTAAAGTTATCCGAGCACAATCGGGGTACCGTTACGTTGTCCTTGCAAGGCCGTCAGCGATAGTAAGCCCCGTTAAATTCGACCTTTACAGAAATGGCTGGCGATTTGCTGCAAAGAGCTGTGGAGGATCGCCATGCAGATCGCCCCATTTGACCTTTTCAGGAAAGACGCGGACGGAACTACTGTTTGGCTTGACTGCACCCCCGACCTTGAGACGGCGCGAGATCGCTTGACGCAGTTGGCAGCCACCAGCCTTCCTGGTGAGTACTTCGTCTTCGATCAATCCAGACAACGAATCGTGGCGAGTGCCGTTCGCTTGGGTTCTCACCTGATCCAATAGGCTGCCGTGCGGATGGAAACCAATGCTTACAGCGATAGCGTTTGCCGGTGTCTTTGTCGTTTTCCTTGGTCTCGCATTGAGCGCACTCGCTATATATGCCGCCGATGGTCGCGGTATACGCGTGCATGAGCGACTAGGTTGACGTATGCGATGGATAATTCGTGATTTCGGAATATTTCTATACGGCTGCGTTTTTGCCGGTAGATACGCCGCTCAGACCTTCATCTCCGGCAAGCAATCGCGAATAGCCTCAAACAAATAATGCAAAACGGTGAAATCCGGTAGCTGCGCACATATCGCTACGGCGGTGCGGCTACACCTGAAGCCTTTTTCCCGTTGGCTCACGCACTCCTCGCTTGCAGGAATCAAAATGGAAGCAAACTTCCTATCGGTTCACTGCTAAACTTACCCGGTTCCCTTGAAGGAGGTCCCGTGCCTGAAAAGCAGAAAGCTTCTGACAAGCAAGCCGCATCGGAGAACTCGGGAGAAGCTGAGAAGCCAGCAGTGACCTTGCCGGGCACCGTCCAGAAAATCATTCATTCGCCCGATCCCCGCATTCCGGAAAAGGCGGAGATTGCCATCGAAGGAGCCGACGAGCTTTACAAGGAAATCCGCATCGAGAACACTCTTACCGACGGAAAAGGCAACGAAGTAGAATTGAGCCAAGGTGCCGAAGTCGATGTTACCGTCGAGGCTGATCCCAAGGACACGACCGCCAAGGCTAAAGGGAAGGTCACAGGAAAAAGCTGATCGGCTTCTCCGGAAAGTGGAAATCAAGACCGATAGAGCAAATCAGTGCGATGGTATGTACACTCTTGCCCACAATTTGGGCATACGCACTTGTTGCCCTTTGGCGGAAGCTCCGGCTTCAGGGGCAGGTAAAAACTAGCCATGCCAACATCGATAATTTCAGAGTGTTGAAACTCGACCTGACAATTCGCGCAAATAAGAATCCATTTAGCCATACCCCACCGCTCGGAGAGGTGACAACCAGAAAGCTGGAGAGCACCGCGAAGGGTCAGCGTATCAGGACGAAATTTGAACTAGCAATCAGGGGTTCTGTGTAGCTCGTACCCTGTATTCAGCCTTGGACGGTGCTGCGTCTGGCGCACATTCAAAGCTGTCCTGTTCACGACAGTTAGAATACACGGAGTCGAACACAATCCTTGCTGACCGGATCGGAGGAGCGTTCTCAAGGAGCGCCATACATGAAAAACCGTATTTAATCGATTTAACTACCGTATACAATCAAGTCGGGTATGCCCTCGGCCAAGAACATCCTGATCGTCGATGATAGTGATCTGTTCGCGGCATCATTCGTAATCTGATAGAGCGAAGTTCCGATCTGCACGTTTGCGGTGAAGCAGTCGATGGTATCGATGCCATCGAGAAAGCCATTAGAACTCAAGCCAGACGTAGTTTTGCTCGACCTCGCCATGCCAAAGTTGAATGGTGCCGCCACGGCATCAGTCCTCCGGAAGTTGCTGCCAAGAATGCGGATTATTGTTTTCACGATGTACGAGGATGCGGTTGGAACACTTGCTGCGGCAGTCGGCGTTGATTTGGTCGTGTCCAAACACGATGGCATCCACAATCTTGTGCAAAAGGTCCACAATCTTTTGGACGCACGTTACGCAGCCGATAGGGCCGATCTAGCTTAGAAATCTAGACCCCAGAAGTCATCTAGTTGGCTTTCAAGCTGAATTCCCAATTCCCAGTTGGACGCGGATTGCTGACCGTGTCTAACAACATGTGCGTCGCATTCCTTGCCGTTAATCAGGTTTATCAGTCGAATGCGCTGGCCGACCAAGATCGGCTGCGGAGCAACTACAAAACAACCAGACGGACTGATGTCTGTTGTTCGCGCCTCAACGGTCGCGGATTTTCCGCCCTCGATCCATTGAATAGCGACGGGCACACGTGAATTTAGGCGTTTTCCCAACCTTCCGTGCTTACCTTCATCGGCGCTCATTTAGCCTGAGATGATAGCCGATCCAACAAGGGCGGCAGCACATCATTCGTCAAATGGTCGATGAACTGGCTAGTAGTGTAAAACACCTTCCGACACGCCGGACACCCCGGGCGTACCATCCTGTCCTTTTCATCCTGAAAGTGTGAAAGATCGTGACCGCGGATTTCAGTGCGGATCGCGTCGAGCAAAGCGGATTTGAGCATGACCGACTCCAAGATTAAAAATCGGTAGAGGAGAGGCTAGGATAGCAGAACGGATTCGGATGTAGGCTCTTCTGTATGAGCATGGCAGTTGGCCATTTCGACTTATAAGAGCACCGCAAACGACTCCACAAGATGACCGATGAGCGCTTTACGGCATGGGAAGGCCGCTAGGGATTTGGTCGAGAACGACAAAAATCCGCTGCCCATCTACGTGATTCAGCTCAACGAGGCTCGCGCAGAGTGGCGGAGAAGGCATCCTAAAGGTTAGTTGTAGGACCCTCTGGGTCGTGTAAAGCGTTCACTGTATCGACTGAGCTAACGCAACGGCTAATCTGGTGGCTCCGAGGTTCTTAGCGGTACCTCAAAGAGAGAGTAGGGCCACCCTTTGCTTCCGAGGCGAGATGGCCCTATTTCTTTTTTAGCTAAGCATTGCTCCAGAATCTGCCGTATTGCTCGCACTAGACGCAGCGTTCAGAATTCAAGGTAGCAACAGCACTGGTGGGGTCACTGCGCACTGTGAGCGGTGGCCTCACTTTTTTATTTATCCCCTCACACCAAGGCTAGGATGCGACCCGGTTTGGATGGTATTGCGCCGTTCTGAGCAACGCTCTTCAATTCGCGCATGCATATAAATGAAGCTGCTCTCTTCGGTCTCCTATTGGCGGCGTTTGTCATATTTTCGGCGATTTCGCGCCACCTGGAGTCTCGACCGCGACAGCATCGGCGAGACATTCCACCCGATAAACGGTCCTACAGCAATTGAGAAACCCACACCAAATGTTTGCCGTATTGCAGCGATGGCCGCAGGCGAATATTGTCCGCTTAATTCACCTCTAGTCCCCCTAGACTAGCTTGAGCCGCTCTTTAATCGCTTTTAGGGCGGCTCCTTTTTGGGCCATCCATACCGTAACCGTATTGACACAATGTGCGCGAGGGTCGTTAATGCTGGCTAAGCGCCCCCCTCCTCCCCCGATTGGTTTGGAGGTGACTACATGCCATACGCGTGGCAGAAGTTCTATCAAGAGGCAGCTCTTCAATCCGACTTTCAAAAATTGCCGGACTGCATCGCCAAGGCAGAAGCAGCAATTCAGCAAAGACTAGCTGACAATCCTCTCATCGACTCTGCCGAATTTGAGGCCATCGGAAAGACTCTTGCTGCGTTAGGTGTCCTGAAAGCTCGAATCAACGCACTGCATTCGGAACGCCCACCGTACGAAGAGAGGTTAGGTGGTTACGTCGCGTAGAAACCACCCGAGGGGTCCGGGAGAAAATCGTATGGAGAATTTTAGGTTAAACGTTTTTTCCGGTATTTGCTGTATTGCGAGAACTACGAACCCTACCCTACCTTGAATGGCGTTCTACCAATCCTAATGGGGCCGCCGGACAACTCACCTGGTGGCCCCTAGCCATTTCAAGTCAGGAGCAGGTGTCCCCCGATGCAAATGACTAGGTTGATTTGCAGCCAATGCAACGATCCCTCTGAGGCGCTCACGCCCTACAATGGCAGCACTCATTTAGCGAGCACTTCGCAAGGCGACATGGTTGTCGCTCTCCACAAACGCTGTGAAGGCGCTTGGGCAGACCGGCACAATTGTAGAAGGCTCGTGCCGCTCAGGAAGATGCATCAGTGGAAGACTGTCAGTGTGCAATCGAGGCGTGTTTACTAGCAGACGGCTTCTACCCTCTAAGAAACTCCAGTATTCGCCGTATTGAAATTGACGGTAGCAGAGCCTAGTTTTGCGCCCTCTGCGGTTTGATAGCGGGGGTTGCTATAATCACCTCGAATGGCAGCCCCCTTTATTTCCAGCGAATCGCGGGAAATTCCGCATATGTGTGATAGGCGACTCTTTTTATCCTTCGTCTCCTAGGACGGACCGGGTTAGAGACCCAATATTTCCCGAATCCTCTTGCGATCCATTACGTCCTTCGGTGTGTTCCCTCTTCGCTCGATCCACTGCTTGAAATCCTTCATCTTCACTTCATGCTCAACCGGCACATCCGTGACGCGAACCCTGACGGGCGCGAATCCATCGGGAATGCCCATGACCCATTGGTTGCCCCGAAGCGCCACAAGACCAAGCGCAATGGCTTCATAGAGGCTGGCTGGACGCGGTGACTTCCACCGTGTGGGCGACACCTTCCAAATCCGAAATCGTCACGCGGCAAGATCGAGCGGCCATACCGAGGCAAGATAGCATATTCGCTTTTTGTTCGCCAGGCCAACAAGGTCGATCGCCCGAGTTGCTGCAATCCACCTTCAACCTGATAAAATAGAGGAAACGAGAACGGCGCTAACGGTGCGACTGGGATGACTACGAGGCGAACACCCAGCGGTTCGCGAATTCTCCAAGAAATTGTTTCCCACTATCTGCGCTCAGGTGACTTCAATGGAATTTCAGTAGGCACATTTTCTAATAGCGGAAATATCGAACCACTGGATACGCTCAAGCATTTGATCGAAAAAGGGGACGTAGAAGCTTATTCGACGGAAGACACGGCGAACCCACATATCAAGCGCTTTCCCGCCGCTCCGATTCCCAGGCAGATCGGCTATTTGGAGGGTCCCGAATATCAGCATGTGTGTCTGTATCCCTCTGTAAAACACATGCGAAGAGTCCTGCCAGGGAAACTATATCGAGACCAACCTTTCACCCGTCGGTTGGCTCTCGGCCAAGTCCAACTTCAACCCGTGTTCTTCAATCTAGGTGTCCTCGAACGCTATCAATCGGACCCACGATACATTTTTAAGTTTGAAGGGCTAGATGGACACATTTCCGTCAAGTCCAATGCATATCGCTCTCGGGAGATGGGGCAGGCCGACTGGACTCGCCAGAGATGGCAGAGGACGACGGGCCATAGGATCGTTCCTTAGATACCTCCGCGACCTTTCTCCTCGGCATCAGCAACACTGGCAAACTCACTTGGCCTTTGGAAGATGCAAACTTGAAAACAATTATGCCCGGCGTGGACTATTTGGCGAGTGGACCGAAGGCGTTTCCGTCTATGAGGCTCTATTACAAGAGCTCTTTCACATAAACAAGATTTGCCAGCTTATTGGTCTACCACTGCTTTTCAGAGAGGACTTTTCGGCGAATGCTCGCAGCTCTGAAGAAGAACCCAAGGGCTTCGGTCTGCTTTTAAAGACCACCAAAAAAGCTTTCCTCGATTTCGCTCATGTCCTGGACAAAATCACTTCCGAAAACATCAATGCTGACTTTTTCGCTGTTCAAGGCGTTGAACTGGATGAATCCACAACGAAGAAGGGGCAAATTGTTGTCAACAGGAAGGGCACTATTCGACTCCTGGAAGAATGGCTGACTAGAAAAATACGGATTAAAGACCAGAATGGCGCGGCAAGGATTGTCGCTCCTTTGAAGGAAATCCGTCGATTGCGTCAGGGTCCAGCCCATAAATTTGTCGGTGACGAATTTTCTCTGGTATATCAGACGAAAAAAGAACAGCTCATCCTTGATCTCTACATCTCGATATCCAACATCCGCATGTTCTTCCAGACGCATCCGAGGGCGGTAGGTTATACCTTTCCTAGCTACTTAAAGGCAGAGAATATCGTAGTGTTTTGAGGGGCGCGGGCAAAAATCCGTTTCCTGAAGCATCATGGTCTTAGCATAAACAGCTTGGCCGGTGATAGATTAGCTCTCTCAAGAAAAGGGAGGCGGAATGGACATTTTGAAGGCACTGCGAGCAGAGGAGACTAAGTTTCTGGGACAGATCGAGGCCGCCAGGCAACAGGTAGAGACGGTCCGAACTGCAATCAAGCTGCTAGGCGGAAAGTCAGCGACCAATGGCAACCGGAATTCGTCGGGAACCACCAGAAAGAAAATGTCCGCTGAAGGGCGGGCTCGTATAGCGGCAGCACAAAGGAAACGCTGGGCGAAGATTAGAGCTGCGAGGAAAGCCTAAGGCAAGTAGGTATAGCGGCGAAGAAAATCACGGCGAGGCAGGCCAGCGAAACTAGCTTCCGGAACATGCCTTATATTGATAGGCGGAATCGGGGCAGGGAATAGTACGACGGTTTGTGGACTACGAGCTGTTCAGAACAGACCCTAACTTAGTTGGGCGACCGCGAATTTCGGATGCTTTCAATGCCCTTATCTCGGTCTCGTTGGATTTCGGGACTTTCAAGCAAGGCTTTCAACTCATCGCCAGGCACCACAACTGTGATCCCGCTGTTGTCATGAACTTCTTGGGTGAGAACGCGTGCAGCCGGAACGCTAAAGTTGGTCTCGCTCTCGGGATAGTAGCCGCTCACGATTCCTAGCAGGGAATAAGAAACCCCGCCGATCATACCTCCTCGAATTCCGCCCGTGTTAACAAAGATTGGCGAACCGCTGTTCCCGTGGAATGCATGTGCGTCTACCAAATAAACATGGCCGGGCTGCTGAGCTAGTGGCGTTGGTACTGGTTCATCAGGCAGCATTGCCAAGATGCCCTGCCGAACTATCGGTTGAACTCTCTCAGTGCCAGGAAATTGATAGAAATAACCTGCAAAAACCACTTGGTCGCCCGGCGCAATCTGCCGCGCCTGGATAATGTCCTTTGTCGCAATGAGACTGACGGGAATCGGCATGTAATCAAGGCGCTTGGAGAGATTGATGCCTGTAACGGCCAAATCTACAGAACTGTCTTTAGGGAAGTACCAAGAGCCGCCGTTTCGCTCGTAGTGCAGGTCCTCTTCGACAGACTTAGTTAGGCTATTTGGACTATCTGGATTCACTTTCACGTTGCCTCGTATATAAAACTGGTTGATGGGATAGTGCTGTCCCACCTCAACCCCCGGCACGACCATGTGGCGATTTGTGACGAGATAAATAAATCCCTGACCTTGCCCGAGTCGCTCGTCGCTGTAGACAACCAAAAAACCAGTCCCGCTCATTTGCCATGCAGAGCCATCTGGCTTGTTGTATACAACGCGAAGAAACACGATTGTTTTCTTGAGTTGATCAGTGAACGGAAGAGGTTTGACCGGCGTCGGGGCGCTGGACGAAGTAATGGGAGTTTGTTGGGCTCGTGCAGAGAAGAGTAGAGAAAAGCTTAGAAAAAACGCAGGAATCCACGACCTAATGAGGACCATTCACTGACCTCCGACGTTAGAACGGACTGCTTCGATCTTCTTGCAGTCGAGAAAAGGGGCAATCTGAGGGTCAACTTAAGAACCGAACCTAATCTGATAAGCGCAACGATTCGAACGGGTTAGGGGTGAATCAACGCAAATCCAAAGTCTGGAGTCCTACCAATTAGACGACCCCGGAGCAGTTCGACGGTCAGAACCTAGTTTAGCATGCGATTGAGTTTCGACAATTGGACGGTATTCAGCTCGTGCCCCCGCGGAACGAATCTGGCTGACCTTGTCAAGTTTTAAAGCGCGATACACGCGGCTTCGAGTGTCGCAGCGGCCGTGCGCGCTCTACGTCTTTCTGTTAAATTGTCAAAGCGCACCGCGGAGAGGTGTCCGAGCGGTTTAAGGAGCACGCTTGGAAAGCGTGTGTAGGAGAAATCCTACCGTGGGTTCGAATCCCACCCTCTCCGCCATTCTTTCGCTTTTGTTTTCATCAAGTTCGCTGCTCCGTGCTACTGGTGTACCCCTGGCGTCCCCTTCGTTTCAAGGAGCGCTATCGGGTCGTGTGCCCAAGTGCGCTTCACATCGGCCTCTGCCTGCTCCTGGCGCTCGCGGATCCACGGGCTGTAATGGCGCTCCGTCACCTTCACGCTCGTGTGTCCGAGAAGAATCGAAACGCGTTCAAGTGGGACGCCGGCGAGGAGCAGCTCGACAGCGAATGTGTCACGCATTCGGTGCGCGTGCCCCTTCTTGATTTTCGCGTCGCGGCAGAGATCCGCGAGACGCCCCTGCCAATCGGCGACAGCCGTTTCGAGTTTCCCGTTGCCAGTCCAAAACCAGTAGCGTGCGCTCATCGTCGGAACCGCTTCGAGTTCTTTGACGACAAATTCAGGAAGCGGGCAATGCACATGCGTTCCCGTCTTCCGCGTATAGAGTCGGATCTTTCCGTTGTTCAGTCGGTCGATCGAGCAGCTCACCGCATCTCCGATCCGCAAGCCTGTGTAGCGCAGAAGGAGAAGCAACACGCGTAGCCGGCATGCGTTCTCGCGGCCATTCTGGTGACCTTGGTCGATGCTTTTAGCGGCCTGTTTCAGGATGGCGAACATCTCGTCGCGAGAAAAAGGCAGCGTTGGTCGCATCGCGACCTTCGGATTCTTGATCTCGCCGGCCGGATTCGTCTCGACCCAACCGTTCTCGCGCGCGAAGCGAAAAAAACTCCGGAGTCGCTCGAGTTTTTTCAGTGCCGCGAGATTGTTGTCTTTCCAGGACGCGCGAAATTTTCGGAGCGTCGGAGTGTCGAGCTGCTTCACGAAGCGAATGCCCTGCAGCTTTGCGAACTCTTCGAGGTGGCGGAACAGCAGCCGGTACTTGTAGACGGTTTTGTCTTTCAGCTTTCTCGCTTCAGCGTCCGCGAGAAATTGTTTCTTGGCTTCGTCGATCGTCATCGGTTCACCGTCATTGCCGGCTGGGAGTTCGCCGGCGGCTTCCCATTCCCGAATCGTGTCCTGCGCTTTTTCCCAATCGCGCGTACTGAGCGACTTCCGGATCTCGTGGCCGCCGATGAATCCGTCGACCCAGATCGGGCAACGGCAGCGGCGGTACTTTCGCCCTTCGTCGCGGTGCTCGCAATTTTTACGTCGATATCGGTATGTCCGGATCGAAAGAGCGGCGTCCCGAACTGGATCGCCTCATGGCCGACGCTCATCGGCGGCGCTTCGACGTCGTAGCCGTGTGGAAATTCGATCGATTCGCTAGAAGCGTCTCTCATCTGCTCCGGGCGCTGGAAACCTTCCGGGCGCTCGGCATTGAGTTCGTAAGCCTGTCCGAGCAGATCGACACATCGACGCCCATGGGCAAGATGGTTTTTACGATCCTAGGCAGCGTCGCAGAGTTGGAGCGATCAATGATCGTGGAGCGTGTGAAGGCAGGGCTGCGAAATGCCAGGGCGAAGGGTAAGCGACTCGGAAGGCCGCGTGTTGTCGTGGATACCTTCAGGATAGGCAGACTTCGCGAACGTGGCTGCTCCTGGCGCACGATCGCAAGGCAAGTGGGGTGTTCCGCCAGGACCGCGCGGAGAATCGGCGCTACGCGAGACCGAAGCCTTATTGTGGGAACACCCACCAGCGTCTCAATCGCCGATGCTGCCGATTTGAGCGCGTAATCCAGAGATACTTGCTGCTGGGAATTCGCTGTATTGCACTCCGCAAAAGCGAGGTTTAATGTTCCTCCAAATCGCTGAGATCACCCCAAGTCAGAGGATGCCTCATTAGCCCTACGTCGAAAGGAGAAAGCACATGAAAGCTCTCTTGGTAAGGATGTGGAAGGAAGAGCAAGGGCAGGACCTGACGGAGTATGCGTTGCTGCTGGTCCTGCTGTCCTTGGCGGCGATTGGTGCCTTGGGAACCCTGGCGAAAGCGATCAACGGGGTATTCAGCAACGCTAGTGCAAATCTGACCACGTAACTCTGGCAAGTGGCCGGCAGCATGCCGAAGAGTCAGACTGTACTCTGGCCATAAACCCCTTGGCACGGGTTTCCGTAAGTTCCTGAATCGACAAGCCTCTGAATTGCAGCTCCGACTGTGGCAAAACCATCAGATTTTGAACAGCGACCCTCGGAAAGTGATGCGATCGTAGTATCTTAGCTACTGCTGCATAACCAAATTAAAACTAATCTTTCGGGGATTCTTGAAATCAGGGTGCTTCGTGATGAATTCTCGTGAGAAGAAGGTCCTTCAGTCGTGGCGCTTGGTGCTATGGGAGTTCGTCAAAAGAGAGTGGTTCTCGCTCTTTCTGGCGACCAGTCTCGGGATTGTCGCAGCTGAATCTTTTGATCTTCTATTACGGGATCAGTCGTTCCGAGGCTATCTCGTCTCTAACTTCAAACCTTCCGTATCCTTTGACGACCCCGAGCACTACGTCCCGTATCTCGTCATAGTTTTTGGCACCATGTTTTTAGCTGTCGTTGCGCTCGTATTCGGTTACGTACGGCGTGGTCTAAGGTCATGGTGGGCCGGTGTGACAAGCGGGCTGGTCTTGCACCTTTTGCCTCTGCTTTCATTCTTGCGGTTCTCCCATCCCGGGTCTTTCACCATCGATTCATTCTGGGGCTTGCGACAGCCGGCACCTGGTTCTTGGTTGGCTTTGTCTTGTATTTGGCGGCTAAGATACGCGCCGAGCGCACTGTTCGAGAGGAAGAATTTACAGTTCCCTCAAGCATCAAGTCACTCGCGGGATCTGAACTGAGCGAGTCCGACGATCCAATTCAGTCTTGGCCGCAAGACGCGCTGGGGCGTGCTGCATTAGTTGACAGTCTCTCGGTTAAGATCATGATCGCGAAGGCGCCAGTGCTCGCGCTCTCTGGTGCGTTTGGTGTGGGCAAAACCTCGATTCTTAACCTTCTCCGCGAACACATCTGAGACAAAGCCATTATAATCTCCTTCAGTACGTGGCTACCTGGCTCTCAAGAAACGCTCACTTCGTATCTTTTGGCGGATATCGCCAGCGAATGCAAGAAACGATATGTCGTGCCCGGTTTGCGGCAAAGCGCGCTTCGGCTGGCAAGAGCTCTGGGTCAGCGAGTCCCGGTTCTCAGCGACTACTTGAAATTGCTCCCCTCAACCACGCAGAAGGATGACATCGAAAACCTAAAGTCCGCCCTAGTCCGCCTCCCCAAAAGAGTGGTCGTCCTTCTCGATGAAATTGACAGAATGGAAAAAGAAGAAATTATGACCCTCTTAAAAGTAATCCGGGGCATCGCGACCTTGCCGAATCTGAGTTTCGTGTGCGCAGGTAGCATCGATACTATGATTAAAACCGTCGTAAAGGATGACGAATACTTCGAAAAGTTTTTCCCGGTAATCATCCCTGTTCCAGAGCCCGATTCCGCCGCACTTCGTAGAACGGGTGCTGATCGTCTCTTCGCTGCCTTCGAGAGCCGCGCATGGTTCGAGAACAATATCGAGGCGGAGAAATTCAGAAAGCGAATCGAAAGCGTGTGGGATGGAAGGATTGCCCCCCTTTTGTAAAACCTTGAGAGCCGTCGGTCTGTTAGCCAACGATGTGAGCGTCGCAGCTGCACCGTTGCGCCGTGAAGTGGATCCCGTGGACTTGACGCTTATCGAGATGCTGCGTCGATTCAAACCTCTTGCTCATAGACTACTCGCGAAAAATTCTTTTGCACTCACTGGAGGGGAGAGTTTGGTTCGCGGTGGAACGCTTCACGACGATACAGACGAGAAGGAAGCGAGAAATAAGCTTTTCGATGATCTTAAGAGTGCGTTTCCCGATCACGACGACCTTGAGCAAGTACGTGCGGTGATTGATGAATTGTTTCCGCTGGTTTCAAAGGCTGAGCGCCGCCGGAAGAGAGTGCAACGTATTGTAGAGCCAGCAACACTCGACGAAGAAGATAAGCGCATTAGGGAGCCTGGGATATTTCCAGCTTACTTCCGTTACGAACTGCCAGATGAAATTTTCAGCTCTGTAGAACTGGGTTCGTTGCTGGGAAAACTAGAACGCGCTTCGACTCAAGAGGCTCGAGATGCAATCTTCTTGAATGTCGTTCAGTCCCTGGGGAAGGGCTCATTGAAGAGGGACGACTTTCTGCGCAAGCTCGCGGACTCGTCAAAGGCGATTCCTGCACCTGTGGCGAAATCGTTGGGCGAGGCTGCCGCAAAGGCTTCAGCACACTACACGTATGACATGATGCCTCAATTGGTCGAAGCTGGGCACGTCCTGAGAATGATTCTTCTGATCGCGCAGAAACTTTCACAAACAGAGAAAATAGCGTTCCTGCAAGACTGCATCCTTAATTGCAGCGACGATACGATGGCCTTTCGGCTGTTGACGATTCTGTCTCAGCAAGAGGGCGATTCAAACATCGGGGTCTCGGTGAGCGATCTCTACAGTAGCTTCGCCATGCGGATGAGAAGGCGCTATGGTCGTAACGTTGACGCGGCAAATTTTGATCTCAGCACATCAGACACTTGGGCATTGGAATATTGGGGCCGTGATCTTCGCGCAAGTGGCATCATGACGGACCCAGAAGATCGACGAATACAGAACGATTTTTGGCTTCGATACATTGGAAACAGCAGATCGCGCTTGGCAAAAGCGTTCCGGGAATTTTTCCTTCCAATCGCCGCCTACAGGCAAGATCCGGCTCCTTCCGTTCAAAACAGAATTTCATTAGAGGACCTGAAAAGACTCCACAGTGAACTCCCCGATGATGCCGCTTTGACAGATCAGGAACGCAAGTCACTTGACCTTCTTCGTCGATTCTTGGACGGAGAGTTTAAGAACGGCGTCAACCCAATGGATGATATTTGGTAACTAAAGTCATTCGGATTCAAAAACACCTGTTTTAGCCGCACTCGCGAAGTCTGCCGCTTGCGTTTCAATCAAACAGGTTGCAGGATCGTGATCGGCGGGGTTTTTGCCCTTCTTCATGGAGCGGACCCAAGCGCGATCCGGATGATATGAATCAACGGCCGGCCTTTGCCGCTAGCTCTCGCAAGTGATTGAGGCGCCAAGTCGAAGTTTCGGAGAAATCGGCTGCCCACAAACATCTGTTTTAAACATTCAGTGCCGGCGAGGTTTCCCGTCATCAGCCTCCAATCATGTCGGGGGAACAAACCAGTCCACCTGGAATGATTCGAATGAAGAATAGGAATCGAGTTGTTGAGTGGGCGAATAAGGATCCGCACGGTGAGGGCCGCATCTCATTTAACTGTCTTGAGGACCATCGCTATAGCGATGATGACAAACAACACCGCGAGTGCGATCTGAAGCGTAACCCTGACATTTGGACCCATTCTTAAACGCTCGCCAGCTGTGGCATAAATTGGCGTTGACACCTTGCCGTCATCATACCCGCGTGGACTACCTATCAAGCAAAGATCGCCAGGCACAAGCCGCGGGGAAGGTGCAATACCCTCCCTGCGGCCCTCGCCCTAACTCTACTTGGCCCGAGCATCAGAATTACGTGGTCAGATTGCCGGCCGCGTTGGTGAATGTGCCGTTGATCGCTTTCGCAAGCGTTCCCAGGGCACCAACTGCCGCCAAGGAGAGCAGGACCAGCAACAGCGCGTACTCGGTCAGGTCCTGACCTTCCTCTTCTTTCCACAGCTTTACGAGAAGATTCCTCATGTGTATTCCCCTTTCGGATGTGGCGTATAGGCTGGTCGAGGGACTTCGTTACCTGCCGTCGTTGTCTTCGATGATGTGCAATTTTGGAGCCACGCGACATTTGTCGTGTAGTCCATTCATTTGAAGTGGTTTACGGAATGATTCTGCTCTGACGCCTTCCCAGAACGCTCTCGAATGCGTTCTTTTTCGTCGACGCCTTCTGTTCGCAGTCACCTTGTGCGCACGTCGGATGCGGAGCTGAACACGGCACACTCTGACAAATCTCTGGCGCTTGCTGACGTGTACAAAATGCGGAACAGGGTCGCAACGTGTCCACACCCGAGCTTGGCCCGCATCACTTGCGGGAGTGCGTTTCGGATTTCCCAAGCGTCACAAGTGCGAGTTCCTACACTTCGCCGGCGCCGATCTTTTTGATTTGATACAATTCGAGGCGTCCCCCCGAACAGTCCTCGCGGAGGCCAACCCTCATGCCATTCAAGACCGCCGTTGTCGTTTGCCTGATTCTCGTCGCTGCAGGCTCGCTTGGCTTGCGCAGAGTCAGAGCCGAGATCTCCGAGGTCGCGGTCCAACCCTTCACTGCTCTCCAGACCCAAATCACGCGCGATGCTACTCTGAAAGTTCCTACCACTTCCGTCGCCGTCTTCGCGGCGAGTGGCGACGGACTACGGATGGCGATCCTTCAGCAAAACCAAATCAATTGGAGAGATTACCCACGCACGATCTGGAACAGAATGGGGTGGACAAGAATCAAAATCGACCCTGAGGTAAGGATGCTGGTCGTTCTCCCATACTACGAACCCGAATATTTCAGAGACGGAGACTGGTTTTTCGGAGGCGCACAGTCCAAATTGGTAGTCCAGTGCAATGAAAGCAATGGAACGCCCGATGGTCAAATCGAAGGATTTGACGTGTACCGCACGGAGCCTCGGTGGGCAGACGATCCCAACAATCCTGGAGGGCTTACCACGGAGAGGCGCTGGGCGGCTCCCAAGCTAGGATGCTATGTCCTCCGCAGCGAAAGGTTGATGACTGACAAGGATGGGAAACTCGTACGGAGCAACATTTTTACCCTAACAGAAATAAAGATCGGCGAACCCGATCCGAGCTACTTCGACACCTCGCTGCCGAACGGTTACACGCGAGTCACGCCTGGAGACTACCAGGACGCGCTCGTTAGTCGAGCGAAAGCGACGCGAGAACAGCAGCCGCGCTGAAGGTAGACTCAGACTGAGATTTGACGGCGACATGAATTCTCAATCACTTGCGGGAGCGTGTGTGGGAGGGTCTTTGTCCAACGCCGTTCTTTTGTCGAGAGAACGCGAGATGGTCGCTACAGAAACACCGAATCGCTTGGCAATCGCCGCCATGGTCATTCCGTCGTCTCGAAACTGAGTGATTTTTTCGCGGTCTGGCTGCCTTAGGTGGGTGAGCGTTGATTTCCACATGGCTGGGTTTCGTAACCCATCCAGACATGTGGCGTCAACAGTTTCAGGCTGAAGCTTGTGTTCTACTGCATGATCTCGCTGGGATGCCCGGATTTCCCAAACGCTATTCGCGCCTGCTCGCGTTCCCGAGCCTTCTTAAGGAGTTCCTTGAGCCGCGCATCGATCTCCTCGACGGTCATCGTAAGGTGCACGTCTCAAGACAGTGCAATCGCCTGTGCCGGCTTGCCTTCGGTGCGATCGGCGATCTCCTGGATCGCTCCGATCTGCCCTTCGAGAGCCGCGGCGAACGCCGCATCAGCAATAGCTTCCGCATAATTCCGTCCATGCGCGTCACCGGGGACGAGTTCCGCCAGTTTGGCGCGATAGGTGTCGGACAAGAGCTTCCATTTCGGTTTGCCGTTCGGGTTTCCGCTTTGACCCGCCTGCCACCGGGTGCCCTTGCCGAGCTCCGCGATGGGATGCCCGTCGCCACCTGCGGAACGCCTGTTAGCAGGTGAGCGCTTCTTTCTCTTTTTCATCGTCCCCTCTCTTAGCTGACCGTCAGGTCACCGTTCGCGAGCCCCGGTATGTCGTAGGCCGCTAACTGAGGATTCGCGACGCCAGTCGAAGGGTTGACTCCCGTGCCGCCCGGCCCCGGGCCGCTTCCCTGGCTGCCTGCGATATCGACACCGTCTTTCTGCCATTTGTAAGTAAACGGCACTGGACTTTTGAGTGTCGCGTAGAGTGAGGCGTCATTCCCGACATGCAAACCGATGCTGACGATCAGAATCGGATCGATCACCGGAACCTGGACGGGCGCGCTTTGGATCAAGCTTATTTGCTGGCCGAAAAATTGAAGCTGCGCAACCGCGGCTGCGAGCTGCGCCTTAAGCGATGCGTTGTTAGGATCGCTTGCGAGTGCAGCCTTCACGCTCGCAAGTTGCGTTTGTTGTGCCGCATATCCGGCCTGTGCATCACTCAGCGTGATTTGAATCGGTGGAGCTATCGACATGATGTTTTCCCCTCTCAGTGCTCAGATTTTTGTTTTTGACTCAGTTGCCCAGCATCGCAAAGCGCGGCCGTTCCCGAATCAGCTCGATGGCGCCGGCCGTGTTGCCGGAAGCGGCGAGGCTCTTGACGATCACGTCCATGGCGTCGTCATGTGAGGCTTTGAGCTGATCGAACTTGGCTTTCGGAATGTTGCGGCCCGCTACACGGAAATAATTGCGTGTGGCTTCGACGACGCGGATCGCGGCCTTCAGTTGCGGCTCTGAATCGCTCGCCTGTTTCGCGGCTCTCGGTTTGTCTAGATTGCTCACTTCAAACATGTGTCGCTCCTTTTTCTGAATTGGATTTTCTGACTCTACGACTTTCGCGCGCTGTTCCCGTTCGCCGACTCTGGCGGCGGAAGCAAAGGCACAATTTCAATGCTCGCGCCGGCAATGTTCGCCCGGGGATGCGTCCATTTTTTAGCCGCCTGTAGTTGGTGAGGTAGATTCCATAGCGGCTGCATGACGATTCGCTCAGCCGCGGCCTGGCCGCGATGTCCGCGCTCGCATAGGTCTTTCTGCGCCAGGCGAACTTCGGCCAACGCCTGGCAGGCCTGCGCGTGGAGAACGAGAACGCGTTCGACGAGGGCAGCTGTCTTGTCGCACGCTTCGCGAAAGCGTTGTTCCTGTTCTTGTTCCTCCTGCAGTCGGCGGGCGGCAGTAATCTCTTGCTGCGCCGCATTGATCTTCGGCTCCAGCTCCTCGATTAACAGTCGCAAGCCTTCCTCTTTGCGCGCCAAGTCCTTCCGCTCCGCTTCCGTTTTATCGAGAAGTGACGACGCGCCCGCATCGCCTTGCGCGGAGCGTTTTTTTAGCGATCGCGCATTTTGATCTGCGGTCTGGATCCCGAGCGACACAAGCCCGAGTTCCTTCTCGAGATCGCGGCGCGCTTTCCAGAGATGGCCAAGCTGTTGGTTCAGGTCCTCAACGCTGTTCAGTGGTGCGGTTTGTGTCGCCATACTTTTTCACCTCAGTGAAATCTCAGACGCGTGAGACCGGAGCCCGAGCTACCGGCCCCACGGTCTGTCAGGAGCCGACGAATCCAGTCTCGATCTCAAGGAGGCTCTGGACTCGCCGACTAGCTCGTAGAAATTCATTCCTGCACTTCCAAGCGCTGCGCTCGTTGCGGCTGCGGCCCCTCGAAAGTCTTGCGAAGCACGAATGCAACCGCGCGCACGCTCGCCTGTCCTGCCCAGCGCGCGGCCACGAGGAGCAGCTCCCAAAGGATTTGCCCGGCGACAAAGCCGAGCGCGATGGTGACGATCAGCTTCATCCGACTCCATATTCCCGCCCAGGCGCAGAAACAGTTGCTTGTGGACGGGAAAGACGCGCGGCGGCGAGATCGGCAGTTAGTGAAGACCGTTGCAGCATCGGATTTTGCCCCGGGCGAGGTGGAAGAAAGATGGACGGCCAGGTGCTTTGCGGTGTACCCTCTCGCCAGACCCCGCGTAATCCTGCCCTGCTTTTTGTGGCAGACAAAATGCTCCATCATTTCCTCATCGCTGTATTCGCCGCGGCGCTATGCTTTGCGGTGAGCAGTATGTTTTGGGAAATCCGGCGGCGACCCTAGATCAAACTTCTACCCAGAAACGCTGGCCACGTCGGACGCCTCAAGAGAAATCACGCGCGCATTCGTGTTTGCGCCGAGCCTCCGTTTTCTTCCGAACTGTGCATCAAGGTTACGTGCGCGGCATGAAGCTTCTCGGCTTTCGTTGGGCTTATCGGGCGGCTTCGCCAGCCACACCCGCACTCAGCGACGATCGGAGGCTCACGCCGGCGCCGACCGCTCTTGTAAGAGCCGGGCAACTTCACGTCCGTGTACCCGCCGTGTACCCGGATTCGGCACTTCTGCTGTTTTTGGTGGATTTAACGCAACGTGGAATGAGTAACTTACGCGGAATCAGAGGCGGGATAGAGTCCGAATCCCACCCTCTCCGCCATTTCTTTTCTTTCATTTAACTGCGCGGATGATGTTGGGCCTCGACGAGTTAACGCGCCAGACGATTGCGGCGCCGAGGATTGCGGCCGTACCCATAATTTTCCACCCCAACTGATAGCTATGGGTCGCGTCAAAAATCCTGCCCAGGAGCCACGGCGCTCCCCACTGCCCCAGCGAGTATCCCATGATGATCAGTCCCAGAACCTTGCCCAGCGAATGAGTTCCGAAACATTCGGCAGCGACCAGGGGAATGAGCATGTAGTCCGCTCCCATCGAGAATCCGAATACAATCGCGAAGATCCAGATCGCGACGCCACTGTTTGAGATGCCCAGCAACAGTACTGCCGCTCCAATGGTCACGTAAAAGACCGCCATGATGTTCTTCTTTGTGAGCCGGTCAGCTACGTATCCCACGGCGACGCGCCCGGCCAGGCTGGATGCCAGCAAAATCGTGGAAAACTGCGATGCGCGGGATCCCGAATAGCCGAGATCCTTCAAAAAAAGGATGAAGTGCTGAATTACTGCGCCGATGGCGCCGACCACCAAAAATGAGCCGATCAAAATCAACCAGAAGTTTGTACTCCTCAAGACCCAACGGATCTTTGTTGGCGCTGTATCGGTAGCTATGTCGGTCGGATTTCCTGCTGTTCCATCAGGAACGAGAGCCAGATCCCCTGGACCGGAGCGCGTGATCCATATCCCGACCGGATACAACACCGCCAGAATCACCAGGCCGACCGTTTGAATTGCGATCCGCCATCCGATCACGGTCAATAAATAATTTACTGTCAGCGGCGCAACGACTCCGCCAAGTCCCAGTCCTAGATATGCGTAGCCCATCGCGCGCCCCCGCTTTTTCCGAAACCATCGAGCGATGAGAACCTGATTGGCAATCGGTCCGGCGAGGACGTAGCCAAGCACTTCGGTGACGCATAGGATTTCATACTGCCATAACCGCGTGATGAAACCCATTAAGATGAGAGACAGGCCGATGAATCCGACGCCGGAAAGAATTGCCGCTCGCGGGCCGATTCGGTCGATAAGTACGCCGGCTAGAAGACCGAAGGGAAGGCCGACCAGAAGGAATCCCAGTAGAAAACCCTGTGTGACTTGAGCGCGCGTGAATCCAAGGGATTCCACGAACGCGGTATAGAAAACCGGGAATCCGTAAAAAATCACTCCAACTGCAAAAAACAGGTTTAAGAAAGCTGCCAGGACGATCCACCATCCATAAAAGATGTGTCTCGGTTGGTTTGTCATGGCTGAGGTGTTTTGAAATGAGGTGTCTTGATCATCCACCGGTCTATCCGAACTCTGGTCCCAGAATCGCGCACAGCTCGCCATGCTTTCCGGGGAACCGATTTTTGCCACGAAACATCCGCGTAAGCGGCCGAGCATAGCGGAATCCCTGTTGACGTAACAAGTCGACGGAGATCCCGGCTGATTTCAAGCAGTCCACAATCAAGTTTTCGCGGCCGGAGCTTCGGAGAAAAGCAGCAACAAGCTTGTGGCACGTCTCTACCTCTGTGGCCATCAAGGGCCCAAGATGATCCGCAAAAGATCCCTTTCGGCCGAAGACATATCCGATCAAATTGCCGGCGTTCCATGCCGCCACTGTGAGTTCCGGTGATTCTTGATGCAGAGACTTTAGCAAGCCGCTGCGATCCGCGCCAAAGAGCTCGGAGTCCCGCGCCATGACGATTTCGAGCTCTGAATTTGAGATCGGGCGCTGCGCGTCGGTAGGCTGCGTATTCGATAGCTGCTCAGGACCTCTCTTTAGAATTAGGCGCTCGATTTCATATTCGGTGACGAACCCGATTTTTTCGTACAGCGGTTTCCCCAGCGGTGTGGCGTCCAGCTTCATTGTCGGTATCTTTACTTCATCAAGAAACGCGATCGTCTTTTCCAGAAGCCGAGTTCCAATCCCGCGCCCTCGGTATACCGGGTCAACCAGCACCATCCCGATCCATGCAAATTTGTCTTCATAGCAAATCGTAGCGGCAGTGCCAACTACTCTCGAATCAACTTCTGCGACAAAGCATCCATTCGGGCTGGCGTTCAGAAAACGCCCCCAATCTTCCGCCGTTTGATTCCAGCCTGAAATTTCTTTCAGACGCATTCCTGCGGGAATGTCCGCTTCACCCATGATGCGCAGACACATGTGAGTTCCTCGCAGGGCATTATATGCTCAGCGGCCCGCGCGTTTGGCATCGGCGTGTGACGGCAAGCGTCTCGTACAGGGAAGTCGCTGAAATTTGCGCAGTTCACGTACAATCGACGCTCATGCTGACCAACAAAGTCTCCATTCGTGACGTCGAAGATCTTGAGGACCTGCTCAGCGTCCCTACCGAGAGCCTTATCCACACGTTTCGGTCGCTCGACGGCGACATCGGAATACTTGGTGTCGGCGGAAAAATGGGTCCTACCCTCGCGCGCATGGCGGTGCGGGCATCGCATGCGGCCGGAATCAAGCGTCGGGTCACGGGTGTCTCGCGATTTTCTTCTGGGGACCTTGAATCGCGCCTCCAGTCCTCAGGCGTGCAAACTATTCGCTGCGACCTGCTCAATCGCGCGAACCTTGCGAGCCTTCCTGATTTTCCCAACATCGTCTACATGGCAGGCATGAAATTCGGTTCGTCTGGCAACGAATCACTAACTTGGGCCATGAATAGCTTTTTGCCGGCGCTGGTAAGCGAGAAATATGTGAGCAGCCGCATCGTGGCATTTTCCACCGGCAATGTGTATGGACTTTCATCGGTATCGCGCGGTGGCTCGCGCGAAGGAGACACCCTAAACCCCGTCGGCGAATATGCCATGAGTTGTCTCGGCCGAGAACGAATATTCGAGCATTTCAGTCTCGCCAATCACACAAAGATGGTCATCATCCGCCTGAACTATGCTGTCGAACTACGCTACGGCGTGCTGCTCGATATCGCGACGCGCGTCTATAGCGGCAAGCCGGTCGCGCTATCCATGGGATGCCTCAATGCCATTTGGCAGGGCGACGCAAATGCCTGGAGCCTTGAAGCCCTGGGATACGCCTCGAGTCCGCCAAAAGTTTTGAACATCACCGGACCTGAACTGCTGAGCGTTCGCCGCGTCGCCGAGACATTCGGCGAACGGTTTGGCAAGGCCGTAAAATTCGAAGGCATAGAATCTGAGGATGCCCTGCTCAGCAACGCGCAGGAATCCTTCGCGCTTTTTGGACACCCGCGCGTAACCGCCGAGCAGTTAATCGACTGGATCGCAGACTGGGTGGCGCGCGGCGGAACAACGTACGCGAAGCCGACACATTTTGAGGAACGTGCTGGCCGCTTCTGAGAAATCTGGACGACGAAAGAGATCATGAGCAGCAAAATCGATCCCCAAGTTCGCTGCGCCCTCCATGCAGGCCTGGTCATTCCGGCTCATCCACTTGCGCTCGATGCTTCCCGTCGGCTGGATGAACGCCGCCAACGAGCACTCACCCGTTACTACATCGATGCCGGCGCTGGAGGACTGGCGATTGCAGTGCACACCACGCAGTTTGCTATCCGCAATCCAGCCGTCGGTCTCTTCGAGCCGGTCCTGGAACTGGTCGCAGAAGAAATGAGCCGCGCTAATTCCAGGCGCACCGTTCCGCTGGTCCGCATCGGCGGAATCTGCGGCGACACTCCGCAGGCCCTACGCGAGGCGCGCGTCCTCCATGATCTGCACTACCACGCGGGACTTCTCAGCCTAGCCGCGCTCAAGGATTCCGACGATGTAACTCTTATCACGCATTGCCGCCTGGTGACGGAAGTTCTTCCTATCGTTGGCTTTTATTTGCAACCCTCAGTGGGAGGCCGCTCCCTTTCTTACCGTTTCTGGCGCGACTTTGCGGAAATCGAAAATGTTGTCGCAATAAAAATTGCGCCCTTCAATCGCTATCAAACCTTCGACGTTATCCGCGCCGTCGCCGAATCCGGGGCAGACATCGCCCTGTACACCGGAAACGACGACAACATTGTGATGGACCTGCTGACGCCGTACGTGGTTGCAACGGGGAAGGAATCAGCGACACTACGTTTCTCCGGTGGACTCCTGGGTCACTGGGCCGTTTGGACCCGGCGCGCCGTGGAGTTGCTGGCCGACTGCAAGTCGGCTGTCCGTTCCGGCGCGACGATCCCGGAGGAATTATTGCGGCGCGCCGTAGAAGTTACCGATTCCAATGCCGCATTTTTCGACGCCAGCAACAGGTTTGCCGGCTGCATCGCTGGCCTCCACGAAGTCTTGCGACGCCAAGGTTTGCTCCAGGGCATCTGGTGTCTCGATTCCGACGTGGGACTTAGCCCGGGTCAATTTCAGGAAATCGATCGCGTCTATTCCGCTTATCCGCATCTGAACGATGATGACTTCGTGCGAAGCCATCTCGACCGTTGGCTCAGTCCGTAAGTCGATCTTCGGGACAAGGGGGAACAAGTCCTTGCAGCGAGGCAGTGAGTACAGCTTGGCGTAGGCATGGTAGACTTTAGGTGTCGGATGTTGAACATCTGCGGACGAAGAATCCGTTCGCGGTACCGTCAAAATAATGCTGCGGTTGCAGTCCTGAGAGTTGTAGCTGTTACCGGTGACGGCAGACAGCGTGTGCTGGCGGCTGCGACACTAGCCCGTTGCATGAGAAGGCGATTGGTCCAGTTTCGATTGGCTCAAGTCATTGCAACTCAATAGTTTAGGGGCGTAGCTCAGTGGTAGAGCAGCGGCCTTTTAAGCCGAAGGTCGTGGGTTCGATCCCCACCGCCCCTACCAAAAGTCTCGTTGATTCAATTGCCCTTGCAGCGCGGCGGACCTAAGAATGAGGCTGGAATGGGGGTGTTTTGGCCTCATTCTGGCCTCAACTTTTTCCGAGGCTAGTTCCTTGCCAGGGTCAGCTCACACAGTGAACAAGTCGAATCATTCTGACAGATCCCACAGAAACGACACAAAAGCCGAAGTGAGGTACATGGCAGGTACACCGTTGCCCAAGGCTTCGAACGGGGTTCGATTCCATAACCGGCCCCGGCTGTTCCGACTGGGTGATCTTTCAGGTCCAAGCCAGCGGTTTCCATGATGTTGTCGATTTGCGTGTGCGTGTACCTCTCTGCAACTGCGTCAGAAACCACCACCGCCATCACGGGAATTCAGATTTGTCTTCCCAAAGACCTTCACCGCGTCAGGACTTTGAGAGTAGTTCCCTTTATGGAATGTAATCTTCGAGCGAGTGCTTGTACGTATAGAAGGGCGAATTTACATGGTCATCAACGGTTTTCGCCGCGCAGATGCAAAGTGTGGTTTTCAAGCCAACGGAAAGAAGCTTCGCGACGCAAGCCCGAAGATGCCCACTGGCTCGGAAAAAAGGTAAGCGTCCTACCAACGTTCTTGATAAAACCTTGAGATCAGGAGATGAAAGGTGTCAGCATGACTGAACCTCAAGCTCGATTGGTCCAAGATCGTCGCGACGATATAACCCGTTAATTTTCTTTTGTGTGGATAAATGGAACGTGGAATCTGCAAGCTGTACCTCGAAGAAAAGCCACTCTGCAAGAGCCATCTCATCCCGAGGGCGGCCTATCAGTACTGCTGCCCTCTTGGCGGCAACCCGATCGTAGCCAACGCGAAGCTTGTCATTGAAAGCTCGCGCCAAATTCAATTTCCGCTTCTCTGCCGGCCTTGCGAGCATGCACTCAATGACGGCGGCGAAAATTGGGTAATTCCCCTTTTCGCGAAATACGACGGAACGTTTGGCTTTTTTGATCTTCTGAAACAGATACCTCCTGACGTCACGGAGGATGGATTTGATGGGTACGCTACAACGAAAAACGCAGCAATCGCGGGCGACAAACTGATCCATTTCGCCCTCGGGATTTTCTGGAAAGCTGCTGTGCATTCGTGGGAGGGCGGGAAAACAGGACCACTGATTGACCTCGACAAATATCGCGAGCATGTTCGAATGTATTTGCGAGGCGAATCAAGCTTCCCGGAGCGAATGGCTTTGAGTATCGGCGTAATTCGGCCTCCAGTGACCGAGGTTGCGTTCTTGGCACCGTTCCGTACCCAGGAAGCTGCGTTTCACCGATTCTATTTTTATACCTCGGGGATCTGCTGGACGTTGGGAGTCGGGAAGGCTGTGAATGAGGAAATACGACAGGCTTCTTTCGCCTTCAACCCATTGCGGCCCATCGTGGTAGGGGATTTTAAGCCGGAGGTTCAGTTTGCGTTCCGCAGCATACTGCGCTTTGCCACGAGAGCGCGAAACGTAGAAAAGTACCTTAAACCACGAAATAAATAGCGACACTCCCGCCGCCTGCGAGCGGCGTCCGGTCGATCCGCTGGACTTGGGCGACCATCAACTTGGCGCACAAGGCGAAGAGGTTGGTTTGGAGCGTGGCAATTTGTGGTTTGATTGCGAGTGATACGGCTGCGTATTTACTAGACTGCGTTGCATGGACTGCGGACACGTCGGTTTTGTGGATGGCTTACATCGAAAGCATAGACGATCCGCTCCCAAGACTGGCGTGCTTCCCAAACCTTTGAATCGTGTTTGTTCAGGTTTGGTTGTCACATTACGGCTAAGAGTTATTCCTTGAAGACGTTTCGAGCATCCTTGTCGTCGCGCAGACCCACGAACTTTGAGTGTCTCAGGTGATCAGCATCGGTCCATTCAAGGTACTCCAGCCGGGCCACAATTTCAGGCTTAACCCAAACGCACTTCTTCATCTTCTCGACGGTTAGCGCCTCGCCCCAGCGCGCTTTGTGGGTCTCAGCGAGGTTGACGAAGGGGCAGGTCGGAATCACCAGAAGCTTGAGCTTCTCAAAGACGCGGCGCCTCGAAGCAGGCACGAAGCCGTTTCGCGTGCGCGCGACGTAGATCAGGTCCTTTCCTCGGTAGTAGCCAACGATGATGGCGTCCAGCCCGTGCGGCCCTGGCGTGTAGCCACCGACCAGGAGTCTCAAAGAGAACCATGGTTGCCACTTAACCAACGTTCTGCTGCTGGTTTCGGAACCGACAGGCTTCGTTGCGAAGAAGCGATGAAAACCGCTCGTAGAGAAAACCCCAACCGCTGGGTCGCAACACCCCGCAAACCGAGCACACGGTGCGGAAGGTCAGAACAGACCCTGCTCAACCAGGTGGGCTGCGAAGCAAGAAAAACTCCAGCCGTTGGAGTGGTGTTTTTTCTTGACTTCTCCCTTTTAGAGAACTTACCAGGCACTGAACTCACTCCAACGAAGGCTGGCACTTTTGATGGCGTCACCGCCACGGTGTTGCAGTCACGAAAGAGTTTGGAGCGATTAGCCGCCGCAGTCCTGTCAAACAGCACGCGCGATGGAACACTCTTAGACAGTTTGGCCTATGAGCACACCTGTACCCTCGGGCTATTCAAGGCTGCATGAAAGAATCTCAAACTTAAGAACATTGAGCGTTCGACTCTCGACGGACACTCTGTGAGGAGACAAGCATGAAGAAGGTCTTTTTATTGCTGACCACAGGCATCTTATTCACCATTTTGGGTTGCTCAGGCAATTCCCAGAAAGCCGTGTCGAAGAGCGCACCGGCAGTGGTGCAGGCATCGGTTGCGCCAGCCAGTACGTCTCCCGATGCAGAGCCAGCGACTGCGCTTCCCGTACCCTCGGTCGGACAGGCGAATCAGCAAGCTTGGCGCTCTGAAAATGTCAAAGACCGCCTTGGCAACGCCGTTGCATTGAAGGGGACTTCGTTAGACGGCAAATTTGATTTAATCATCGTCCAGAGGGGAACGCATTCTTTTTTGTCTTTCGTCAAGCATGCGCGCTGGGAGTCAGTCTATAACCAGCCGGCCAAAGGCAAGTTAATGTTTCTCCGTGTGAAATTTGAGAACGGACAGGAGAAACGGATCGAGTGGGACGAACTGGGGTTCGCCACGGAGCACCTATACAGCGTCTTATGGTCATACCCTGTCAAGACAGATGCTCCCATCGGTCCGGTGCTGGAAGGCGCCACGGGTGATTCCGTCGGTGGTGACCAGCTACTTATTCAAGACATGATGAAGCACAAGACGATGCTTCTAGAGGTCGAACCGGGGGTCACGACACAGTTCGACATCACGGGGCTCGCGCACGAAATGGAGAAAGTTCGTACTCCAAAAACGCAGCCAGTACTTGAAGCGAGGCAAACCGCCGGGTAAGTTCAACCCACTTAGAGGTAAGAAGTTCATTCTTTTGATTTAGCTCCCGTTAGCATGTCAGTGCCTGGTTAATAACGCTAGTGCTCTATCGAATGCGCGTTTCACGAAAGCGTGAAGTTGGGCGAGGCGCTCGGCGCGCGTTCGATAGAGCCGTTTGAAGGTGGCCGCTGGCGGTTGGATGCGGTCTAATGGCTGGACGCGATCTAACGGCTATGGGAATTGAATCTTTTTTCGTTTGCAGCCCATTGATTTTGCTTGGCTTAG
>Ga0134124_10000696_pt1 | contig 26840 bp, 28 predicted proteins | sample KB304_FD_96880 | JGI IMG/M metagenome (GOLD analysis project Ga0134124, IMG submission 96880) | Terrestrial soil microbial communities without Nitrogen fertilizer from Kellogg Biological Station, Michigan, USA - KB3-0-4 | ecosystem: Environmental > Terrestrial > Soil > Unclassified ... | reverse complement strand
GGACAAGCCCCGTAAACGGGGCTACGCTCAGTCAGTGCGTCGATCACCCAGGCGTGAACGCCTGGGCTAGTGAAAACTAGAGCTGCGTTAGTGAAAAAACTAGAGCTGCGTTAGTGAAAAAACTAGAGCTGCGTTAGTGACAGAGCGTAAGAGAGACAAGGTAACCTCATGACGCAGAAACACGGCTACCGACTATTAGCAACGCAGGAATATATCACCACCCGAGGTTGAGGCGCGTCACGGTGAACTGTAGAATGACAGACGTAACACGCTCTCAACAATCAAACTCACAAAATCGGAGGCTCTTTTGATCGAAACAATTCAACAAGCTCTCAAAGAAGCGAATCTCGACGGCTGGCTGTTCTACAGTTTTCGCGACAGCGATCCGATCGCGTCGAACATTTTGTCGATGCCAACCGAAGGACACCTGGCGACGCGCCGGTGGTTTTACTATGTGCCGCAGTCGGGCGAGCCTACCCGCATACTTCATTCGATAGAGCGCGGTGTGTTGGATCATCTGCCGGGTAACAAGTTGATCTACCTCCCGTGGCAGCAGCTTCACAGCCATTTGAAGAGCACGCTCACCGCATCCTCGGCACACCCGCGCGTTGCGATGCAATATTCCGCGGAAGCCGCGATTCCTTATCTGTCGAGAGTGGATGCGGGAACGGTTGAGTTGATTCGCTCGTTCGGGGTTGAAATCGTTTCATCGGCCGATCTGGTTCAGCGTTTTGAGTCGGCCTGGGGAGATGAGCAGCTTGCGATGCACGACGAAGCCGCGCGTGGGCTCTACGAATCAGTCAAGAGCGCATTCGAGGAAATCGGCAGGCGAATCAAAGCGGGAACTCCTACGACCGAGTACGACATTCAGCAATACATTTTGAATTGCTTCACCGACAGAGGAATGTTCAGCAAGGATCCGCCGATCGTCGCGGTAAACGGCAACAGCGCGATGCCTCACTACGGGCCGACCGCCGAGCAGCACTCGGCTATCAACAAAGGCGATTTCGTGCTGATAGACCTGTGGGCTAAACTCGATCGCCCGAACTCTGTCTACGCCGACATCACGTGGACATCATTCGTAGGCGAGCAAGTGCCTGACGAAGTGACTAAAGTGTTCAACGTAGTTCGAGACGGTCGCGACGCGGCTACGGAGTACGTCAAAGAAGCGTTCGCCGCCGGCCGCACGATCTACGGTTGGCAGGTAGACGACGTTTGCAGAAACGTAATTCAAGAAGCCGGCTACGGCGAGTACTTCATCCATCGCACGGGTCATAACATTCACACCGAAGTTCATGGTAACGGCGCGAACATCGATAACCTCGAGACAAAAGATGATCGAGTGTTGATCCCTCGCACGTGCTTTTCTATCGAGCCGGGCATTTATCTGGAAGGGAAGTTCGGCGTGCGGAGCGAGATCGACGTGTACGTCGGAGACCGCGAAGCTCGCGTGACGGGAGGCGAGCCGCAGAAGGAAGTGGTCGCGATATTAGCGTGAGACGATTGGTGCAGTGCAGAATTGAGTTCTGAAGTGATCTGAACAGCCGGAATCAGATTAGCGCCAAGCCGGACCCAAGGTAGCGATTGGAAAGGCAGGAATGGCATCTCTTTTTGCGGTGTAATCTCGGCGACCGGAAGCGATTGCCTCACGGACAGTATCACTAATGTCGTTACCTTGAGAATTGGATTCCTCGCTGAAGAGTATTTGCCCCTCTGTCACCTCACGCAGATACTCACGCAAGAGAACCGGCAGCTTTTGCATTTGATGGCTTAAGATGTAGTGGGCGCAGATTGCATACGGGCCGTGGAGATCACGAGCAACGTCACGGAGTACTTCGGCAACCTCAAGAAGGGGGTCAGGAAGAATCGGCTGAGCTCGAATGAAGGACGGTGGCGGCAGTTCACCTTGGTATGGGACTGCGATTCTCACGAGTCCAGTAAGTTGCGGGTAGCTGCCGGTGACTTTACTCCACAACCAAGCAACGCGCACGAGAGGCGGCTCGTTGGAGATGGCCTCAGGCTTCAGATCTTTTGGCTCAAAGACGCGTTCAAGCCCGGGCGCCTGAAGGCGACAACGCTCCACGAATCGGCTCATCTCCGGGTCGTGCGCGTGATTGTTGTTACGCACGAATTCCATTAGCCATGCTGCTCCGACCTCGTTACAACGCTCTAGCACTATCTCGGGAAGACTTAGGTCCATCGAACTCTCTTTGCTGCCCATGCCCTCTTGCAATATCTGCATCAGTACGGGCACCTCGGTTTCGAGCCGGAATCGCTCGTGCAAAGCATTATGGAACCGCGGCGATAGCCTTTCCCAGTGAATGAGAGTGTATACGCCCGCTAACGTTCGGAATTCTGCATCATCATGATCGAGATATCTGCAGAGCAAGTCGAGTAGTTCGGACGGGGGCTGGTTCACATCCCCATCAAATAGACCAGAATAGATGTTTCGCAGTGCCGCGGATGGCTCGGTCCACGCTGTATTTGTGGCATGGTCGATCAAGATGGCATTCTTCCACCGTTGCGGGAACCGGGACCAGAATACACTCGCCAGGCTGCCCAGAACGTAAGCGAACCGGCTCGGCTCCGACACAGCCATATTGTCAAACACCTCCCTCAACTCCGCGGGAGCTTGATTGAGATGAGAGACCATGTGGTACCACGGCTGAGTAAAGGAACTTACACCCATCGCAGGTCGCCCCTGTTGAACTAGGATGTTGTAGAAAGACCAGACGTCAAAATCGAAGATTCCCATATAGCGAAACAGATGACATGCCCACCAAATCAGGCGCGGGTCATCTCCGCGAAGCATTTGTATGAATGCCGTCCTCAAGACAGGAGGCACTTGGCTCCACTGACGCAGCAACCGATTTACCGCGTCACGATAGTCTATGAAAGACGGTTCGATGATCGCGGGCAGTTCAGCTGCTAGTTCTTCCAGAGCGCTCCCGTCCAAGCGAGCAGATTCTTCAACGCGACGAGACTCGTCAAGTACGAAATCAAGAAGGAAATGAGCAAGCATCTTTTTGTGCTCGACCGCTTGGCGATAGTCATGAAAATACTTTAATGCCGACGCCAAGCGATTCAGAAATCCCATACCGTTCTGGATGATCTCTCTTCGTGCCGCTTCAACGACCGATGAATGAGATGCCGTGAGATGCACGCCCCAGCTCATCGGCACGCCACCAGCGAAAAGTACATTCGAGTTGTCATATTCGCGTGGGTAATAGATCGGCCAATATTTCGCCCGTGCTGCGGCATCATGCGCTTGAGCGTCCCCAGGAAGTGACAGTCCTAGGTGCAGACGTGCGTAGACGGAGCCAAAGTCGTTATGTTCGTAACCATCGTCTGCCAGAACCAACATCAACAGGAATAGGCGTTCAGCATCGGTCGAGGCACGGCAAAGAACCGCGATACGTTCTAATGCGGTGCTGGGAGTGCTACGCATGGAAGTGTAGACGGTGCTCCGAGTAGCAGGAATTGGTAGAGTGCCTACAATCAGTTCCACCTCCTGTGGCGTCTTCGCCCCCTTTGCAATGATTTCAGCAAGGCTTGCCGCTTGTGAATCATCGGCTTTTCCCGAAGCAGTAAGTAAGCGCTCGGCTAATTCAAAGAGTGGCCCGTTCTCATCTGAGCGCTGCGCTCGATAATTGTCTGGCCCCATATGAATAATGTTCATACCTATCGGCATACCAGATTTGCCAGATGAACTATCACGGCGTTGAGCAAGCCATCGGTCGAGCAAACCGTGACGAGTCGTCATCAAGAGCCGACAACCCTTCGCACTGCCCTCCTCCAAAATTCCCTCAACACAACCGTCTAGGTCGAAAAAATCGTAGGTGTGGATACTGTTATCGTATTCGGCGTCGGTGCGGCCAAAGGGATCTTCAATGAGAATTAGGGCGGCTGCGCGCAGACGGGCACCAATGAACTCCCACCGATTACCGGGTGGGTTGGGTGGAATCATGCCTAACCGCCGTGCCATAGCGCGTACGCGGACGGGGAAGCCTTCAGCAACTTCGGCAGATGCGATGATAGAGTTAGAGATGTTCGGCCCTGGTGGCTTTATCCATTCGATAGACCGACCAGTCCGAAAATGCCCGTACAGCAATTGTACAGCGGTATAGGTCTTTCCAATCGTCGGAGGACCGGCCAGCACGGTCAAAGGGCGGTCGGCCAGCGACTCTTCAATACGCCTAAGATTGTCCGGCGGGGCAAATCGCTCGTCTGGATTCAGACGAGACCAGTGGTTCAAGAATTCGTTATCGCGTTCCTCTCTCACCTCGGCGAAAAAACGATGCCAGGAGCGGTCTCGGAGTAACGCCTGGAGATCAGCAGCCGTCAGAGCGGTGTCACACGTTTCATAGAATGAAGCCGCTTTACCGGGTACCATCAGCAATACTTCTGGGACACCTGACTGCCACTGATTAAGCTCTTCGTTCAACGCATACTGAACTCGCCCATAGTAGTCAGGTGAGCAGCCCAGGACGATAATGTAAAGTTTCAAGTTAGCGTAGGCACGTGCCTCGGTAATTTGGCGCTTGAGGTTAGGTAAGAAGTCCCTGTCTCGTAGGTCATTGTCGGATTTGATCTGGAACCCGACGCCCGTGCTCGATTGCTGCCCCTCGATGTAAACATCTACTCCACGGTCGTTAATGCTTTCGGGATACTCGATGCGCACATGTTCAGGAAAAGCATTACGGCTGTTTTCCAGCCAGTTTACCAGCTTCGGCCCGAACCCCCCGCGACCGATCACCCCGCGTAGCCGCCGCCGTGTAGTGCCTTCGTCTTTGGTTGGCAGTGACAGACAATAGTTTCTGAGAATCTCGACTAGGCCGCTCATAAGACGACAGGGATTGTAGCGCGTAGTGATAGATAAATCACTACGACTGGAGCCGGCTCAGTCGATACTCTTCAATCACTTTTCTTTTTTCTCGTCCTGCTTCTTCCAGTTCCTCGAGCCACTTCTCCCGGAAGGGCGTAAGCGCGTCGCGTAAGGCTTCGGCGACGGCCAGGTTGCGGAACCATTTCTTGTTGGCGGGAACGATATACCAAGGGCGGCGCTTCGATGAGCACTCGTTCAACGCGTCTTCGTAAGCCGCAGTGTAATCGTACCAGTACTCGCGTTCCTTCCAATCACTGACCGAGAGCTTCCATGATTTCGTAGCGTCCTTCTCGCGTTCGAGCAGCCGCTCTTTTTGCTCGTCTTTGCTGATGTGCAAATAGAACTTGAGAACGATCGTCGACGAATCAACCAGCAATCGCTCGAACGCGTTGATGTGTTCATAACGCGAGCGCCAGACTTCCTTTGGCACCAGCTTGTGAACCCGCGCGACCAGAACGTCTTCGTAGTGGGAGCGATTGAATATCTTTATTTCTCCCGCGCGCGGCGTGTTGGTATGAATCCGCCAGAGGAAATCGTGAGCGAGCTCTTCTTCTGTAGGCACCTTGAATGAAGTCACCGAGCAGCTCTGTGAGTTCAACGGACCTGTTACGTGACGGATCGTACCGTCCTTGCCGCTCGTGTCGCGTCCCTGGAGGATGATCAGCATACTCTGGCGGCGTGCGGCGTAGAGAAGTTCCTGCAGCTCGACCAGCTCTTCGATCAGTTCTGCTGTTTTCTTCTCGGCGTGCTCGCGCTTCAGTCCTGCGTGTTCGTCGGGATCGAAATCATCAAGCTTGATCCGGGGTTCTCCGTCCAAACGATGCGCATAACTCATAGTGTTCTCCGGAGAGCAACAACAAGTTGCGACATGTAGGGGCGGCCCTCCGTGGCCGCCCCTCGGTGGATTACAGACTATCTCCGGTCGCGACTGAGGGGCGGCCACGGAGGGCCGCCCCTACATGGTGTTAACGCCGTAGAAGCTATTGACGCCGTGCGAGCTGTTGACGCCGTGCGAGCTGTTAACGCCGTAGAAGCTATCTCCTGTGTGACAAGGTTTGACGCCGTGCGAGCTGTTGACTCCGTGCGAGCGGTTGACGCCGTGCGAGCGGTTGACGCCGTGCGAGCGGTTGACGCCGTGCGAGCGGTTGACGCCAATCGAGTTGTTAACGCTCCTTGAGCTTCAATTCACGCTCTCGGGTTGAGAGATTATCATTGTTCGCCATACTGCCTGCCAACGGTCATTCTCTCGAACAAAAACAAGCAGGTCGCGGCCGGAGTCCTTGAAACGCTCGCCTCCCATCTCGTAATCAACCTCGTATGCGTAAGTCGACACTGCCGTGTTGCCGAACACTTCGATTCCCGCGTCGCCGATCTTGACGCCGTGAATAATCGCCTGGCTGCAGAACTCCGCGTAGCTCGCTATGCAAGCGTCTCTACCCTCGGACCGCCCCGTGAAGTCGGGATGGACCATTACAATGTTTTCGTGAAAGAACTCCACGAGATTTTCGGGGTGACCGCTCGCCCATGCCTCGTTCAATTGATGGATGATTTCCAGTATCTGGCGCATTGATTCCTCTGAAGCCATCTCGTCTCCTTCGAATGTGCCGTAGACTGTCCAGTCTGCGGGTCGGTTTTATCAACGAATTCATCCGCAGACTCGACAGTCTACGGTACATATCTCTTTCCGCAGACTCGACAGTCTACGGTACACATTCCTTGCGCAGACCAGACAAGCGACGGTTCATCACGCGGGCTGCTGTTGTGTAAGGCAGTGCAACGTTCCCAGACCCCACACGAGATCAACCGCGTGAATTCCAAGTACAGGACGGTCCGTGATTAACTCGCTCAAAATGCCGAGCGCATTGCGGTCATTCGGATCGTTGAACGTGGGAACCAGCACCGCGGCGTTCGCGATGTAGAAGTTAGCATAGCTCGCTGGAAGACGGCGCCCCTTGAACACAAGCGGCGCCGGCATCGGAAGCGAGACTATCTCGATCCTGGAGCCGTCTTCGAGCACCGCGTTCTGTAAGCGCTCGATGTTTTCCTCGAGCGGTTGATAATTGTAGTCACTCGATTCTCGCTCTCGGCATGCGACTACTGTTCGTGGATTCACGAAGCGGCAAATATCATCGACATGCCCGTGAGTGTCGTCGCCTTCAATTCCCCGGCCTAGCCAGATCACGTTTGTCACCCCAAGATTCTCGCCAAGCACCGATTCGAGATCTTCGCGCGACAACCCCGGATTTCGCACCTGCGTGTGCCGATCGAGTAAGCACTCTTCGGTGGTTATCAATGTTCCCCACCCGTTCACATCGATAGCTCCGCCTTCGAGCACGATCTCTCTTTCGCCAAAGCGGGCGTCGAAGGCCGTCAACCCGAGAGACTTCGCGGCCCGCATGGGAACCTGATTGTCTTTCTTCCAATCGTGATATTTGGCCCAGGCGTTGAATCGGAAACGAACGATCGCGACTTCATCCCGCCTGCCATTGCGTTTTACGAACATCGGGCCGAAGTCACGGGTCCAGCCTCGGTTGGTAGGAAAGCGAAAGAACTCGACTCGCGAAAGGTCGACGCCGGCGGTTGATAGGACGCGTTTCGCGCGCGCCTCGTGCTCTTTCGAGTTGACGATGATGCGCACGATTTCGCCGGACGCCAGTTTCTTGACTATCTCGCCGTAGACCCACGGGATCGTCGCGAACTTGCCCGGCAAATCGGTTCGATTGTGAGGCCAGCCAATCCAGGTCGCTTCGTGAGGGGCCCACTCCGCCGGCATGCGAAAGCCCGATCCCTGGGCGCGCAGAGAAGTGGGATGTGAAGTCATTCGTGTTATTCGACGAGATCAAGAAACCGCTGGTCGACTCCGCCGTAAGCGTCGATTCGCCGGTCGCGCAGGAAGGGCCAGTTGCGCCGCACTTCTTCGATGCGAGCCGGGTCGACTTCGCCGATCAATACCTCTTCGCGATTCGTAGACGCCTCTGCGATCACGATTCCAAACGGATCGCTTAGAAAAGACGAGCCCCAAAACTCAATGCCCGCGCCGCCGTCAGCAGGTTTCTCGTGTCCTACTCGATTGACTGCGGCTACGTAAACTCCATTAGCGATCGAGTGCGAGCGCTGAATCGTCTGCCAGGCTTCGCGTTGCGCGGCGCCGTGAATTTCTTTTTCGTGCGGATGCCACCCGATCGCTGTCGGATAGAAGAGCACGCTCGCTCCTCGCATAGCCGTGAGCCTTGCGCCTTCCGGGTACCACTGGTCCCAGCATATCAAGGTGCCGATCTTTCCTACTGAAGTATCGAAGGCTCGAAACCCGAGATCGCCCGGAGTGAAGTAAAACTTCTCGTAATAAGCCGGATCATCGGGTATGTGCATCTTTCGATACAAACCCGAAATCTTGCCCTCGGTATCGATGATGGCTGCGCTATTGTGATAGAGCCCGGCGGCGCGGCGTTCGAAGACCGGCGCGACAACCGTAACATTCTTCTCGCGAGCTACCCTTCCTATCGCCTCGGTCGAAGGACCGGGGAGCGGCTCGGCGAGATCGAATAGCGCAGGGTCCTCACGCTGGCAGAAATATTGGGAGCGAAACAACTCCGGCAGGCAGATGACCTGGGCGCCTAGCTGGGCGGCTTGTTCAATCAAGGATACGGCTCTCGCGAGGTTATTATCGGCATCAGGCGACGCGGCCATCTGCACCAGCCCTACTTTAAACTTTGGAGCGTGCTGCATAGCCAAAAGCTTACACAAGTTCGGACCCGGCTCCAAGATGAGAAGCCAACGACGGTGATCTTTGCGCTCCTCTGCGTGCCCGGCGTTCTCTGCGGTAACTTCCCGGGTCAGCCCTTCGCGTGCTTTGCGGTCCTTTGCGCCTTTGCGATGAGTATTGGGTTTTGCTTCTTCAATACGCAACGCAAAGGCGCAAAGGACCGCAAAGCACGCTGAGGTTATTGAGCACCGCAGAATCCGATCACCACTCTCGGTTGTCGAGATGCCCATGCAACCGCTAATATTGTTGATCAGGAGCATCCGCACTTTTCCAAAGAAGCATTGAAAGAGATTCATCCCGATTCGAGCCATAAGCTCGATCGGCGCCGTTAAGGCGATCAACGAACGATCCCACGAACGGCAACGAGAACCATCAAATACAGAGGAGAAATGAATGGCTAATGTTACTCTCAGAGGAAACCCGGTTAAGCTGGCAGGTAACGAGGTCAAAGTCGGCGACCCGGCGCCGGATTTCAAAACACAGAAAAGCGACTTGAGCGATTACAACTTGAGCTCGTCGGCCGGCAAGACCCGGATCCTTCTCAGCATCCCATCGCTCGATACGCCGGTATGCGATGCCGAGACAAAGCGCTTCAACGAGGAAGCTTCAAAGGTTCCCGGCGTTGAGATCGCCTGCATAAGCATGGACCTTCCGTTTGCGATGAAGCGTTGGTGCGGAGCGGCCGGCGTTGAAAACATTACGACTGCCAGCGATCATCGGGACGCATCCTTCGGCAAGAACTACGGCGTGTTGATCGAAGGCGGGCCCTTTGATCGCGTCCACGCGCGAGCGGTCTTTGTCGTTGGACCGGATGACAAGTTGAAATACGTCGAATACGTCAGCGAGATCGCGAATCACCCGGATTACGACGCGGTGCTCGCGGCGGCAAAATGAACTTAGAATTGGGGTAGAGCGATCGCTCTCAGTGGAGCAGCCCCAATGTTGAAGGAGAGAATATGGACAAGAAACGAATAAGAATCGGAAGCTTCTCGCTTATTGCGTTGTTATGCCTGGCTGGACTTGCGCTCGCGTTCAGCAACCCACCCGAGGTCGGAAAGCCCGCGCCTCAGTTCACGCTCAAGAGCAACGAAGGAAAGACGGTCAGCCTGAAGGATTATCACGGCAAGTGGGTAGTGCTTTATTTCTACCCGAAGGATTTCACATCGGGCTGCACGATCGAGGCTCACAACTTTCAGCGGGACATGGACAAGTACGAGCAGGCGAAAGCAGTGATCCTCGGCGTCAGCGTTGATACTGCGGACTCGCATCAAAGCTTCTGCGCCAAGGAAGGTCTTCACTTCAAGCTGCTGGCGGATACCGAGAGGACCGTGTCCGAAGCCTACGGCTCAGTGATGGAGTACAACGGGAACAAGTTGTCGGCTCGTAACACCTTCATCATTGATCCCAAGGGAAACATCGCAAAAGTTTTCATGGGCGTGAAACCAACTCCGCACAGCGAAGAGGTGCTTGCGGCATTGGCGGAGTTGCAGAAGAAATAGCACACAATCAAGAACACCAGTCTGCGGCCGCCAGCTTGATCTTTCCAGTATCCGGCTGGCGGCACGCACAGGACCGCTCGCGGGAATTATCTCAACCAGTTTCCGGCGGCATCGGCTCAGGTCCGCGTCGCGACGCTGAATGGCTCGCTGTTTCTCCGTGCGAGGCTTCTCGTCGTTCCGAGACGCGCGTTCAATCCGCAAGTCCTCTGCGGAAGTGGCCGCGGAGGGAAGCGCCGTTCTAAGTTTTTCCTGCCTCGTGCCTTTGTCGCTCTCCAGACGCGGGAATATTCACATTGTTCAATATTGAACAGCGCCGATGCGGCGATTGGTGTATAGTGACGCCTTCATAGGCTTAACCAGTCTAAACACCAATACTCACATTGAACTTACAGCTCTTTCGAGGCTGCCTCGAAAACGAAAGGAAGCCGATGAGAATTCTGCTTTTTAATCCCGATAACGGGGTGACCCGCAATTTCATGCCTCATCTCTGGATGTTTCTGCTCAAGTCTCTGACTCCGCCTGAGCACGAAGTCTTGCTTATTGATGGCAATGCCCAGCGGATGGACGAGGAAGGAATTGCGCGGTATGTGCAGGACGAGAAGATCGATTTGGTCGGCATCGGCGCGATGACCAGAATGATACAGAAGGCCTACCGCATGGCCGATGCCATCCGCGCAGTAGGCGTGCCGGTCGTGATGGGCGGACCTCACGTCACTGAAGTGCCAGACGAGGCGTTAGGCCGAGACGGCGGACCTCAGCACGCCGATGCCGTCGCGCTCGGTGAAGCGGACGAGACCTGGCCGCGCATCGTAGCTGACGCCGCGAGAGGCGAACTTAAAGACATCTATTTGCCGGTAGACGAGGCGGGGAAAGACAAGAAACCAAGCCTCGATCATTATCCGTCGATTCCGTGGGAGTCGATGGATTTGAATCAGTTCAACATGGTTCCGAAATTGATCTCTCCCCTGCTAAAACGCGTGTTCGGTGGATGGGGAAGCTTCAGGCTTATTCCCGTCGAGTCCGGAAGGGGGTGCCCATACGGTTGCGAGTTTTGTACCGTGACCGGCTTCTTCGGCGACTCGATCAGGTTTCGCACAAACGAGAGCGTCGTCGACGAATTGCTTCGCTTGAAGGCTCGATGCCGAAACGAGCGCGGGCAGGTGGCGGTCTTCTTCATCGATGATAATTTCGCGATCAACATAAAGCGCACGAAGTCGCTGCTGCGCGACATCATCGCCGCCGGCGCGCAGATGAATTGGATAGCGCAGATCAGCGCCAACCTCCTGCGCGATGAAGAACTGGTCGATCTCATCGCGGCTTCAGGAGGGAAGTGGATCTTCATCGGAATGGAGTCGATAGACACGGCCAACCTCGCCATCGCGAACAAGAGCTTCAACAAGCCTGACGAATATGAAGCGGTGCTCAGGCGACTCGCTCAGCGGAACATCCATGCAATCACGTCTTTCATCTTCGGACTGGACAACGATACGCCGGGCGCGGCGGACCGAACGCTCGCCCAGATCCGAAACTGGCCGCCGGGATTGCCGGTGTTCGGCACACTCATACCTTTTCCATCCACTCCGCTCTACAAGCGGCTTGAAGTCGCGGGCCGGTTGACGCGGCCCAAGCATTGGCTGGATTTCCAACCGTACAAGATGGCTCACACTCCGCTGAAGATGACCATCGACGAGACTCACGCCGAAGTCCAGCACGCGTGGGCCAGCTCGTACAGCGCCGATGCCATCGAGCGCGCGGTCGCTGGAGTTCAAGAGAAGAGCATCGGCTACCGAATCAATATGTTTATCGCGAGGCTTTGTTTTAGAGGAATCTATTTTCCTCAGATGGGCAAGTGGGAATGGATAAAGCTCATAGGGCAAAACCGGCGCACGATCTTCAAGCTGATTGCGGAGGCGTTTGGCAACCGCAAGGGAACCCCGGAGATGCGCGAGGGCTCAATTCAGGTCGCCGACGCAGAGATGCCGGTTTGATTACTGTTAAGAATCCGTGAATCATTTTAAGTATGGCACTCAGTTGCAGTCATTCGACCGCAGGGTTGTATAATACGGCCGGGCAAAGACGTCAGCTTGGCTGCGCGCTCGCAAGCGAGTAACAAACCATAAGAGCTGGAGATTATGAGCACTACAAAAGCCGAAGCAATCAATCTGATAAGCCGGTTACCGGACGAGGCTAATTGGGATGACATCATGTACGAGATGCACGTAATGAAGAAGATTGAGATGGGAATCAGGGCAGCCGACAAAGGGCGCGTCGTCCCGCACGAAGAAGTGAAGAGAATGTTCTCAGTTGAATGAAGCCCTTCTAGACCGGAGGCCTTTGCGTCTTTGCGCGAAACACCCGGCTTCCGAATGTTTGGCAATCCGATAGGGGTTTCGCGCAAAGACGCAAAGGTCCGCAAAGACGCAAAGGCTCTCAAAGAATCAAAGTCAGTACGCCAGTGCGGGAAGGCCCGCCTTGACTAGTTGCTCGTTGAGCGCCTTCACATCCTTTTCCTTTATTTCGCTCCATCGCGACAGGACTCCCGCGAGCGTTTGTTGTATCTGCCCGGACGCAGCAACCGCCTGAGTAGTAGGCGTTACGTCCGCGCCTTCGACCAATCCCATCAGCCCGAGCAGTTCACCATTCACAGCGCTGAGACTTGGCTCCGCAGAGGCACGCCCCCCGCCTCCCCCTCCGCGAAAGCCTCCGCCCGCTCCTTCAAGCGCTCCTGCTTTTCTCTCGAGCGCGTTGATCGCGTCCGCGAGCGCCCCTTGAGCAGCGCGGCCGCGCAAGTCACGTAGTTGTGATCTGAGCTTGCGAACTTGCGTGAGCGCGTCGTGAACCTGCTTCTGTCCGTCGTAGCATCTCATCGCGATGGCGTGTTGCTGCGACAAACCGTCCGGCGAAGTTTTCACTCGCGGGTCCATCTTTATTGTTAAAGACTGCGTGTAACTACGGCCACCAACTGTCAGCTTCACGGTGTAGGTACCCGGAAGCGCCCATGGCCCTAACGGATGACGCGCGGTATCGCCGTAAATCGCTGCAATCGGGTACTCGGGCCGCTCGCCTTCCGGCGGCGCGTAATGCAGATCCCAAACAAATCTCTGCATCCCAGACCGAGTAGATAATATTTGCACGGGACGAATCCAATACGTCGGAATGTTCACTTCCTTGCCTATGGCTTCTATCGAGTCCGGCTTGTCGTCACTCGAGTAACGGCGCACAAGCTTGTTTGATGAATCCGCAATCTCGAGCACGACTGGTCCACTGCTTTCGGTCTTCAGGTAATAATCGATGATCGCTCCGTCGGGCGGATTCTTGCCGGCCGGCTCGTCGGGTGGGAGAGGCGTGTCGGTGTTCATATTCCATCGCACGCGATATGTGAGTTCCGGCTTGAAAAGGAAAGCATCTGCCGCGGCAACCTCTTCGCTGATCTGCCTGAGCGGAGTAATGTCATCGAGAATCCAGAACGAGCGCCCGTGCGTGCCGACGACGATGTCATCATCCTTGATCACAAGATCGCGAATCGAGCTTGCGGGCATGTTCAATCGCAGCGGCTGCCAGGTGTCGCCGTCGTTAAACGATACGTAGACCCCTCGCTCGCTGCCACAGAAGAGCAGCCCGCGCCGAACCGGGTCTTCGCGAACGACGTTGATGGGTCCGCTGTCGCCCAAATCGTTCACAATTTCTTTCCAGGTCTTGCCGCCGTCGTGAGTGCGATAAATGTGCGGGCGCTGATCGTCGAGCCGGATCCGGTTCACCGCCGCATAAGCCGTGTTCGCATCGAAGCGTCCGGCGTCCATTATTGAAACCTTGCTCCACGGAGTCAGTGCCGGCGGCGTGACGTTGCTCCAGGCCTTGCCGCCATCCCGGGTCACGTGAATCAGTCCGTCATCCGTCCCGGCCCAGATCACGTTCACATCTTTGTAAGAAGGCGCAACGGTGTAGATGACTCCTCGCCGCGGCTGCTTAGCCATCTCGGGCGTGCGATAGACACCTATGCTTTCGGGCACGTCGGGCTGTTCGCGCGAAAGATCGGGGCTGATGATGTCCCAACTGTTTCCGCCGCTCGTCGTCTTGAAGAGCACGTTTCCGGCAAAGTACAAAACGTGTGGATCGACCGGCGAAAAGATCACCGGCGCGGTTCTCAGGAAACGATGCTTGCCGGCGCGAACCGGGTCCGGCGCGATATTCTGCACTTGCCCGGTGCTCCAATCGAAACGCGTGATCTTTCCGCCGTAGATCATGTTTGGGTTAAGCGGATCGGGCGCGACGTAGCCGTATTCTTCTACGCCTACAGGATGCCACTCGCGAAACGTTATTTGCCCGTCGTTGCCCCGGCTCGCGATTCCCACCGAGCCGCTTTCCTGCTGGCCGCCGTAGACCCAATAAGGAAACCGATTGTCGGTGATCACGTGATAGAACTGCGCAGTGGGCTGGTTGTACCACGAGCTCCAACTCTGTCCGCCGTTAACTGTAATGATTGCTCCCTGGTCGGAAGCCAGCAGGATGATCTTCGTGTCGTCCGGGTTGATCCAAACTGTGTGATAGTCATCACCACCCGGTGCTCCGCGAAACGCTACCCAGTTTTGTCCCGCATCAGTCGAGCGCCAGGTCACTACGTTTGCGCTGTAGATGATGTCGGGATTCTTCGGATCGACTTTTACTTCCGCGAAATCGCTTCCTCGCCCCCACGGTCGCGCGTCGTTGCTGACTCGGCGCCAGCTCTCACCCGCATCGTCGGATCGGTAGAGCCCGCCTAACTGCGGTGAAGCGTCGACCAGCGCGTAGATGCGTTTCGGCGCGCTGGGCGCGACGCAGAATCCTATTCGGCCTAACCCCTGCTCGAAAGTCGGAAGCCCTTTGGTAAGCTTGCGCCACGTGTTACCGCCATCGGTCGACTTGAAAAGCCCGCTGTTCGGGCCTTGCCACGCGCCGTTTTCCCACGGGCCTTGTCGCCCCGCCCACAGATCCGTATAAATCGTCTGCGAGTTTGAGGGATCGAATTGCAGTGCTATGGCGCCGGTGTTCTCGTCTTTGTAGAGCACCTTCTGAAAGCTGTCACCGCCGTCGGTGGAGCGAAACACTCCGCGCTCTTCGTTGGGCCCGTACGGATGTCCGAGCGCTGCTACGAATAGACGATTCGGATCTCGCGGGTCTACGATGATCGCGCCGATCTGCTGGGCGTCACGCAATCCGAGATGCTTCCAGGACTTGCCGGCATCCGTAGATTTGTAAATCCCATCACCGGTCGAAAGATCGGGCCGTTGTAAGCCCTCGCCGCTGCCTACGTAGACTATATCGGGATTAGAAGGCGCGACCGCAAGCGCACCGATTGAGCCCGTCGGTTGATCGTCGAAGATCGGCTTCCAGGTAACGCCATAGTCGTTAGACTTCCAAACGCCGCCGTTGTTGACGCCGATGTAAAAAACATTCGCCTGTCCGGGCACGCCCGTCGCGCCGACGGTTCGCCCACCGCGATGAGGTCCAATGCACCGCCAGCGAAGGTTTTGATAGAGGGTCGGACTAAATTGCTGAGCTGTCGCCAGGGAAGCAGATATCGCGATTAGAATCAATCCAACCGCTCGTGTCAAAGTGCGAGCCACAACAGTCACATTTCACCTCCGACGGCATATTCCCGCTGACAGACGGACGTTCTGGTTGTCCACAACCCATAGCCACTACATAAAGTTCAACAACAGCCTTATCGCTGAGTTAGTACAATCGCGAACAAAGGTAGAGAGCCACTTTTCAGCCTCCTTGCCAAAATGCGATTCGCTAAAGCCATTACGTGTTCTATCAACGGTGTGAGCAATGCTATTCAAGAGTTTCAACGCCTCGTCTGGGTAGGCAGGTATTATTGTTCTGAGGTACTTCTGTATTTCTTTTGACATTTTTACAAGTTCGGTCACGTCTTTCTTTTCCGAGATGTTGTGTTCAATGAATGCCCGAAGAATCCCTCAAGACAGGTGTAGGAAAGCGTTATTGCCCGTTCGTAATCAGCGGTTGTAATGGATTCGTCGATATCGTCAAGAAGTCGATTAAGCCTTTCGGCGTTCCACTGGGCTTCTGGTACATTAGCCGTCGGTCCAACCGATTCCCCACCCAAAATGGAGTACAATTCTGCGACCTTGGTCGGATTCTCAGCGCGAGTCTCCTGCAATATTCGCCGGATCAGACGAACCCTTTTCTCCTCTTCAAATGATAGTAAGAGGTCATAGAAATAGTTTTTTCGAGTTGTACTTTTGTTCTCGCCTTTTCGCTGCTCGATGTATTGATAGTAGTCCGGGAAGTAAGGGTCCAACTCTTTCACAAATCTCAAAAACCTCGGGCCTGAGAAGTAATTCGGTCCCTGTTGATCGATGATTTCGAACAATCGGTTGAATATTATAGTCCAGTTCATTGACGGTATCATGCGTCGTCGTCTTCGTCGTCGGGATACTGTTACTAGGGCATCAAGAGTTTAGGTCGGAAGAACCGCGTCGTCGCGTATCCATAGTCCTCGCCGTCCTCGTCGATGACGCGCATGTATCCGTGCTGGGCGGCTTTGTCGTCAGGGATCACCCGATATCGCTTCCCTTGTTTTAAGGAAGCCTTATAGCCTTTGTTGTTGATACAAGTCGCAAAGTGGGAGTCTTGATTCTTCTTCCTGTTCATACCCAATAGGACAGCGGGAAGCGGATCACTGCGTGCTTAACGGCACCCCTTCTTCTGCTACCTCGCTCGGGTGCACCGACAAGTAATCGCGGACCTCGAGATTCATTCGGTCGATCTCCGCAAGATAGCCTTCCGCTGAGAGTCTATAGTTGGTTGGATTAGTTTCCACTTGACGCAGTCGGGCGACTTGCTGTTGGAACCTTTCGATTCGCTCCATTGTCACCTGGAGCTCTTGATCATTGCTAATCATGGCTTACCACCTCCACGATTCCTCGTCGCGTACCATCGCGCTTGAATTGCCAATCTTCGATTGCCACTTGTTCTCCGCCGATTGCGGCAAACCGCCGTAACCAAAATATGCTCGCGCCCAACCAATTCTGCGCCGTGGCTTGGCGAAAGACAACACTCGCTGCGCCGGTCACATGGCTCACCTCGAATGAATCTTCCATTAGTATGAATATGTCGACGTCGTTTGGTGAGGGCTTCGCAGTCACAAAAGAACCGAAGACGATAAACCTAGACAAGTGTCCCGTGCTGCTTGCCAACTCAAAGACGCGGACCAACCTGCGGCTTACGATTCGACGCTGAGGCGTGCCAGCTCCAAAGTGCTCGATTACGTCCGAAAGGCTGGCCCGATAGACGCCAACAGGCAGATCACCTTCGCTATTGAACTCAGGCCACATATCTCAGGTTGCGCAGCGATCTATTCAACCACAACTAGTCTATTGCTCTTTGTGAGCCGAATCTCCGGACGGAACGACGTGACCCTTCTTCACCGTCAAGTTCAGGTTCTCATTGTCGGCTTCCCAGAAGATTCTCCCTTGCATCATCTCGTCGGTGGTTTTCTCGCCCCATCGCACCGCTTTCGTCGGGTCCGGATTGAACTTGTTCGCCGGGCTATTGTCGTAGGTGCCGATGAACTCGACTGATGTTCCTTTCGGCACGCGCATTGGTTGGACCAGCGTGTAGACGCGTTGCCAGTTGAAGTCGTAACGCGGCACCTCGAGCGCGGTCTCGGCCCGGCCATCGGGATAGGTGAGCCGCATTACGTAAGACTTTCCGCGAAGATGCATGTGAACGTGGAAGAACCGAATCACACCGTCGGTGTCGAAGGTCTTCTTCGCAACCAGCGAATAGTTCGCATCGCCGGGCGGGATCTCAACGTCCTTGCGATCGCCGAACAATACCCGGAGGTTTTTCTTGATGAGTTCGTCGGCGAAGTAAATGCCCACCGATGTCTGATCGACTCGCTCCTGATCCGACGGCGCGTAATGAATCTGAATTCCCAGCCGCATTCCCTTCGGAATTCGCACGGCCGTGCCTTCGGCCAGGATCACCGACTCAACGCCCGGCGCCCATCCAGACAGCATGATGGTGCCTCTCGCGGTCGGATCGAAGTCGCCCGCGGCAAAGCCTTCAGCCGGAATTTTGATGCCGGGAGGAACGAGGTGTGTGTTGGCGTGATGCACCGCTCGGATGTTTCCGGGACGAGTGTCTACGCCTTTGATCCACGTGTCTTCGGGGAACACATAGTCGAAGAAGAAGAAGACATACTGATCTTTGGCGCTCGGCTTGAGAGTGTAAGGGTGCTGCACCTTGACGATGAGATCGGGCTCGCCGTGAGCCCATTCGCTCTTCCAGGCGTGCGGCGCGGGAAGGTCTTTCACGTTTCCTTTTGGCGCCCCTGCATCAACCCACTTTGTAACAGAGGCGACCTCCGCATCGGTGAGCCTTGGATCGTTGACGTAGCGGCCCACTTGTCCGGTGGCGTGAAAGGGCGGCATCTCGCGCGTGATGACCTTTTCTTTGATCGAGCGAGCCCACGGCCGGGTCTCTTCGTAGGTCACGAGCGACATCGGCGCAATCCCGCCGGGACGATGGCACTCTTCGCAGCGCTTTTGCAGAATCGGTGCGATGTCCTTTGCAAAGGTTACCGAAGCCTTGTCAGCTCCTGAAGCAGCGTCGCTCGAAAGCGAAGGCGATGTAAAGAGAGCGAGGGTGAACAGAGCGGCGATGGTGATGAGCATGAGTTTTTTCATATCGGGTTCCTCTTGACGTCTTACGACTATTCGGTTGGTTCAACCACGACCGCGGTCCCGTAAGCCAGCACTTCGGTGACGCCGTTCATGATTTCATTAGCGTCGTAGCGCATGCCGATGACAGCGTTAGCGCCGATCTCGCTCGCGTGCTGAACCATGATTTCGAATGCTTCGGCACGAGCAACTTCGCAAAGTTTGGTAAACGCAGTGATGTTGCCTCCGACAATCGTATGAAGCGTGCCGCCTAACGTTCCAAAGATCGAGCGCGAGCGAACGGTGATGCCTCGCACGACTCCAAGCGTTCGCACGACGCGAAAGCCGTCGATCGTAAAGGCGGTTGTGACCATATGATGCGACAGTGTGTATCGTTGAGAAACCGAGTACGGCGCATTGGCGCTTATGCCTTGTTGAGCCTGTTCCAGTTCGCTGAGCTTGTCTCTCATTCCGGGGGCCTCCGTATTAACGAAGATGCGATTCGTGGACGCCGCAAAGATAAAGCGTGGGCAGGAAATCTGCAAGGTAGCACAGGCCTTAGCTGTCTTTGCCGAGCTTTACGGTCCTTTGCGTTCTTTGCGCAAGGTATTCTGTATATCGCGACCCGTTCGTTTCGAATGTATTTCTGTCTCTAGCAACCCGTTCGTTTCGCGCAAAGATCGCCAGGGACCGCAAAGCTCGCAAAGAGTGTACACTCAAGTCTGTGCCACTTCGTTGCGGGGTGTTGGCGCACCCGTTACAATTCTCATTCAAATCGAGCCCTCAAGGAGCTAATAAGTGTCCAGTATCAATCGAAGGCAATCAGTCGCAGTGAACATAGACGGTGTGAAAGTCGGCGGCAACAATCCGATAGTTGTCCAGTCGATGACCAACACCGACACGGTCGATATTGAAGGCACGGCCCTGCAGGTCGAACAACTCGCGCGAGCCGGTTCGGAGCTCGTGCGCGTCACCGTCAACACCCGGCAAGCGGCGGCGGCGGTTCCGCACATCGTCAATAAGCTCGGCGAGCGCGGCGTTGTAGTCCCGATAATCGGCGACTTTCACTACAACGGACACATATTGCTCAAGGAGTATCCCGATTGCGCAAAGGCGCTGGCCAAGTATCGCATCAACCCCGGCAACGTAGGGCCCGGCCAGCATCACGATAAGAACTTTCAGTCGATGATCGAAGTCGCGGTCGAGAACGACAAGCCCGTGCGCATCGGCGTCAACTGGGGCTCGCTCGATCAGGGACTGCTCACGCGATTGATGGATGAGAACGCGGCTAGCCCCAACCCGAAAGACGCTCGCGAGGTGATGCACGAAGCGGTTGTTGTGAGCGCGCTCGAATCAGCGGAGCTCGCCGAGCGATGCGGTCTGCGCCACGACCAGATCATCCTCAGCGCGAAGGTGTCTGAAGTTCAGGACCTGATCGAAATTTACCGTAGCCTGGCCGCGCGATGCGATTATCCTTTGCATCTTGGATTGACCGAGGCCGGTATGGGCAGCAAGGGCATTGTAGCTTCGACCGCAGCGCTCGCGGTTCTGTTGCAAACCGGTATAGGCGACACGATTCGAGTGTCGCTCACGCCTCGGCCGAACGGCGATCGAACTGAAGAAGTCATCGTTGCGCAGCAGATTCTTCAGACGATGGGGTTGCGGAGTTTTATTCCGCTCGTGACCGCCTGCCCCGGTTGTGGCCGTACTACGAGCACTCTGTTTCAGGAGATGGCTGAAGACATTCAAAACTACATTCGCGAACAGATGCCTACGTGGAAGCAACAATACACAGGTGTCGAAGAGTTGAAAGTTGCGGTGATGGGGTGCGTTGTTAACGGCCCCGGCGAATCCAAGCACGCAAACATTGGAATCTCACTCCCAGGCACGGGCGAAGACCCGCGAGCTCCGGTGTATGTCGACGGAAGCAAGTTCGTCACGCTTCAAGGTCCATCGATCGTGCCGGACTTCATTCGAATACTTGACGAATATATCGAGACTCGCTTCGCCGCCAGAGAAGAGGAGTCGGTCGCGCAGTTTCAGGTGTAGCGTCGCTGTCGCTACTCGTCGCATTGCGCAATCTCGTTCCACTCTCTCAGACGTCCTTGGTGTCCGAGGTTCTGTCTTCTGCTTTCGATCCAAGCCGTTTATGCGGGAGTCTGTTTGATTGATTATGCTGCTGCCGCGCAACGTTGACATACCATAATCAGTGTAGCCAGAATGTCGAATGTGGCGAATCGAGGAACACCGGCGGGTCGACAAGCAACTCGACTCGGCCCCAAAGGAAATTTTGAAGCGCTACGAAAAATGGAAGGACATTGCTGCCTTGTCTGGACCGCCTGGGCTGCGTCTCATCAAAGGATTTCACGATGAAAGGCTGTCCGGGAAATGGAAGGGCTATCGATCTTCCCGGCTGGGCGATCAGTGGCGGGTGTTCTACCGACTTATCGCCGACGACTTGTTGTTTCAAGTCGCTTCTATTACCGCGCATGACTATCGGAGGCCGTAAATGAAAGAATACCGTCCCGCAAAGAAGCGTATATCTGTGTCAGTTGGTGAATCAGTGCGCATCATTCGTGAACTTCAAGAGATGAGCCAGAAGCAGTTGGCCGAGCTTACTGGGATACCGCAAGCCACGATCTCGGCAATTGAGAATGACCGAGTCCGTCTGGGGGTGGAACGCGCCAAGATTCTGTCGCGTGTGCTGAAGTGTCACCCTGGCATCTTAGTGTTCCCGGGTTGGGAGCTTCCGAGCGATGCTGCGGCATAGGCGGCGTGCAGCGACGCCAATCATGATCGTTCCTTAGAAGTCTCGGTGTCCAACGCTCTGTCTTTACTTTGCTTCCGTGTACCCTGCGGCTTAGGCAGGGGTCTGTACGATTCATGTCAAGAGTCGCCATCGACTCTTGCCTTATCCTCTGGAGCATATGAGCTACTGCCATATTCACGGGAGCTTCGACGACTACTTCAAGAGCGGCTGTCCAACCTGCCGCGCCGCCGAGGAGCGCGCGGCGACAAACCAAGAGGATTTACGATATGCGATCTCCGAGGCTGCCCGTAGCACCGCTAACCCTGGCGACTACGAATGCCCTCACTGTTTGTACCTATCGCTCAAGAAGGACGCTTCACGCTGCCCACTATGTCATGGCGAGGTCAGGAGTGGCTATTGGGATGTTGTCCGAGTCCGGGAAAAGGCCGATGAGGAAAGGAGAGCAGCAGCGTTAGAGGCCGCAGCCGAGGAGCAGATACGAACTGCACCGGAACGTGCGGCGGCGGCAAGAGCGGCGAGGGTGGAAACCTTGCAACGGACAATCTCGAGCGAACACGATGAGATCGCGAATGGTTGGAAATACGCGGGAATTGCAGTGGCGATCGACGCGGGGTTATTCCTCGTGGGCACGGTGTGCGCGAATGCCTCGAATGGCAACAGGGGGACCCTTAGCATTGGAGGCTGGTTCGCTGGACTGTTTGGCTCGTTGGGAGCGATCGTCTTTGGCTTGGCAGCGTGGCTCGGCGTAGTAGTCGTAGTCGGATTGGTGTTGTTTCAGCTTTTTAACACGGCAAAACGATTGGGGACAGTTGCGAAAGTCAAGGGCGAAATCAAGAAGCTCCAAGGAAGTCGTGAATGAGATAATAACTGAGCGCCTTGGCGCCGACGCGCATGACCGTCTGTGCGATCATGGCGCTGCGGTGCTCATTCGACACGTTGGGTATCCGTGACTGAGACCGCACGATGTACCAAGCGTAATCTATGTACGGTCTTGCAGATGTCGCAAATGCGTCAGGCCGAAGCATGACAACTCCCTGCCTTTTGCTTCTGCGGTCGGGTGCCAAACGGGCATCAGCAAAGCGCCCCGCGTAGCCTCCCGTCGAGTCGAAGTGCTCCGCGCGCGCCCGCAACGTCTTCTGTTGGGCCGCTCACGATATCCTTGACTACGAGCGAGAATGCACGTAGTTTCCGGCGATGGACTACACGAAATACATAACGATCGAGCCGGGTAAGCGCAGCGGAAAGCCCTGCATTCGTGGCATGCGAATCTCGGTCTACGATGTTCTTGACTACTTTGCCTCTGGAATGAGTGAGGCCGAGATCCTGGACGATTTTCCGGAGTTGACCAGTGATGACATCCGGGCCTGTCTCGCCTTCGCAGCGGACGGCGAGCGCAGGGTAGGGAGCATCCCGGCGTGATACTCCTCTTTGATCGTACGTTCGCCATCCAAACCGAGTGATCGCACCTTCCGCGAAGAGTCCAGCGATATTCAGTTCTTCTTCTCCTCCGGCGGCTTCGCGTTCTTGAGACGATTGATGGTGCCCGCGATCATTGGCTTAGCGAAGGGCGGAAGATCCGGCGTTTTCGCAAGCTCCTCCAAAGCTGGAATCGCCCGTTGATCGCCCAGCTTCCCTAACGACTGGAGAGCGTTGAATCGAACCTGCAGCGACTTCTCTTTCAGAGCCGACAACAACACGTTGAGCGCTGCATCGTTTCCTTTTCCAACTTCCGCAAGCGTCTGAAACGCCGCCCCGCGAAGCGTCGCCGGATTGCCGGGCGCCGCGTATTTCAGCGCCGCATCGAGCGACCGAGGGTCCTTCAACGCCGCGAGCCCGCCAAGCGCTCCCGCCTGAGTCGTGCTCTGCCACGAAGGCTTCTTGATCGTCTCGGCAAGCACATCATAGGCTTGAGGCGCGCCGGTCTGTCCAAGCGATCGCGCCGCTTCAGCGACGGCGAAATAACTGGGATCGGTGTTGATGATCTTCGTGAAGAGCTCGGCAAGCTTAGCATCTTTGAATGCACCAAGACCCTTGAGTGCTTCTCGTCTCACCCGCGAGTCTTTATCATTCACTGCCTCGAGTAAGGCGGCGCGGGAAGCATCAGTTTTTAGCTCGCTTAGTGCTTTAGCGCTCTCAACGCGCGCCCCCCAGAAGGCATCGCGCGTGGCTGCTTCACGCAAGGCCTTCGTTACCGCGTCGCCGGGGTGTCCCTTAAGCGCGATCGCCGCCAGCACGCGACCCATTGTGTCCGAATCGTGAAGCAACTGGTAAGCAAGCTCGTCATCGCCGCGATTGAATTTGACCTGCTTGATGAGGTAGTTGCCCCGGTCGAAGTTAACGATCAATGGCTTTGAATCAACTTCGAATGTGAATTCGTTTTCGAGCTTGTCGATCCAAACGCGATGGATTTTCTCACCCGACGCGGTCGTTATCGCGACATCGACCGGCATCGTGAAGAAGTCAGGCGAACGGAACCACGGCCGTTTCTCGTCCGGCTTTTGAGTTTGTTTGACGGTCAGCTTGAGCGACTTGGCTCCATCGTAGTTCGATGTGATCTCGAATTCCGGATGGCCCATTCGGTACACCCATTCGTCGAAGAACCACTCGAGGTTCTGGCCGGTCGCTTCTTCAATCGCCGCGCTGAGATCAGACGTTTCGACGTTATGCCATTGATTCTTCTTAACGTAGTGATTGATGGCCTTCCAGAACTGTTCCTCGCCCAGCGTGAATCGAAGCATGCTCAGCACCGCTCCACCTCGCGGGTAGGCGTAGACGTCAAAGACGGCGTCGGGGTCGCTATAGCGGTTGGTCACGATAGGCCGGCGGTTGCCCTGGTTCCATGCTTGAAAGTATCCCTGCTGATTCCCGTACATCTCATACAGAAAAGCGTCTTTGCCTTTGTCGTGTTCGGTCCACAACGCTTCAAAGAATGTAGCGAAGGATTCGTTGAGCCAGATCTCGCCCCAATGGCGGCAGGTGAGCAAGTCTCCGAACCATTGATGCGCAAGCTCGTGCGAGGCGATTTCGTCGGACGAAACATCCAGCGCCGCGCGCTTGTCGTGCACCGCGTTGTCGGTCATCGTCGTCGCGGTGATGTTCTCCATTGCGCCGCCGAAATCGCGCACCATCGTTTGAACGTACTTCGCATAAGGATAGTCGTATCCGATCTTCTGCGAATAAAAGGCGACCATCTGTGCGAGCTTGCCAAATGAGACCCGGCCGTCTTCGACCTGTCCCGGATAAACGTAAGAGATCACCGGCTTGCCCTTGAACTCGTCTTTTACTTCATCGTACTGGCCGACGATGATCGACACGAGATAACTGGAGAACGGGCGATCCATTTTCCAATGGAAGGTTTTGGTCTTGTTAGCGGCATTACGCTGAACGCCGATCAAGCTGCCGTTCGAAATCACCTGATACTTTTCGTCGACGGTCGCGAGCAGTTCGCTGGTTGCCTTGTCGTTGGGATAATCGTAGCAGGGGAACCAGTAATGATTGGTTCGCGCTTCGCCTTGCGACCAAATCTGATAAGGACGCGTCGGATCGGTTTCGGTCGGCGTAATAAACGTCAAGCCTTGCTTTGGTGTAGCTTCATAAGTAATGGCAATCGCAACGTCCTTCCCGGCGGGATAAGCCTTATCGAGCGTGACGTACAGCTTCTCGTTATCGGCATACCGGAACGTGAGTTCTGCGCCGCCCGCGACCTTGACTGATTTGATAGTCATGTTGCCGGCGTCGACTTCGATTTCTTTGACGTTATCCGCGAACGGCTGAAAAGTGATTGTGCTTTCGCCCTTTACCGATTGCGTGGTCCAGTCGAAGCTCAGGTCTATGCGATAGTGCTGAACATCGTAGTTATGACTGCGCGGCCATTGGTAGGGCGGAGGCTGCGGCGGCTGGGCGGTAGGAATCTGCGCGAAAGACGGGAGCGAAGTGAAAGCCAGGATTGCGAATAAAGTCGCGGCTCTTACTGGACTAACCGCGTGAGACTTGAAACTGAACATTGAACCTCCAAAAATGACGGACCTGTGCGGCACTGCGCCCAGCCCTTATCCGAAAGAACGTTACCGGGTCGAAGCCGGGCCATGGTAGTGCCGCTCATGCAGGTCTACTTGCTCGAATGTATCTTCTCGAACTTATTTCGGCGTAGAAGCGAATCGATATGCGCTGACTCCAAACCGTCTTAGGGTTTCTTCTCAGGCGGCTTGGATGTTCCATCGGCAGCGTGCCCGTGAGGCGCGAGATAGGGTATCTTCACATCAGCAACGCAACTGAACTTCCCGCTGCGACCTTCGAAAATAAACGAATCGGTGTCGCTGGCTGGCCGGAGATCGAGACTCAGGTAAGTGACTTCGGGGCTGTCGCCGGAAGTCTTCAATGGTATCGTCAGGTCTTTGCCGCCGCCGCGGAGCAACAGCGCGAAGTCGTCGTTCTTTCCGAAACTTATGCCGAGATCGTAAGAGCCCGTTGGCACCGCCGTTCCGCCGATTAAGACGTCAAAGTCGGTCTCGAGCTTTCCGATCTTCTTCCACACGCCGGCGTTCAAGCGTTGCCGAAGCTGATCGTTCGCTTTCGCTTGTGCGTACACGGGAGCGTTCCAGTGGAGCGACTTGTAGGTTAGAGTGAGCTTGCCCGCGCCTTCGATAGCGAGCGTATGCGAGAAGTCCTTAGCGACGGTTCGCGGATCATGCGCGAAAGCCAAAGCCGCGAGTGAAATTAGTAAGCAGAGCGAAAACAAAACCCTTTTCATAAAACATTCTCCTTGCTGACGTGGACCATATTTGGCCTGAACTTTCGTTGCACCGCTCGAGAAGCCGCTGCGTTTCAGGAACGTAAAGCGCATGCTAACGCTGGTTCGTGATCGACCGCGGGGTGTCCGTCCGTCTGGGCTCGGAACGTGGGTGAGCGATGTCAACGAAGCGTCGATTATATCCGTTAGCTCTGAGTGTGACAACGCAGCCGTGTCCGACAAACTGAAGTTTGTCGATGGAACAGCTCAGGCCGACAAAACTGAAGTTTGGGTAGTGTTCTAATCCTGCGTTGGTGTAATAACGGCGATTAGAGCATAGAGGCGAGTCTTTTCACTAGCCCGGGCGTTCACGCCTGGGTAGCCCAGGCGTTCACGCCTGGGTAGACGGCAGCCAAACATTCGCCCTAGCCCGTTTCAACGGGCTTCAGGTTCGCCTTCAGGCCAGGGGTGGTCCGCGTGATTGGGAGTGCGATGCGAAGCGTGAGTGCCATGACAAGCGGCACTTTC
>Ga0134124_10000695_pt1 | contig 26845 bp, 22 predicted proteins | sample KB304_FD_96880 | JGI IMG/M metagenome (GOLD analysis project Ga0134124, IMG submission 96880) | Terrestrial soil microbial communities without Nitrogen fertilizer from Kellogg Biological Station, Michigan, USA - KB3-0-4 | ecosystem: Environmental > Terrestrial > Soil > Unclassified ... | reverse complement strand
GCCGCCTCACGAGCAGCTCTCCGAGCGCGAGTTCCAGGTGTTCCTGCGGCTCGCCAAGGGCGAGACGATCGGCCACATGGCCAACAGCATGTCGCTCAGCGTGAAGACGGTCAGCACGTATCGCACCCGGGTGATGGAGAAGATGAAGCTCGAGTCGAACAGCGATCTGACCTACTACGCGCTGAAGAACGGCCTGATCCAGTGAGGCGCTTGGGCACCCGGCGCCGCTCCGCTACGACAGCGGGTTGTATTCGGAGCTGCCCGTGCTGCCGTCCGCGAGCCGACAGCAGTAGAGGATGAGGGCGTCGATCTCGTTCGACTTGTCGAACACGCGATCGGCGCCGAGCTCGAGGCATTTGCGGCGCATGTCGGGCGTCGCGTAGTTGCTGAGGACGACGAGCTTGGTCGGCACGCCGCCGTTGGCGACCGCCTTCAGCACGCCGAGGCCGGAGCCGCTCTTCAGGAAGATGTCGACAACGACGAGATCACAGCGGTTCTGCGAGGTCGCGAGCCAGGAAACCGCGCTCGCCTCGTCCTCGGCGGTGCCGACGACGTCGATCGGCGCCATTTCCTCGAGTGCGGCGACGAGGTTCTCGCGAATGACCGGGCTGTCCTCGACGATGAACGCTTTCAGCTGGCTCATGGACTGCCCGCCTTCAGCGAGACTCGCGTTGGGACCCGCCACGGCGACGAAGGGGAGAAACGAAAGGGCACGCTTGGGCAACACCGGAGTCGCGAGTGTCCGACAGCCGCGGGGCCGCCCCGGACCGAGAAGCTCTCTTCGTTCGGTAAGCGATTTCCTACATGCCGTCGTGGTTGCTGCCGCCGTCGCCGTCGCGCTGGCGGCGGCGACGCCCGGCGCGGCGGCTGCCGACGCGGCGCCGCTCGTCGTCGGCTCGAAGCGATTCACCGAGTCGTACATCCTCGGCGAGATCGTCGCGCAATCGCTGGTGGCGTCCGGTCGTCCTGCAGTCCATCGCTCGGGCCTCGGCAACACCGGGATCCTCGAGCAGGCGCTCTCGTCCGGCTCGGTCGATCTCTACCCCGAGTACACCGGGACGATCGTCCGCGAGCTCCTGAAGCGCGAGGGCAATCCATCGCTCGACGAGCTGAACCGCTGGCTCGCGCCGCGCGGCCTCAAGGCGGCGATCCCGTTCGGGTTCAACAACACGTATGCGCTCGCGATGACGGCGGCGAAGGCGCGCGAGCTCGGCATCGCCCGCATCTCGGACCTGTTCCGCCCCGAGGCGAAGGGATTGAAGCTCGGCCTTTCGCACGAGTTCCTCGAGCGCGCCGACGGCTGGCCGGCGCTGGTCACGGCCTACGGCGGCACGGCCGGAACGGCGGTCGGCCTCGACCACGGGCTCGCGTACAACGCCGTCGTCGCTGGCCGCGTCGATGTCATCGACGTCTACTCGACCGACGCCAAGCTCGGCCGCCTCGGCCTGACCGTTCTCGTCGATGACCGCGCGTTCTTTCCCAAGTACGACGCGGTTGTCCTGATGCGCGCGGCGGTCGACCCGGGGCCGCTCGCGCGGCTGGCCGGATCGATCGACGCGGCGACGATGATCGCCATGAACGCCGAGGTCGAGCTCGACGGCAAGAGCTTCGCCGAGACCGCGCGCAAGTTTCTCGCCGGCGGCTTCGCGGCGGCCGGCGCGGCGCGGCCGAGCAGCGCGGCGGCATCGGCTCGCGCAGGTGCAGGCCTCGTCGCGCGGATCTTCGCACCCGACTTCGGGCGTCTCGCCGCCGAGCACCTCCTGCTCGTCTTCGGCTCGCTCGCACTCGCCGTCCTGGTCGGCGTTCCGCTCGGCATCGCCGCCTGGCGCTGGCCCCGGAGCGAGGCCGCGCTGCTCGGCGCCGTCGCGGTGCTGCAGACGGTGCCTTCGCTCGCGCTGCTTGCCTTCCTGATCGCGCTCGTCGGCGCGATCGGCGTCGTCCCGGCGGTGATCGCGCTCTTTCTCTACGCGCTGCTGCCGATCGTGCGCAACACCCACGCCGGGCTGCGTGCCGTCTCCGGCGGAATGGCGCAGGCGGCGCTCTCGCTCGGGATGACGGCGCGGCAGGCGCTCGTTCACGTCCAGCTGCCGCTCGCTGCGCCGACGCTGCTCGCCGGCGTCAAGACGGCGGCGGTGATCAACGTCGGCACGGCGACGATGGCGGCATTCATCGGCGCCGGCGGCTTCGGTGAGCGGATCGTCGCCGGCCTTGCGGTCAACGACAGCCGCGTCATGCTCGCCGGCGCGCTGCCGGCAGCGGCGCTGGCGCTGCTCGTGCAGGCGGCGTTCGACTTCGCCGAGCGGCGCGCGCGCGGCGCGCGTCCAAGCTGACGCGCGCGGAAGGCGGCCGCCGCGCCGCTGCGACAATTGCGAATGCCCCTCGACTGGCTGTCGGCCGCGCTTCTCCTCGTCCTCGTCGTTCTCACTCTCTGGATCGCGCTGCGCCGGGCACCGCTGCCGGATGTCGGGCTCGAGCGCCACGGCCGCGAGATGCGCGAAGAGGTCGCGCGCAGCGCGCAGGCGACGCGCCAGGAACTCGCCCAGTCGCTCGCGCTGTTCCAGCAGACGCTGCTGGCGCAGCAGGGCGACACTGCGCGCACGCAGAACGAGCAGATCGACAGCTTCAGCCGCCAGCTCGCCGCGATGCAGCAGCACCTCGCTGAGACGCAGAACGCGCACGGCGCGCGCCAGGCGAGCTCGCTCAAGGACCTCTCCGATTCGCTCGCCGCACGGCTGCACGCGCTCGTCGAGGCGAACGACCGCGGCATGGCCGAGACGAAGGCGACCGTCGAGGCGCGCCTCTTTGCGATCCAGAGCGACAACGAGAAGAAGCTCGAGCAGATCCGCGCGACCGTCGACGAGAAGCTCCACGCGACCCTCGAGCAGCGCCTCGGCGAGAGCTTCCGCCAGGTCGCCGAGCGGCTCGACACGGTGCATCGCGGCCTCAACGACATGCGCGCGATCGCCCGCGACGTCGGCTCGCTCAATCGCATCCTCACCAACGTCAAGACGCGCGGCAGCTTCGGCGAGTGGCAGCTCGGCGCGCTGCTCGAGGACGTGATGACGCTCGACCAATTCGCTCGCAACGTCGAGACGATCCCCGGCAGCAATGCACGCATCGAATTCGCGATCCGCATGCCGGGCCGCCCCGACGCCCAGCCGCAATGGCTGCCGATCGACGCCAAGTTTCCGCGCGAGGACTACGAGCGGCTGCTCGATGCGCAGGAGCGCGCCGACGCGGTCGGCGCGACGGCCGCGGCGAAGGCGATCGACCAGCGGCTGCGGCTGGAGGCGCGGACGATCCGCGAGAAGTACGTCGCGCCGCCGCACACGACCGAGTACGCGATCCTGTTCGTGCCGAGCGAGGGCCTGTACGCGGAGATGCTGCGGCGACCGGGCCTGTTCGATGCGCTCCATCGCGACCATCGCATCGTGCTCGCCGGCCCGACGACGCTGACCGCGATCCTCAGCAGCCTGCAGGCCGGCCACCGCAGCTACGCACTCGAGAAGCGCTCGACCGAAGTCTGGGAGGTGCTCGGCGCGGTCAAGACCGAGTTCGCGCGCTTCGGCGAGACCCTCGCCAAGACGAAGAAGAAGCTCGACGAGGCGTCCAACACGATCGACGACGCGCAGCGCCGCACCAACGCGATGTCGCGGCAGCTGAGGAACGTCGAGGCGCTGCCCGAGCAGCGTACCCAATCGCTGCTGCCGCGCACGCTCGACGACGATGCAGACGAGTGAGCCGCGCGGCGAGGGCATCGCGCGCGCGTTGCTCGCCCTGATCGCGGGCCAGATCGCGCTGCACTCGTGCATGGCGGGCGTGCGCCTGGCGGCGCCGCTCGCGGTGCTGCGCGAAGGCCACGCGGCGTGGTCGGTCGGCGTCCTGCTCGGCCTCTTCGCGGCGGCGCCGATCGCGCTCGCGCTTCCCGCCGGGCGCCTTGCCGACCGCTACGGCTACCACGTGCCGATCCGCGTCGCCGTCGCGCTCACCGCGAGCGGCGGCGTCGCCGCCGTCGTCGCGACGCTCCTGCCGTGGGGCGCGTTCGGCGCGCTCTGCGTCGCAGCGACCCTCGCCGGCGCCGGAGCCAACGTCGGCCTGATCGCGATCCAGCGCGCCGCCGGTCGGATGGCGACCGACTCGACGACCCTGAAGCAGGTCTTCTCGTGGCTCGGCCTCGCACCGGCGCTCGCCAACGTCGTCGGTCCGGTGCTCGCCGGAACGCTGATCGACCTCGGCGGCTTTCAGATCGCGTTCCTCGCGCTCGCCGCACTGCCGCTCGCGAGCCTCGCCGTCGCGCGCTTCGTTCCCCAAGAGCGGCACGCCGGGACAGTACCGGCGGCCGAGCGCCAGAGCTCGTGGAATCTGCTGCGCGAGCCTGGCTTCGCGCGGTTGCTGCTCGTCAACTGGCTGCTCTCGTCGAGCTGGGACGTCCACTCGTTCCTCGTCCCGATCCTCGGCCACGAGCGCGGCTTCAGCGCATCGGCGATCGGCCTCATCCTCGGCGTGTTCGCGACCGCGGTCGCCGTCGTTCGCCTCGCGATTCCGGTGATCGCGCACCGGTTGCGCGAGGCGCACGTCCTCGTCGTCTCGATGCTGATCTGCGCGGCGGTGTTCGCCGTCTATCCGCTCGCGCGGTCGTCGTGGGTGATGGGCGGCTGCGCCGTCGTCCTCGGCCTTGCGCTTGGCGCGGTGCAACCGATGGTGATGGCGACGCTGCACCAGATCACGCCGGTCGCACGCCACGGCGAGGCGATCGCGCTGCGCTCGATGGCGATCAACTTCTCGAGCGCGACGATGCCGCTCGCCTTCGGCATCGCCGGCGCGACGCTCGGCGCGTCGGCGGTGTTCTGGCTGATGGCCGCGGCGGTCGCCTCGGGCAGCCTCGCGGCGCGCCAGGTCGGCGCGGCGGACGCGGCGTGACGCCGCCGCGTCGGCGTCAGAAGCGGATGCCCGAAGGTGCCGGCGCGTTGGTCGCGAACGGCGCGCTCGGCCGCGCGACCGGCTGCGCCTCGCCGCGCGCAACCGGCGCCTGGGGACGCTCGACGACCGAAGTGACCGGCCGCGGTTGGTAGCCCGGCGGCAGCTTCGACTCGCGCGGATAGCCTGCCGCGTCGAGGTACTGGTTCCAGGTGTCGTGCACGAGACCGCGCACCACCTGCGAGCCGATCGTCAGGGTCGGCGCGTCGCGTCCGCCCGAGAGCTTCTCGAGCGCATCGACATCCTCGCTCGTCACCGCCTGTCGCTCGGTGAAGGGAATGCCGCGCTGCCTGAGGAGCTGACGGCCGGCGCTGCACGCGTCGCAGACCCCGGTCGTCGTGTAGAGCGTCACCGGGTACTTCGTCGCCGCCTGGCGCAACTCGTACGGCAGGTCGGGCTCGACTGCGTCGATTGGCGCGCGTGCGCCGAGTGCGGTCACGCGGCCTTCGCTCGGGCTCGGTGCCCGGTCGGTGTAAGTCACCTTGCCGTCGCTGCCGATGACCTTGTACTGGGCGTGCGCGAGCGGCACGGTCGCTGCGAGCGCCGACAGCGCGAGCAGATGCGAAGCCGTCATCGAACGGCGCGACGTGGGCGTTGGCGTGGACATGGGGGAAGGAGAGAGCGGGAGGACGGTCGAATCTACCCGAGCGCCCCGGGGACATCAATGGCCGCTCGCAACCCGCGTGCAAACGTCACAAAGGGTCACGTCCTCGATGCACGAACGGTCGGCGCCGTCACGTGCGCGCGTGGCGCTCGGCCGACTCGACGGTATTGGCGAGGAGCATCGCGATCGTCATCGGCCCGACGCCGCCGGGCACCGGCGTGATCGCGCCGGCGACCGCGGCGACGCCGGCGAAGTCGACGTCGCCGCAGAGCTTGCCGGCGGCGTCGCGGTTCATGCCGACGTCGATGACGACTGCGCCCGGCTTGACCATCGACGCGGTGAGCGTGTCGGCGCGTCCGACCGCGACGACGACGACGTCGGCGCGGCGCGTGTGCTCGGCGAGGTCCCTGGTGCGGCTGTGGCAGATCGTCACCGTCGCGTCCTGCTGCAGCAGCAGCAGCGCCATGGGCTTGCCGACGGTGTTGCTGCGGCCGATCACCACCGCGTTCTTGCCGCGCAGCTCGATTCCGGTGCTCTCGATCAGCCGCATGCAGCCCCACGGCGTGCACGGCCGAAAGCCCGCGACACCGGTGACGAGGCGGCCGGCGCTCTCGATCGAGAAGCCGTCGACGTCCTTCGACGCCGCGATCGCCTCGACGACGCGAGCCGCCGAGATGTGCTTGGGCAGGGGCTGCTGGACGAGGATGCCGTGCACGGCGGGGTCGGCGTTCAGCGCCGCGATGCGCGCGAGCAGCTCGCCTTCGCCGAGCGAGGCGGGGTAGGTCTCCTGCAGCGAGCGGATGCCGACCTCGGCGCAGGCGCGCACCTTGTTGCGCACGTAGATCTGGCTCGCCGGATCTTCGCCGACGAGGATCACCGCGAGACCCGGTGTCGTGCCGGCGGCGGCGAGGGCGGCGACGCGCTGCGCGAGCCCGGCACGCAGCTCGCGTGCGATCCGCGCGCCGTCGATCAGCTGCGTCAAGCCTTGCTCTGGGCGCCGAGCGCGATCTTCAGCAGGTCGGCGACCGTGTTCGCGTTCAGCTTCTCCATGATGTTGGCGCGGTGCGCCTCGACCGTCTTGATGCTGATGCCGAGGTCGTCGGCGATCTGCTTGTTGAGCCGCCCGGCGACGATGCGCTCGAGGACCTGCGCCTCGCGCGTCGTCAGGCGCGACAGCAGCGCGTCGCGACTCGCCGCTTCCTGGTGCTTCGAGAAGTCGAGGCGCGCACGCTCGAGCATCTTCTCGACGAGGGCGACGAGCTCGTCCTCCTTGAAGGGCTTCTCGATGAAGTCCTCGGCGCCTTTTTTCATCGTCGTCACCGCCATCGGCACGTCGCCGTGGCCGGTGATGAACGTGACCGGCAGCGGCGAGCGCCGCTCGAGCAGCTTGTCCTGCAGCTCGAGACCGCTCATGCCGTCCATGCGGATGTCGGCGATCAGGCAGGCGACCTCGCGCGGGTCGAAGCGGGCGAGGAACGACTCCGCCGAGTCGAAGCATTTGACGCGGTAGTCCTTGCCCTCGAGCAGCCATTGAAGCGAGTCGCGGACGGCTTCGTCGTCGTCGACCACGTAGACAGTGCCGCGCTTGGGAATGAGGCTCATGCAGTGACGGCGGCCGGGGCCGTGATGGTGGAGGCGACCGGCAGCGTGAACGAGAAGCGGCAGCCGACAGTGGTGTCGCCATTGTAGAGGTTGACCGCCTTGATCCTGCCGTGGTGGCTCTCGATGATCGAGCGGCACAGGGAGAGGCCGATGCCGAGGCCGTCGACCTTGGTCGAGAAGAACGCCTCGTACATGCGGCGGATGACCTCGTCCTTCAGCCCCGGGCCCTTGTCGCTGACGGTGAACTCGATAACGTCGCCTTCCTCGGCGGTGTGGCGCGGCACGACGCGCAGCTCGATGCGCCGCCGCGCCGCCGGCAGCTGCGCGTCGTCGATCGCCTCGGCGGCGTTCTTCAACAGGTTGAGGACGACCTGCTCGATCAGGATCGGATCGACCATCAGCGGCGGCAGCCGCTGCGCGACGTAGGTCTGGATCGCGACGTTGCGGCGCCTGAGCTCGATGCCGGCGAGGTCGACCGCGTCCTCGACGATCGTCTGCGCCGACGCCTTCTGCCGCTGCGGCTCGCTGCGCTTCACGAACGAGCGAATGCGGTGGATGATCTGGCCGGCGCGCTCGGCCTGGCGCGACGTCTTCTCGAGAGCGGCGACGAGGTCGCGCTTGTCCATCGCGTCGTTCTGCACCCGCGTCACCATGCCGTTGCAGTAGTTGGTGATCGCAGTCAGCGGCTGGTTCAGCTCGTGCGCGACCGACGACGCCATCTCGCCCATCGTCACCAGCCGGCTCGTCACCTGCGCCTTCTCGGCCTGCTTGGCGGCGACCGCCTCGGCGTTGCGGCGCTCGGTGATGTCGGTCGCGATCAGCATCTGCGCGAGCCGGCCGTCGGTCCACTGCAGGTAGCGCGCGCGGACGTCGAGCCACTTGCCGAGCGACTCGACGTAGACCTCGCGCGAGTCGGAGCCGGCGGCGGTGAGCTCCTGCGTCGGCAGGCCGCCGAGCCCGTCGACGGTCTCGTCGTTGTTGGCCTCGGCCTGCAGCGACGCGTCGCCGCCCGAGAGCTCGGCGTGGCCCTTCGAATCGGCGCCGAACCAGAGCCGGTACGAGCGGTTGGCGAACAGCAGCTCGCCCTGCTGCACCGAGAGCACCGAGACCGCGGCGTCGAGGCCCTCGAGCACGGTCGTGAAGCGCTCGTGCGACGCCGTCAGCTGGTCGCGGATGCGCTTGGCCTCGGTGATGTTGGTCATCGACGTCATCCAGCCGGTCTGGTGCCCCTTCGGGTCGATCAGCGGCGAGACGTACATGCGGGCGTCGAAGATCGAGCCGTCCTTTCGCATCACCTTGACCTCGATGCCGCCGGTCGGGCTCTTGCCTTGCAGCTCCTGCTCGAGGAGACGCGCGTTCTCGTCGCGGCGGTCGTGGGGCCAGTACGGGAACGGCGGCGTGCGGCCGATCAGTTCGTTCTCCGAGAACCCGGTCATCGCCGAGAAGGCCGGATTGACGTAGCTGATCCGGCCCTCCATGTCCATCGCGCGCATGCCGGTGAGCATCGAGTTCTCCATCGCTCGCCGGAAGTTCGTCTCGGAGACGAGCGCGGCCTGCATCTGCAGGCGCCGGCGCATGTGGCGCCAGGTGCCGAGCAGCATCCAGACGGTGAGCGCCGACAGCTGCATCACCATCCAGAAGAGGCCGTTGCCGATCAGGCCGATCGACGTCCGATAGCCCTGACCGCGCAGCACCAGGCCGTTCTCCGCAGGCGCGACCGGCGCCTCGAAGACGATCGACGGCCGCGCCTTCGACCCCGGCTGCATCATCACCGTGCTTGCGATCGAACGGCCGCCGCTGTCGAGCACCGTGATCGCGTGCCGGCGCGCGATCTCGCTCGAGACGAAGTAGCGCAGCAAGCGCTCGACCGAGTACTCGGCGACGAGCGTGCCGTGGAACTCGCCGTGGTCGACGAGCGGGATCAGCGCCTGGAACACCGGGTTGCCGAAGCTGTCTGCAAAAGGCGCCGAGTACACGGTGCGCTGGGTGTCGCGGCCGCGCTCGAACGCAACCTCGGGCGCGCTTCCGGAGCCTTCGACCGGCAGCGACGCCGGCGTCTCGATGCCGGTGATGCCGGTCTCGGGCGGGAAGCTCGTCGCCGAATAGCCGGCGACCGCGACGCGCGCGTCGTTCAGCCAGATCAGGTTGCTGATCTCGGGATGCTCGAGCGTGAAGTTGGCCGACTGGACGAGGAAGCCGTCGTGATCGAGCGTGCGTGCGACGAGCTCGCGCGCCATCCGCGTCAGCTGCTCGTGGTTCTCGATCAGGCGCAGCCGAATCTGCTGCTGCGCGACCTCGGTGTCGCGGCGCACCGCTTCCTGCTCGCGCTCGAACTCCTCGTTGCGCAGGTACCAGAACGCGGAGACGATCGCCGCTAGGAAGAGCAGCACCGACGCGAGCGGGCCGAGCGTCGCGTAGCGGTCCTGGTGGGCGGCCGACTGGCGGCGCCACCAGCGGCCGAAGACACGCTCGGCCCAGGTGCGGGCGGCACGGGAAGAGGAAGACGTCGCCGGCTCGGCACGTTGCATGGGGCGCGATTATCGAGCCTCGCCAAAGCCCTACCGCCGCGGCCGGCCGCCGTCCGTCGGCAGCGGGCAACCCCCGCTAGCGCAGCAGGTCGAACAGGGCGCGGCCGACGACCTTGGTCGCGCCGCGCAGATCGTCCAGGACGAGGTGCTCGTCGGCGCGCTTGGCGTTGCTCTCGAGGACGGTCCGCGGGCCGGCGCCATAGATCGCGGCGGCGGCGCCCGCGGCCGCATAGAGGCGGACGTCGGTGTAGAGCGGCGTCCCCGTTGTCGCCACCGTCTCGTTGAACACCGCCTCGGCGTTGCGCCGCAGCGCTTCGACGAGGGGCGCGTTGGCCGCGGTCGGCCGCCACGCCTTCGCGAGCAGCAGCCTGCGGACGTCGACGCGGATGCCGTCGAGTCCCGCCGCGGCGTCGCCGATCGCTGCGCGTACCTCGGCCTCGACCTTCGCCGGGTCCTCTTCCGGAATCATCCTGCGGTCGAGCTTGAGGACGACCTCGCCGGGGACGACGTTGGTGTTGCTGCCGCCTTCGATGCGGCCGACATTGAGGTACGGGTGCGTGATCCCGGGCACCTGCGAGCGCACCGCGCGGTAGCCGCGGTTGAGCGCATAGAGCCGATCGAGGATCGCAACCGCGGCCTGCAGCGCGTCGACGCCGGTGTGCGGGATCGCCGCGTGCGCCGCCTTGCCGTGCACCGCGACCTCGAGCTGCAGGCAGCCGTTGTGCGCGGTGACGACCTCGTGGCTGAACCCCGCGGCGACGACGTAGTCGGGACGCGTCAGCGCGTGCGTGAGGAGCCAGCCGGGGCCGAGCTCGCCGCCGAACTCCTCGTCGTACGTGAAGTGCAGCTCGACGGTGCCCGCGATCGCGGCGCCGAGCGATTCGAGCGCGCGCAGCGCGAACGTGTAGGTCGCGAAATCGCTCTTGCTCACCGCCGCCGCGCGGCCGTAGAGCCTGCCGTCCACGATCTCGGCACCGTACGGGTCGTGCGTCCAGCCGTCGCCCGGAGGCACGACGTCGCCGTGCGCGTTGAGCGCGATCGTCGGTCCGGCGCCGTGGCGGCGGCGGACGATCACATTGGTGATCGAGCGCATCCCCTGCGCGCGCACCGCGTCGTCGGGCACCCGGTGCAGCTCCGGGCCGAAGCCGAAGCCGCGCAGCAGCTCGGCGGTGCGCTCGGCGTGGCGCGCGTTGTCGCCCGGCGGCGTGTCGGTCGGAACGCGGACGAGCTCCTGCAGGAAGCGCACCTCTTCGTCGAAGTGCCCGTCGACCCAGGCGTCGATCGCAGTGTGGCTCATGGTCGCTCCGCGGCGAGCTCGTCGAGCAGCAGCGCGAACGCGCGCACCGCGAGGTCGGCGTCGTCGTTGGTCGTCGATTCGAGCGGGTTGTGGCTGATGCCGCTGTTCTGGCCGCGCACGAACAGCATCGCCTGCGGCATCACCTCGTGCAGCTTCATCGCGTCGTGGCCGGCGCCGCTCGGCATGCGGTGGACCGGGAGCCCGAGCCGCTCGACCGCGCGCTCCCAGCGCCGCTGCCAGTCGGGCGCCGACGGCGCCGCCGCGGCGCGCACCGTCTCCTCGAGCGTGAACGCGACGTCGCGCTCGGCGCAGATCTGCTCGAGCCCGGCGCGGACGTCGGCGACGAGCGCGTCGCGCGCGGCGTCGGTCGTCGCGCGCAGGTCGAGGCTGAACGCACAGCGGCCGGGAATGACGTTGATCGAGCCGTTCGGCACCTGCAGCATGCCGACGGTGCCGACGAGATGCGGCGCGGCGCTTGCGCAGCGCTCCACGTGGACGACGAGCTCGGCCGCGGCGACCGCGGCGTCGCGCCTGCGGTCCATCGGCGTCGTTCCGGCGTGGCTCGCCATCCCGACGATCTCGCCGAGATAGCGCACGCTGCCGTTGATCGAGGTGACGATGCCGAGCGGGAGGTCGAGCTCGTTCAACACCGGGCCCTGCTCGATGTGCACCTCGACGAAGCCGAGATAGCGCTTCGGGTCGCGCTTGAGCGATGCGATGCCGTCGACCTCGAGCCCGGCGGCGGCCATCGCGTCGCGCATCGTCATGCCGTCGGCGTCGCGCTGGTCGAGCCAGGTGCGGTCGAAGTGGCCGGTGAGCGCGCCCGAGCCGAGGAAGACCGCCTTGTAGCGCTGGCCTTCCTCCTCGGCGAAGCCGACGACCTCGATCGCGAACGGCAACCGGCGGCCGGCGCGGTGCAGCTCGCGAACGCACGCCATTGGCACGAAGATGCCGAGCCGACCGTCGTACCTGCCGCCGTTGCGGACGGTGTCGTAGTGGCTGCCGGTGAGCAGGCGCGGCGCCCCCGGATCGCTGCCGGCATAGACGCCGACGACGTTGCCGACCGCGTCGATCGCCACCTCGTCGAAGCCGCATTCGCGCATCCACGCGACGAGCTGGCGCGCGCACGCGCGGTGCGCGTCGGTGAGATACGTCACCGTCAGCTCGCCGCGCTCGGCAAAGCCGGGATCGCTGTGCGCGGCGAGCCGCTCGGCCCAGTCCCAGACGACGTTGCCGAGCGCAGGCTCGACGCCGAAGCGCTCGTCGAGCCGGATCTCGGCGATGCGGTGGACGTTGCGCAGCGCCTCGCCGAGCTCGAAGTCGACCGGGTGCTCGAGCCTGCGCGCGAAGGTCGTCAGGATCTCGTTCTTGCTCAGGCCCGTTCCGCGCGGTCCGCGCACCGCCAGGATGAACGGAAAGCCGAACTTCTTCTGGTAGGCGGCGTTGAGCTCGGCGATCCGCGCCAGCTCTTCGGCCGTGCACGCGGTGAGGCCGGCACGCGTCTGCTCGTCGGTCGACGACGCGGTGAGCTTGCGCTCGACCATCGCCTTGCCGGCGAGCTCGGGGTGGGCGCGCAGGAGCTTCAGCTGGGCATTGCGGCCGGCGTCGCGGACGACCTCGACGAGCGCGCGCTTGAGCTGCGCGAGGGTCGCGAAAGGGCGCCGCGGCGCCGCTCGTTCGACGATCCACGAAGAGTGCTCGTAGATGCCGTCCAGCAAGCGCGCGAAGTCCGCCGGCGATGCGTCGTTGACCTGCTCGAGCGACGTCATCGGTTCGCCTGCCAGACGAATGCGGTTTCCGGATCGAAGGGGTGCTCGCGCGTCCAGTGGCGCGCGATGTCGATCCGCCGCGCGATCCAGACGTCGCCGCGCGCTTCGACATGGTCGAGGAAGCGCTGCAGGGCGCGCATGCGTCCCGGCCTGCCGAGCAGGCGCGCATGCATGCCGACGCTCATCATCGCCGGCGTCTCGGCGCCTTCGGCATGAAGGACGTCGAAGCTGTCGCGCAGGTAGGCGAAGAACTCGTCGCCGGTCGCGAAGCCCTGCGACGACGAGAAACGCATGTCGTTGGCGTCGAGGGTGTACGGCACGACGAGCTGCGGCTTGCCTGCGCCGTCGTCGGTCTCGACGTTCAGCCAGAACGGCAGCTCGTCGCCGTAGTGATCGCTGTCGTACTCGAAGCCGCCGAGCTCGGCGACGAGGCGGCGCGTGTTGGGGCTGTCGCGGCCGGTGTACCAGCCATGCGGACGCTCGCCGGTGATGCGCCAGTGCGTCGCGACGGCGCGCGCGATGTGCTCGCGCTCGGTCGCCTCGTCGATGTTCTGGTAGCTGATCCAGCGCCAGCCGTGGCACGCGATCTCGTGGCCGAGCTCGCGGCACGCGGCGGCGATCTCGGGAGTGCGCTCGATCGCCATCGCGACCGCGAACGCCGTGAGCGGCAGGCGCCTCTGCTCGAACTCGCGCAGGATCCGCCAGACGCCGACGCGCGAGCCGTATTCGTACAGGCTCTCCACGCTGAGATGGCGCGCCGCGAACGAAGGCGGGCTCGCCATCTCGGAAAGGAACGTCTCCGAGCCGGCGTCGCCGTGTAGGACGCAGTTCTCGCTGCCTTCCTCGACGTTGAGGACGAACTGCAGCGCGACGCGCGCGCCGCCGGGCCAGCGCGCCTGCGGTCGCTCTCGACCGTAGCCCTTCAGATCGCGCGGGTAGGGTCGGTTCATGTCGGCACGATGATCGCAGAAAGGCGCGGCGCCGCCGCCGTGCCATCATCGTCAGCGCGCAGACGACGAGACCATGGGACACCTCAGCACGCACGTCCTCGACACGATGCACGGCTGCCCGGCCGCGGGCATGGCGGTCGAGCTGCACCGCCTCTCGGGCGCAAGCGCCGGCCTCGTCAAGTCGTTCGCGCTCAACGACGACGGCCGCTCGGCCGAAGGCGCGCTGCTCGACGCGGCGACGATGGCCGCGGGCCGCTACCGCCTCGTCTTCGCCGTCGCGGCGTACTTCCGCCGCCGCGGCGTGCAGCTTCCCGAGCCGCCGTTCATCGACGTCGTCCAGCTCGACTTCGGCATCGCCGATGCCGCCGGCCACTACCACGTGCCGCTGCTCGTCAGCCCGTGGTCGTACTCGACCTACCGCGGTTCGTGAGCGTCCCCGCACGGCCGCTCCGAAGGGGACGCTCCGTCCCGCCTGGCGGGACCGGCCGCAGGCCGAGGGTGCACACATGAGCTTCGACGCCTACCTGCTCGACTGGGCGAACCTGCTGCTGCGCTGGGCGCACGTCGTCACCGCGATCGCCTGGATCGGGTCGTCGTTCTACTTCGTCTTCCTCGACAGCAGCCTTGAGCAACCGACGGACCCCGACCTCGTCGCCAAGGGCGTCGACGGCGAGCTCTGGGCGGTGCACGGCGGCGGCTTCTATCACCCGCAGAAGTACGTCGTTGCGCCGCCGCGATTGCCCGAGCGATTGCACTGGTTCTACTGGGAGAGCTACGCGACGTGGGGGACCGGGTTCGGGCTGTTCACCGTGCTCTATCTGTTCAACGCCGGCACGTTCCTGATCGACCGCAGCGTCAACGACTGGTCGCCGGCGGCGGCGATCGCGACCGCGCTCGCGTTCCTCGTCGTCTTCTGGATCGTCTACGACGCGATCTGCCGCGTCTTCGGGCGCCGCGAGCACGGCGAGCTGCTCGTCGGCATCGGCGTCGTCATCGCGGTGACCGTCGCATCGTGGCTGGCGTGCCATTGGTTCGCGGGTCGCGCGGCGTTCCTGCTCATCGGCGCGATGCTCGCGACGACGATGACCGGCAACGTCGCGCACTGGATCATCCCCGGCCAGCGCAAGGTCGTCGCGCAGATCCGGGCGGGCGAGCCGGTCGATCCGATCCACGGCTGGCGCGGCAAGCAGCGCAGCGTCCACAACACCTACTTCACGCTGCCGGTGATCGTCGCGATGCTGTCGAACCACTACGGCTGGCTCGTCGAAGGCCCGAACAACTGGCTCGTCCTCGTGCTGTTGATGCTGGCCGGCGCGCTGATCCGCTACAGCTTCGTCGCTCGCCACCGCGCTGCCGTCGAGGGCCGGCGCACGCCGTGGGAGCACGCGATCGTCGGCACGCTCGCGATCGTCGGCCTCGTCGCCTGGCTCGCGCCCGAGCGCCCGCGCGGCGGCGCGCAGGCAGCGGCCGCGCCGGTCGCGTATGCGCAGGTGCGGGCGGTGATCGACCAGCGCTGCGCGATGTGCCACGGCGACGCGGTTCAGCAAAAGGGCGTCTCCTTGCAGACCGCGGAACTGCTCGGCCGCCACGCGCAGCAGGTCTACCAGCAGGCGGTCGTGCTGCGCCAGATGCCGTTCGGCAACGCGACCCAGATGACCGAGGAAGAGCGTGCTCTCGTCAAACGCTGGTACGAGGGCGGAGCGCCGGTCAAGTGAGCACCGTCCGCGATCCGCGCGCGTTGCTCCGGCGGATGTTCGAGGCCGCGGTCGCGAGCGCGCAGCCGGCGCTCTGCATCGCGCCGCTGCTGCCGTCGCCGGAGTCGCTCGGCGCCGGCAGGCTCGTCGTGATCGGCGCCGGCAAGGCCTCGGCGGCGATGGCGCGCGCGGTCGAGGACGCCTGGCGCGGCCCGCTCGGCGGGCTCGTCGTCACCCGCTACGGCTACGCGGTGCCGTGCCAGCGGATCGAGATCGTCGAGGCTGCCCATCCGGTGCCCGACGACGCCGGCGTCGCCGCCGCCGAGCGCATTCTCGAGACCGTCCGCGGGCTCGCTGCCGACGACCTCGTGCTCTGCCTGATCTCGGGCGGCGGCTCGTCGCTGCTGACGCTGCCGCCGCCGGGCGCGACGCTCGCCGACAAGCAGGCGCTCAACCGCGCGTTGCTCGCCTCGGGCGCGTCGATCGGCGAGATGAACTGCGTGCGCCGCCACGTCTCCGCGATCAAGGGCGGCCGCCTCGCCGCGGCATGCCATCCGGCGCGCGTGCTGACGCTGCTGATCTCCGACGTGCCCGGCGATCGTCCGGGCGACATCGCGTCGGGCCCGACCGTCGCCGACCCGACGACGTGCGCCGACGCGCTCGACATCGTCCGCCGCTACGGCATCGCGATTCCGCAGCCGCTGAGGAGACTGCTCGAGAGCGGCGAAGGCGAGTCGGTGAAGCCCGGCGATCCGCGGCTCGCTCGCGCCGAGACGCGGATCGTCGCCGCGCCGCAGCTTGCGCTCGAGGCCGCGGCGGCGGTCGCACGCGCCGACGGCGTCGCCGTCCACATCCTCGGCGATTCGATCGAGGGCGAGGCCAAGGACGTCGGCAAGGTGCTCGGCGCGATCGCGCTCCAGGTGGCGGAGCGCCGGCAGCCGTTCGCGCCGCCGTGCGTCCTGCTCTCGGGCGGCGAGACGACGGTCACGGTCCGAGGCGGCGGCCGCGGCGGTCGCAACGTCGAGTTCCTGCTCGCGCTCGCGATCGGCCTCGACGGCCGGCCGGGCATCCACGCGCTCGCCGCCGACACCGACGGCGTCGACGGCCAGGAGGAGATCGCCGGCGCGCTGCTCGCTCCGGATTCGCTCGCGCGCGCGTGGGCGCTCGGCATGCGGCCGAAGGACCGCCTCGCCGACAACGACGGTCACGGCTTCTTCCAGGCGCTCGGCGATTCGCTCGTCACCGGGCCGACGCTCACCAACGTCAACGACTTCCGCGCGATCCTGATCGATCGTTCCTAGGCCCGCCGATCCCCGCTGCGAGCGCGGGTTCGACGAGCAGGCCCACGCGACCCTGTGCGAGACTCGGGGCAAACAAAGGCCCTCAGGAGACGACGATGTCCGCTCTACCGGAATCCGTTCGTGGCGCCGCTGCCAACGACGCCGACCCCACCGAAACCCGCGAGTGGCTCGACGCCCTCGCCGCCGTGATCGCCTCCGAAGGCGGCGAGCGCGCACACTTCCTCCTCGAGCAGCTGATCGACGAGGCGCGGCAGTCGGGGATCGACGTGCCGTTCTCCGCCAACACGGCGTACGTCAACACGATCCCGACCGACCAGGAGGAGCGCTCGCCCGGCAACATCGAGATCGAGGAGCGGCTGCGCGCGTACATGCGCTGGAACGCGATGGCGATGGTCGTCAAGGCGAACCGTCTCCATCCCGCCGACGGCGGCGACCTCGGCGGCCACATCTCGAGCTTCGCGTCGCTGGCGACGATGTTCGGCACCGGCTTCAACCACTTCTGGCACGCTGCGACGCCCGATCACGGCGGCGACCTGCTCTACATCCAGGGCCATTCGTCGCCTGGCGTCTACGCGCGCGCCTTCATGGAAGGGCGGCTCAGCGAAGACCAGCTGCTGCACTTTCGCCAGGAGGTCGACGGCAAGGGCATCTCGAGCTATCCGCACCCCAAGCTGATGCCCGAGTTCTGGCAGTTCCCGACCGTCTCGATGGGTCTCGGCCCGATCATGTCGATCTACCAGGCGCGGTTCCTGAAGTACCTGCACGCGCGCGGCATCGCCGACACGTCGAAGCGCAAGGTGTGGGTCTTCTGCGGCGACGGCGAGATGGACGAGCCCGAGTCGCTCGGCGCGATCGGGCTGGCTTCGCGCGAGAAGCTCGACAACCTGATCTTCGTCATCAACTGCAACCTGCAGCGACTCGACGGCCCGGTGCGCGGCAACGGCAAGATCATCCAGGAGCTCGAGAGCGAGTTCCGCGGCTCGCGCTGGAACGTCATCAAGCTGATCTGGGGCAGCTACTGGGATCCGCTGCTCGCGCGCGACAAGGAAGGGGCGCTGCGTCGCGTGATGATGCAGACCGTCGACGGCGACTACCAGGCGATGAAGGCCAACGACGGCGCGTTCGTCCGCAAGCACTTCTTCGGGCAGGATCCGAAGCTGCTCGAGATGGTCGCCAAGATGAGCGACGAGGACGTCTGGCGGCTCAACCGCGGCGGCCACGATCCGCAGAAGGTGTACGCCGCGTTTCACCGCGCCGCCAACCACCAGGGCCAGCCGACGGTGCTGCTCGTCAAGACCGTCAAGGGCTTCGGCATGGGCAAGAGCGGCGAGGGCAAGAACACCGCGCACCAGACCAAGAAGCTCGTCGACGAGGACGTCAAGGCGTTCCGCGATCGCTGGAACATTCCGATCCCCGACGACCAGCTCGAGGGCATCCCGTTCTTCAGGCCGGCCGACGACACGCCGGAGATGAAGTACCTGCAGGAGCACAGGAAGACGCTCGGCGGCTACCTGCCGCACCGGCGCACGCGCGCCGACGAGCAGTTCAAGGTGCCGTCGCTCGACACCTTCAAGGCGGTCCTCGAGCCGACCGCGGAGGGTCGCGAGATTTCGACGACGCAGGCGTTCGTCCGCTTCCTGTCGCAGCTCTTGCGCGACAAGGAGCTCGGCCCGCGCGCGGTGCCGATCCTCGTCGACGAGGCGCGCACGTTTGGCATGGAGGGGCTGTTCCGCCAGATCGGCATCTACAACCCGGAAGGGCAGAAGTACACGCCGGTCGACCGCGACCAGGTCATGTACTACCGCGAGGACAAGGCCGGGCAGGTGCTGCAGGAAGGCATCAACGAGGCCGGCGGCATGTGCAGCTGGATCGCCGCGGCGACGTCGTACTCGACGAACAACCGCATCATGGTGCCGTTCTACGTCTACTACTCGATGTTCGGCTTCCAGCGCGTCGGCGACCTGGCGTGGGCGGCGGGCGACATGCAGGCGCGCGGCTTCCTGCTCGGCGGCACATCGGGGCGGACGACGCTCAACGGCGAGGGCCTGCAGCACGAGGACGGCCACAGCCACGTCCTGGCCAGCACGATTCCGAACTGCATCACCTACGACCCGACGTTCGCGCACGAGGTCGGCGTCATCCTGCACCACGGCCTGGTGCGGATGGTCGAGCAGCAGGACAACGTCTTCTTCTACCTGACGCTGCTCAACGAGAACTATCCGCAGCCGGGGCTGCGCGCCGGCAGCGAGCAGGAGATCGTCAAGGGCATGTACCTGCTGCTCGAGGGCGCGAAGAAGGCGCCGCGCGTCAACCTCCTCGGCAGCGGCACGATCCTGCGCGAGAGCATCGCCGCGCGCGATCTGCTCGACCAGGACTGGGGAATCGCCGCCAACGTCTGGAGCTGTCCGAGCTTCAACCAGCTCGCGCGCGACGGCCAGGACGCCGAGCGCTTCAACATGCTGCATCCGAACGACCGCCAGCGCGTCCCGTTCGTCGCGCAGCAGCTCGAGAAGTACGGCGGCCCGGTCATCGCGTCGACCGACTACATCAAGAACTACGCCGAGCAGATCCGGCCGTTCCTGCCCAAGGGCCGCGTCTACAAGGTGCTCGGCACCGATGGCTTCGGCCGCAGCGACTTCCGCACCAAGCTGCGCGAGTTCTTCGAGGTCGACCGCCGCTACATCGTCGTCGCCGCGCTGCGCGCCCTCGCCGACGAGGGCAGCGTGCCGCCGACCAAGGTCGCCGAGGCGATCGCGCGCTACAAGATCGACGTCAACAAGGTCAACCCGCTCTACGCCTGAGCACCGCCGCGAACAAGGACAACAACATGGCAACGCTCGAAGTCAAGGTTCCGGACATCGGAGACTTCAAGGACGTCGAGGTCATCGAGGTCCTCGTCAAGCCAGGCGATCGCATCGCCGCCGAGCAATCGCTGATCACGGTCGAGAGCGACAAGGCGTCGATGGAGATCCCGTCGAGCACCGCCGGCGTCGTCCGGGAGATGAAGGTCAAGGTCGGCGACAAGGTGAGCGAAGGGTCGCTCGTGCTCGTCCTCGATGGTGAAGGCGGCGCAGCTGCGCCGGCACCGGCCCCCGCGGCTGCGCCTGCGCCGGCACCCGCGCGCACCGCGGCGCCGGCGGGCGCGGTCGAGGGACCGCGGGCGCATGCCGCTGCGGGCGGTGGCTCGGTCGATGTCGTCGTTCCCGACATCGGCGATTTCACCGACGTCGCGGTCATCGAGGTGCTCGTCAAGCCGGGCGACACCGTCGCGCTCGAGCAGAGCCTGATCACGGTCGAGAGCGACAAGGCGTCGATGGAGATTCCGTCGAGCGCCGCCGGCGTCGTCAAGGAAATGAAGGTCAAGGTCGGCGACAAGGTCTCGCAGGGCAGCATCGTCGCCGTGCTCTCTGGCGGCGGTGCGGTCGCGCCGCCGAGCTCGGCCGTGACCCAAGGGGCGGCGACGAACGCGTCGGAGGACCGTGCCGGTGCGGCCGCGGCTCCCGCACCGCCGCCACCGGCCGCAGCCGCACCGGGCGCGCCTGCGCACGAGCGCCACCTGCCGACCGCATCGCTTCCCGCGCACGAGCCGACCGCGCCGAGGGGCGCGCTGCCGCATGCATCGCCGACGATCCGAAAGCTCGCGCGCGAGCTCGGCGTTCCGCTCGACGAAGTCAAAGGCAGCGGACCGAAGGGCAGGATCACGCAGGAGGACGTGCACGGCTTCGTCAAGGCGGTGCTCGCCGGCGAGACGCGCACGAAGGCGCAATCGGCGAAGGGCGCGCCCGCAGCGGCAGCCGGTGGCGGCGGCATCGCCGGGCTCGCGCCGTGGCCGCAGGTCGACTTCGCCAAGTTCGGGCCGATCGAGAAGAAGGACCTGTCGCGGATCAAGAAGATCAGCGGCCCGGCGCTGCATCGCAACTGGGTGATGATCCCGCACGTCACCAACCACGACGACGCCGACATCACCGAGCTCGAGGCGTTCCGCGTCCTCACCAACAAGGAGAACGAGAAGTCGGGCGTCAAGGTGACGATGCTGGCGTTCCTGATCAAGGCGGCGGTCGCGGCGCTGAAGAAGTTCCCCGAGTTCAACGCCAGCCTCGACGGCGAGCAGATCGTCCTCAAGCGCTACTTCCACATCGGCTTTGCCGCCGATACGCCGAACGGCCTCGTCGTTCCGGTGATCAAGGACGCCGACCAGAAAGGCGTGCTGCAGATCTCGCAGGAGATGGGCGAGCTCGCCAAAAAGGCGCGCGACGGCAAGCTCACTCCCGGCGACATGAGCGGCGGGTGCTTCTCGATCTCGTCGCTCGGCGGGATCGGCGGCCGCTACTTCACGCCGATCATCAACGCGCCCGAGGTCGCGATCCTCGGCGTTTGCCGCAGCACGACCGAGCCGCGCTGGGACGGCAAGGCGTTCCAGCCGCGCCTCATCTTGCCGCTCTCGCTCAGCTGGGACCACCGCGTCGTCGACGGCGCTGCTGCAGCGCGCTTCAACGCCTATCTCGTGCAGGTGCTCGGGGACTTCCGGCGGGTGCTGCTGTGACGGTCGATGTCAGGGTTCCGGACATCGGCGACTTCACCGACGTCGCGGTCATCGAGGTGCTCGTCAAGCCGGGCGACACGGTCGCGCTCGAGCAAAGCCTGATCACCGTCGAAAGCGACAAGGCGTCGATGGAGATTCCGTCGAGCGCCGCCGGCGTCGTCCAGGACGTGCGCGTCGCGGTCGGCGACAAGGTGAGCGAAGGATCGCTGATCCTGCGACTCGAAGGTGCCGACGCCGGTGCTGCCGCGGGCAAGGCCGCTGCACCTGCGCCGGCACCCGCTGCGGCACCGCCGCCGCCGGCTGCGGCCGCGAAGCCTCCGGCGGCGCCGGCACCTGCACCGGCTCCCGCGCCGCGACCTGCTGCAGCGCCCGCGACCGGCGGCGACGTCGTCTGCGACCTGCTCGTTCTCGGCGCCGGCCCGGGCGGCTACTCGGCGGCGTTTCGCGCCGCCGACCTCGGGCTCAAGGTCGTCCTCGTCGAGCGCTATCCCACGCTCGGCGGCGTTTGCCTCAACGTCGGCTGCATTCCGTCGAAGGCGCTGCTCCACGTCGCCGCGGTGATCGACGAGGTCGCGCACTTCGGCAACTTCGGCGTCACCTACGGCGCGCCAGCGGTCGATTCCGCCAAGCTCGTCGCCCACAAGAACAAGGTCGTCGGCCGGCTGACCGGCGGCCTCGCGCAGATGGCCAAGATGCGCAAGGTGACCGTCGTCACCGGCAGCGGCCGCTTCAGCGACGCCAACCACGTCGTCGTCGACCTCGCCGCCGGCGGGACGACGACGATCGGCTTCACGCGCGCGATCATCGCCGCGGGATCCGAAGCGGTGAAGCTGCCGTTCATGCCGCAGGATCCGCGCGTCGTGACGTCGACCGGCGCGCTCGAGCTGCCGCAACGGCCCAAGCGCATGCTCATCGTCGGCGGCGGCATCATCGGTCTCGAGATGGCGACCGTGTACTCGACGCTCGGCGCGCGCCTCGACGTCGTCGAGATGCTCGACGGCCTCATGCTCGGCGCCGACCGCGACCTCGTGAAGGTCTGGCAGAAGCTGAACGCGCCGCGCTTCGACAACATCCTGCTGAAGACGAAGACCGTCAGCGCCGAGGCGAAGAAGGACGGCATCCTCGTCAAGTTCGAAGGCGAAGGCGCGCTCAAGGAGCAGACGTACGACCTGGTGCTGCAGGCGGTCGGCCGCTCGCCGAACGGCAAGCGCATCGGTGCCGACGCCGCCGGCATCAACGTCGACCCGCGCGGTTTCGTTCCGGTCGACATCCAGATGCGCACCAACGTGCCGCACATCTTCGCGGTCGGCGACATCGTCGGCCAGCCGATGCTCGAGCACAAGGCGGTCCACGAGGCGCACGTCGCCGCCGAGGTCGCGGCTGGCGAGGCCAAGGGCGACGACAAGCTCGCGAAGACGGCGTTCGACGCGCGCGTGATCCCGAGCGTGGCCTACACCGATCCGGAGATCGCATGGGTCGGCCTCACCGAGGACGACGCCAAGGCGCGCGGCGTCAAGGTGCGAAAGGGCCTGTTTCCGTGGACGGCGTCGGGGCGCGCCATCGCCAACGGCCGCGATGAGGGCTTCACGAAGCTCCTCTTCGACGATGCGAGCCACGTGATCGTCGGCGGCGGCATCGTCGGCACGCACGCCGGCGACATGATCGGCGAGATCGCGCTGGCGATCGAGATGGGCGCCGACGCGGTCGACATCGGCAAGACGATCCATCCGCATCCGACGCTCGGCGAGTCGATCGGGCTGGCCGCCGAGGCGTTCGAGGGCGTCTGCACCGACTTGCCGCCGGTGCGGCGCTGAGCGCGATCGTGTCGTCGCCGGCGCGGTCGCCGCGCGGAACCTCGGTCGGCGGGTCCGCCCTCGCAGCGGCCGCGACGCCGCCCTTGCTCGCGATCGCCGATCGCCTCTCGCGCGCGCTCGGAGCGCTCAGCTTCCGGCCGCCGGTCGCGTACGTCTACAACCCGCTCGAGTACGCGCGCGACGCGTACGCCGTGTACGTCGCGCGCTATGCGGCAACCGCCAAGGAGGTGCTCTTCGTCGGCATGAATCCGGGGCCGTTCGGCATGGCGCAGACCGGCATCCCGTTCGGCGAAGTCGCGAGCGTGCGCGACTGGCTCGGCATCCGCACCGAGGTCGGCAAGCCGCTGCGCGAGCATCCCAAGCGGCCCGTCGCCGGCTTCGATTGCCATCGCTCCGAAGTCAGCGGGCAGCGGCTCTGGGGCTGGGCGCGGCAGCGCTTCGGCACGCCCGAGGCGTTCTTCGCGCGCTTCTTCATCGCCAACTACTGTCCGCTGCTCTTTCTCGAGGAGTCCGGGCGCAACCTGCCGCTCGACAAGCTCGCCCGCGACGAGCAGCGCGCGATCGCCGAGCATTGCGACGAGGCGCTGCGCGAGACGGTGCGCGCGCTCGCGCCGCGGTGCGTGCTCGGCGTCGGCCGCTTCGCCGAGCAGCGCGCGCAGGTCGCGCTCGCCGAGATGGGCGTCGAGACCGGCTTCATTCCGCATCCGAGCCCGGCGAGCCCGGCGGCGAATCGGGGCTGGGACGCCCAGGCCGAGCACGCGATCGTCGACTGCGGCGTCGAGCTGCCCGCGCTTCCGTCCGATCGAGCCGCGCCGACGTCGTGATGCGCGACGCCGAGATCAGGAGATGTCCCCGGTGTGGAAGCCGTAGCGGCCTTCGCGCCGGTCGGCGAAGAACAGCTCGAGCGTCTTCTTCGTCGTCCTGAACGCGATCTCGTCCCACGGCACCTCGTCCTCGGCGAACAGCTTCGCCTCGAGCGACTCCGGTCCGGGAACGAAGTCGATGTCTAGCATCCGCGCGCGGTAGAAGAGGTGGACCTGGCCGACGCGAACGACGTTGAGCATCGAGTACAGGCCTTCGAGCTCGACGCGCGCGCCGGCTTCCTCGATCGTCTCGCGCAGCGCCCCTTCCGCGGTCGTTTCGCCGAGCTCCATGAACCCGGCCGGCAGCGTCCACAGCCCGTAGCGCGGCTCGATCGCCCGCCGGCAAAGCAGCACCTTGTCCTGCCACACCGGCAGCGTGCCGACGACGTTGACCGGGTTCTCGTAGTGGATCGTCGTGCACACGGTGCACGTCGCGCGGTCGCGGTTGTCGTCGGCGGGGACGCGGTACTCGACCGCGGCGCCGCAGGCGCGGCAGTGCTTGATGCTGCGGGGCGCGAACATGATCTGGCAGCTGCGAGTGTAGTGGTCGTGCGTGGCATCATCGTCGTCGCGGCTGCTCCGCAGCCTCCGCGCTTCACGACCCTCTCGCGAAAGAGCCACCATGAGCCACGTCTTCGCGCCGTCCGCTGCAGCGTCCGTTCCGGTCGCCGGCGGCGGCAGCTTTCCCGTCCACCGCATCTATTGCGTCGGCCGCAACTACGTCGAGCACGCGAAGGAGATGGGCTTCACCGGCCGCGAGCCGCCGTTCTTCTTCATGAAGCCGGCCGACGCGGTGCTGCCGGTCGCCGAGGGCGCGGTCGGCGAGATGCCGTATCCGACGCTGACCAAGGATCTGCACCACGAGATCGAGCTCGTCGTCGCGATCGGCACCGGCGGCAAGTCGATCGCCGCCGCTGACGCGATGCGCCACGTCTGGGGCTACGCCGTCGGACTCGACATGACGCGGCGCGACCTGCAGGGCGAGGCGAAGAAGCTCGGCCGACCGTGGGACATCGGCAAGGGATTCGACCATTCGGCGCCGATCGGGCCGATCCGCCGCGCCGCCGACTGCCGCATCGACGCCGACACGCGCATCACGCTCGAGGTCAACGGCAAGGTGCGCCAGCAGAGCACGATCGGCAAGCTGATCTGGAACATCGCCGAGACGATCGAGCACCTGTCGTCGGCGTGGGCCTTGCAGCCGGGCGACCTGATCTTCAGCGGCACCCCGGAGGGCGTCGCCGCGGTCGTGCGCGGCGATCTGCTGAAGGGCGAGGTCGCGGGCGTCGGCACGTTGCAGGTGCGCCTCGTCTGAACCTCGCGCGGCCGTGCGGCTCTACAGCTACTTCCGCTCGTCGGCGTCGTTTCGCGTCCGCATCGCGCTCGCGCTGAAGAAGCTCGACTTCGAATACGCGGCGGTCCAGCTCGTCAAGAACGAGCAGCTGCAGCCGGCGTTTCGCGCGATCGCGGCGTCGCAGCTCGTTCCGGCGCTCGTCGTCGACGACCCGGCGCACGGCGAGGCGACGCTGACGCAGTCGCTCGCGATCATCGAGTACCTCGACGAGACGTTCCCCGAGCCGCCGCTGCTTCCCGCCGACGCGCTCGGCCGTGCGCGCGTCCGCGCGATCGCGCTCGACATCGCGTGCGAGATCCATCCGCTCGACAACCTGCGCGTGCTGCGCTACCTGCAACGCGAGCTGAAGGTGAGCGACGACGACAAGGACCGCTGGTACCGCCACTGGGTCGAGACGGGGCTCGACGTCGTCGAGCGCGGCCTCGCCGGCCATCCGGCGACGGGCCGCTTCTGCCATGGCGACCGGCCCGGGCTCGCCGACTGCGTGCTCGTGCCGCAGATCTTCAACGCGCAGCGGATGAAGTGCCGGCTCGACCACGTGCCGACGGTGATGCGCATCTTCGACGCCTGCATGGCCGAGCCGGCATTCGCGCAGGCGCAGCCGTCGGCGTGCCCCGACGCGGCGTGACGCCCGCGGCCGACTGGCTCGCGCCGGCGTGGCGCATCGCCGGGGTCGGTGCGTTGATGACGACGCGCTCGGGCGGTGCCAGCCGCGGCCGCTACGCTTCGATGAACGTCGGCACTGCGGTCGGCGACGATCCCGAGGACGTCGCTGCCAATCGTCGCCTGCTCGCAGAAGCGACCGGCGCATTGCCGGTCTACCTGCGGCAGGTGCACGGGACGCGCGTCGCGCGCGTCGACGCTGCCGACGCAGCGCCGGGTGCGATCGTCCACGAGGCCGACGCCGTCGTCACGACGACGCCCGGCGTCGCCTGCGTCGTCCAGGCCGCCGACTGCCTGCCGGTGCTGCTCGCGGCGCCGCGCGCGCGCGCGGTCGGTGCTGCGCACGCGGGCTGGCGTGGGCTGGCAGGCGGCGTCGTCGAAGCGGCTGTCGATGCCGTCGCGGCCGCTGCGGGCTGCGCGCCCGGCGAGCTCGCCGCGTGGCTCGGTGCATGCATCGGCCCTGATGCATTCGAGGTCGGCGGCGACGTGCTCGACGCATTCGGCGTCGCCAATGACCGCGATGCGAACGCGCCGGCGGCAGCGCGCTTTCGCGCGAACGGCAGCGGCAAGTGGCTCGCCGATCTCGCGGGACTGGCACGCGACCGACTCGCTCGCGTCGGCGTGCGCGACGTCTCCGGGGGCGGCTGGTGCACCGTCAGCGACCCGGTGCGGTTCTTCTCGTATCGCCGCGATGGCGTCACCGGCCGGATGGCGGCCGCGATCTGGATCGCGGGCCGCTAGATCCTCGCGTTGTCGCGAGTTCCCTTGCCTGCGACAACCCGAAGCAGCGGGCGGATAATGGTCCGCATGGCGAAGAGAAGCGCAGCGCGCCCCGCATCGGCGCCGACCTTGCAGGAGAGCGCTGACGCGCTCGGCGCCCGCAACG
>Ga0134124_10000692_pt1 | contig 26872 bp, 26 predicted proteins | sample KB304_FD_96880 | JGI IMG/M metagenome (GOLD analysis project Ga0134124, IMG submission 96880) | Terrestrial soil microbial communities without Nitrogen fertilizer from Kellogg Biological Station, Michigan, USA - KB3-0-4 | ecosystem: Environmental > Terrestrial > Soil > Unclassified ... | reverse complement strand
GGCCGAGGCGGTGAAGACTGCCGACGTGCTGGTTCCGACTGTGACCGACCGCATCGACGCGGCCGTTCTGTCCAAGTCGGGCGAGCGGCTGAAGCTGATCGCCAACTTCGGCAACGGCGTCGACAACATCGACGTCACCACCGCCGTGCAGCGCGGCATCACCGTCACCAACACGCCCGGCGTCCTCACCGAGGACACCGCCGACATGACCATGGCGCTGATCCTCGCCGTGCCGCGCCGTCTCGCCGAAGGCGCCAATGTGCTGACGGCGGAAAAGGACTGGGCCGGCTGGACGCCGACCTGGATGCTCGGCAAGCGCATTTGGGGCAAGCGCCTCGGCATCATCGGCATGGGCCGCATCGGCCAGGCGGTGGCGCGGCGCGCACGCGCGTTCGGCCTGCAGATCCACTATCACAACCGTCGCCGCGTAGCGCCGCGTATCGAAGAAGAACTCGACGCGACCTATTGGGAGAGCCTCGACCAGATGCTCGCCCGCATGGACATCGTCTCGGTGAATTGCCCGCACACGCCGGCGACCTATCATCTGCTCTCGGCGCGCCGGCTGAAGATGATGCGGCCGGAATCGTACATCGTGAACACCTCGCGCGGCGAAGTGATCGACGAGAACGCGCTCGCGCGCCTGATCGAATCGGGCGACATCGCCGGCGCCGGTCTCGACGTGTTCGAGCACGAGCCCTCGGTCAATCCGAAGCTGCTCAAGCTCGCCAAATCCGGCAAGGTGGTGCTGTTGCCGCATATGGGCTCAGCAACGCTGGAAGGCCGCGTCGACATGGGCGAGAAGGTGATCATCAACATCCGCACCTTCATGGACGGCCATAAGCCGCCAGACCGCGTGCTGCCGTCGATGCTGTGATCCTTGTCCCGGATGCGGTGCAGCGTGAGCCTTTTGCGAACGGTGCACCGCTGATCCGGGACCTATATCTTTCTTTATGTCATCTGGGTCCCGGGTCTGCAGCGCACCACGAAGACGTGCTGCGCTGCGCCCGGGACACGAGTCAGTATTTTCCGGACAAGTCCGTGATCGTCGGCTTGTCGCCGCTGAGCGGGTTGCCCGGGTCCCACTCGTAATTGAGCGTCTCGAAGCGCATCGAACGCGCGTCGACCATCAGCAGCCGTCCGACCAGACCCTCGCCGAAACCGACGATCTCGCGGATCACCTCCAGCGCCATCATCGCGCCGAGGATGCCAGGCAGTGCGCCGAGAATGCCCGCCTCCGCGCAAGCCGGCACCGTGCCCGGCGGCGGCGGCTCTGGGAACAGGCAGCGATAGGTCGGATTCGGTTTGCCGTCGGCACGCGTCTCGTGCGCGCGCAGTGTGGTGAGCGAGCCGTCGAAAATGCCGACCGCTGCGGTGACCAGCGGCTTCTTGCCAAAATAGCACGCATCCGACGCGAGATAGCGCGTGGCGAAATTGTCGGAGCCGTCGGCGACGATGTCGTATTGCGACACCAGATCGAGCGCATTGCTCGCATCGAGCCGCGTCATGTGCGTCTCGATCGTCACGTGCGGATTGAGCCGCGCGATCGTCGCCTCCGCGCTGTCGACCTTGCGGGCGCCAATGTCGTCGGTGGAAAAAATCACCTGCCGCTGCAAGTTCGACAGCGACACCTGGTCGTCGTCGACGATGCCGAGCGTGCCGACGCCGGCGGCGGCGAGATAGAGCAGCAGCGGCGCGCCCAGGCCGCCGGCGCCGATGACCAGCACACGCGCTGCTTTGAGCTTGCCCTGGCCGGGCCCGCCCACTTCCCGCAGAACGATATGGCGGGCGTAGCGTTCAAGTTCTGATGCGTCCAACATTGGCGTTAACCCTATGGCTTCTCAAGGCTTTGAGCCAGCCCCGGCGGCTTGCGCCTCGACGGTGATGGGCTAAGGTGGCCTCGAAATCGTGGTTAAGGTGGCGTTAAAAGTGATGCGCTGCGTTCCTGTCCTCATGGCCTCGCTCCTGCTTGTCGTCCCGGCGCGAGCCGACGACACGGGCGCGCCCTATCCCGTCACCGACACAGCGGCGACCGTTCGGGCGAGGCCCGCTGCCAAACCGAAGAAAGAGACGGCCAAGCCGGCACAGCCGGTTGCTGCGGTCTCCGTCGCGCCGCGTCTGCCACCCGTGAAACCGCCGGAGGCGAAAGCGGACGCGCAGAAGGCTGCAGCGAAGATCGAGCCGGTCAAGCTTCCCGAACCCAAACCAGCCGTCCCCAAAGCTACCGACAGCAAGACGGCCGATGCCAAGCCGAGCGGCGGCAAGGCCGGCGAAAGCAGCGCGGCATTGCCGGACCTCTATGCCGGCATTCCGCCGGCGGAGCGCCTGCGCATCCAGGCATCGCTGCTATGGTCCGGCGATTACAGCACGGCGGCCAATGGCGACGATCCGCTGCTCGCGGCCATCAAGAACTTCCAGAAGCGCAAGAAAACGAGCGTCACCGGCACGCTCACCGCCGCCGAGCGCGCCGAATTGGTTGCCGCCGCGGAGCAGCGCGAGCAGGAATTCGGCTGGAGTGTGGTGGTCGATCCAGCCACCGGCATCCGCATCGGTCTGCCGACTAAGATGCTGCCGCACGCGCAGGAAGCCGCGCGCGGCACGCGCTGGTCGTCGGCGCATGGCGAGGTGCAGGTCGAGACCTTCCGCATCGTCAACCCGAACCAGAAGCTGTCCGATCTGTTCGAGCAGGAAAAGAAAGAGCCGTCCGGCCGCAAGGTCGAGTACAGCGTGCTGCGCGACGACAGCTTTTATGTCAGCGGCCTGCAGGGGCTGAAGAAATTCGGCGTGCGGGCCTATGTCCGCAACGGTGAGGTGCGCGGCTTCACCATCTTATTCGACCAGATGATGGAGACCATCGTCGCGCCGGTGACGGTGGCGATGGCGAGCGCCTTCTCGCCGTTCCCGGATCGCACCGCGCCTTTCGCCGCGCTGAGCAAATCGGTCGAATACGGCAACGGTCTAGTAGTCAGCGCGCAGGGTCACATCGTGACCGATCGCGCGCTCACCGAAGGCTGTCAGGTGCTGGTGGCGTCCGGCCTCGGCGACGCCGTGCGCATCGCCGACGACAAGAGCAAAGGCGTAGCGCTCCTGCGCGTCTTCGCACCGCGTCAAGCGATCCAGCCTGCGACGCTATCCGCCGACGCGGCGAAAGCCGGCGAACTGATGCTGGTCGGCATTCCCGATACGAAGGAACAAAACGGCACGGCAAAGCTCGCCGAAGTCAAAGCGCGGCTGATCGACGGCAGCGGCATCGAGTTGCGTCAGCCTGTACCGCTCGCCGGCTTCACGGGCGCCGCCGCGCTCGACGCACGTGGCCGCGTCGCCGGCCTCATGCAGATGCGCAACATGGTGCTCGCCAGCATCGAGCCGGCTATACCCCCTGTGCGCCTGATCGCCACGGCGGCAATCCGCGGCTTCCTCGACGCGCACAACGTGTCCGCGCCGAGCGAGGGCGGCGACGCCAAGGCGGCGGTGGTGCGGCTGATCTGTGTGAGGAAATAGCGCGCTTAGCTATTTTTCCACTCTGCTTTCCGCTTCTCGACGAAGGCCTTCATGCCTTCCTTCTGATCGGCGGTGGCGAACAGCGCGTGGAAGACGCGCCGCTCGAACAGCACGCCTTCGGCTAGCGAAACCTCGAACGCGCGGTTCACGGCCTCCTTGGCGGACATCGCCGATGGCAGCGACATCGAGGCGATGGTTTCTGCCACTTTCATCGCCTCGTCCATCAGGCTTGCGAGCGGCACGACGCGCGCGACAAGACCCGAACGTTCCGCCTCGGCGGCATCCATCATGCGGCCGGTCAGGATCATGTCCATCGCCTTCGCCTTGCCGACCGCGTGCGTGAGCCGCTGCGTGCCGCCGTAGCCCGGGATGACGCCAATCTTGATCTCCGGCTGACCGAATTTGGCGTTATCGGCGGCGATGATCAGATCGCACTGCATGGCGTATTCGCAGCCGCCGCCGAGTGCGAAGCCTGCCACAGCGGCGACCGTCGGCGTGCGGGCACGCGCGATAGCGTCTTCGTTGGCGCCGAAGTTTTTCAGAAAGGCCTCCATATACGACTTATCTGCCATCTCCTTGATGTCGGCGCCGGCAGCGAAAGCCTTCTCGTTACCGGTGATGAGAATGCAGCCAATATTCGGGTCTGCGTCGAAGCCGTCGACCGCAGCGATCAATTCCTTGATCAGTGCGGCATTGAGCGCGTTTAGGGCGTTCGGCCGGTTGAAGCGAATGACGCCGACGCGGCCTTTGGTTTCGACGATGATATTTTGATAGGTCATGCTGATCTCCAAATTCGCGGATCAAGTCTAGCCGCTCGCGGCCGGAGGAACGGTGACAAAAATCAATCCAGCTTGGCGCCGGAACGCTTGACCACATCCGCCCACTTGGCCGAGTCGGTGCGGATCGTCTCGGCGAATTCCTCCGGCGTGCCGCCTGCCGGTTCGTCGCCGATCTTGGCGAATTTCTGCTTGAAGCTCTCCGAAACGAGCGCCTTGTTGATCGCCGCATTGAGCCGGTCGACGATCGGTCGCGGCACTCCGGCCGGCGCGATCACGCCGGTCCAGGTCGGCGCCAGATAACCGGGCACGGTTTCGCCGATGGTCGGCAGATCGGGGAATGCCGGCGAGCGTTTGGCTCCGCTGACGCCGAGCGGGCGCACCTTGCCCGACGCGGCGGTCGGCGCAATCGACTGCAGGCTTTCGAACATCAGGTCGACGTGACCGGCGATCAGGTCGTTGATGGCGAGCGAGCCGCCGCGATAGGGCACGTGCTGAATTTGCGTGTCGGTCATCGTCTTGAACAGTTCGCCGCCGACATGGCCGGGCGAGCCGTTGCTCGAAGACGCGTTCGACAATTTGCCGGGATTTTTCTTCGCGTAGTCGATCAGCTCCTTCACCGAATTAACCGGCAGCGTCGGCGAGACGGCCAGCAGCAGGTGGCCGCGCGCGACCAGCGCGATCGGCTGGAAGTCGCGCTCGATGTCGTAAGGGAGCTTCGCGACCATGTGGCGGGTGATGGCGAGCGCGCCGATCGGCCCCATGCCGATGGTGTAGCCATCGGGCGGCGACTTCGCGACCAGATCGAGCCCGATCGTGAGCGCGCCGCCGGGACGGTTCTCGACGATGACCTGCTGGCCGAACTCTTGGCTGAGTTCGGCGCCGAGCAGGCGCGCGACGGTGTCGGTGGCGCTGCCGGGCGCCTGCGGCACAATGAACCGGATCGGATGGTCGGGATATTCGGCGCGTGCCGCCGTCAGCGAGCACGCAAGAGCAAGCGTCAGCAGAGCCAGTCTACGCATGGCGTTCCTCCCGGACGGCTAAGCTTGGCTCACTTCTGGCAGCTCGGGCAATAGAAGGTGGAGCGGCCCACCTGCACGATGCGCTTGACCTTGCCTTTGCAGGAGAGGCACGGCTGGCCTTCGCGGTCGTAGACCTGGAAATTGTGCTGGAAATCGCCGAGCGAGCCGTCGGCGCGGCGGTGGTCGCGCAGCGACGAGCCGCCCGCCTTGATGGCATCGTTGAGCACCGCCTTGATGGCGTCGACCAGCGCCGCGGCGCGTGCATTCGGCTTGCCGTGGCGGTCGGCGATGGTCGAGGCCTGCCGCTTGGGCGACAAGCGCGCGCGATAGAGCGCCTCGCAGACATAGATGTTGCCTAAGCCCGCCACCACGCGCTGATCGCTCAGCGCGGCTTTGAGCGATGTCGTCTTGCCCGCGCACGCCGTTGCCAGCATGGCGGCGTCGAATTCATTCCCGAGCGGCTCCGGCCCCAGCGAACGCAGCAGCGGTTCCTGCTCGATCTTGGCGCGCGGGAAGACCTTCATCGAGCCGAAGCGGCGCGGATCGTTGAAGGTGACCACCTCGCCATTCGCCATGTGGAACACGACATGGTCGTGCTTTTCGCTCTTCGATTTTTCGTGGTGGTATTTGGCGATCTGCGCTTCATTGCCGACGCGGAACGAGCCGGACATGCCGAGGTGCATCAGCAGCACGTCGCCGGACGACAGATCGGCCAGCAGGTATTTGGCGCGGCGGCCGAGGCCGTCGACGGTCTTGCCGGTCAACCGCTTCTCGAAATCCTTGGCGATGGGCCAGCGCAGGCCGCGATGCCGCACCTCCACCTTGGCGATGCGCGCGCCTTCCATAGCGGGCGCTAGGCCGCGTCGAACGGTCTCGACTTCCGGGAGTTCTGGCATGGTTAACTGCTCCGACATTGACACATAGCGCCCCCGGGGTTCCCGCGCTATGGTCCTGCCCGCAAAGGACTATTGGCCATGGCCAAAGGCAGCGACGAGACCCATTTCGGCTACGAGACCGTGCGCCTTGCCGACAAGCAGGGCATGGTGGACGACGTCTTCCATTCGGTCGCGCGCCGCTATGATCTGATGAACGACCTGATGTCGGGCGGACTGCACCGCGCCTGGAAGGACGCGCTGGTCAGCGCCGTGCATCCTCCGAAGAGCGACCGCGCCTTCACCCATCTCGATCTCGCCGGCGGCACCGGCGACGTCGCCTTCCGTGTAGTTGCCGCCGGCGGCGCCGGCGTTGCCGTCACCGTCTGCGACATCAACGACGACATGCTGGCGGTTGGCCGCGAGCGCGCCGCCGAGCGCGGGCTCGACCACGCCGTGACCTTCGAGCAGGGCAATGCCGAGCAGTTGCCCTATCCCGACCGCAGCTTCGATTGCGTCACCATCGCCTTCGGCATCCGCAACGTGCCGCGCATCGACCGCGCGCTCGCCGAGGCGCATCGCGTGTTGAAGATCGGCGGCCATTTCCTTTGTCTGGAATTCTCATCCGTCGACGTGCCCGGCCTCGACCGGCTCTATGAGCTGTACTCGTTTCAGGTCATCCCGCGCGTTGGCGCGAGCGTCACCGGCGACCGCGAGGCCTATCAGTATCTGGTCGAGTCGATCCGCAAATTCCCCAAGCCGCAGGCCTTCGCGTCGATGATGCAGGAGGCCGGCTTACGCCGCGTCTCGTTCACGCCGATGACCGGCGGCGTGGTGGCGCTGCATTCGGGCTGGCATTTGTGATCTACGGCGTCCCCCATCTCTTCCGTCTTGCGCGCGCCGGCTACGTGTTCGCGCGCGAGGGCGTGTTTGCGCTGGTCGATACGCGCACGCTGCCGCTGCTGCCGCGCATCGGCATTGCGCTGGCGCGCCTGCTGGAGCGGCGCAACGCCACGGCCCAAGGCAACCGCCTGTCGATCGCGCTGAGTGCGCTGGGCCCGACTTACGTCAAGCTCGGCCAGTTCATGGCGACGCGGCCGGATGTGGTCGGTCCCACGCTCGCGCGCGACCTGGAAAGCCTGCAAGACAAGATGCCGCCGTTCCCGCAGGCGCAGGCGGAAGCCGCCGTCGTGGCCGCCTTCGAACGGCCGCTGTCCACGATCTACGCGAGTTTCGGCCCGCCAGTCGCCGCCGCCTCCATCGCGCAGGTGCACAAAGCCGAAGTCGAGGACGGCGGCGTGCGCAAGCCGGTCGCGGTGAAAATTCTGCGCCCCGGCGTCGACCGCCGCTTCAAGGTCGATCTCGACGCCTTCCTCTACGTCGCGCAGCGCGCCGAGGCGATGTCGCTCGAGGCGCAGCGGCTGCGGCCGGTGGAAGCCGTCAACACGCTTGCCCGCTCAGTGGCGATGGAGATGGACTTCCGCCTCGAAGCTGCGGCGCTGTCCGAGATGAACGAGAACGCGCGCGACGACGTCGACTTCCGCGTTCCCGCCGTCGACTGGGACCGCACCGGGCGCGAAGTGTTGACGATGGAGTGGGTCGAAGGCACGCCGCTCAACGACCGGGCCGCGCTGGAAGCGCGCGGCATCGACCTGCCGGCGCTCGGCCGCAAGGTGATCCAGAGCTTTCTGCGCCATGCGCTGCGCGACGGCTTCTTCCACGCCGACATGCATCCGGGCAATCTGTTCGTCGACGCGCAAGAGCGACTGGTGGCGGTCGACTTCGGCATCATGGGGCGGCTCGGGCCGAAGGAACGGCGCTTCCTCGCAGAGATTCTTTACGGCTTCATCACGCGCGACTACCAGCGCACGGCGCAGATCCATTTCGACGCCGGCTACGTGCCGCGTCACCATTCGGTGGAGAGCTTCGCGCAGGCCATCCGCGCCATCGGCGAGCCGATCCACAACCGCACCGCCGAAGACATCTCGATGGCCAAGCTCCTGATGCTGCTGTTCGAGGTGACCGGCCTGTTCGACATGCGCACGCGACCGGAGCTCTTGCTGCTGCAAAAGACCATGGTGGTGGTGGAAGGCGTGGCACGCACGTTCGACCCCAAGCTCGACATGTGGAGCACGGCAGAGCCGGTGGTGCGCGAATGGATCGAGCGCAATCTCGGCCCCATCGGCCGCATCGAGGGCGCGGCGCAGGGCGCCGGCGAGATCGGCAAGTTCGTCAGTCAGGTGCCGTCGCTGCTCACACGCGCGGCAACGATGCTCGACCAGATCGACGACATCACCCGCAACGGCCTGGTGCTTTCGCCGGAGACGGTCGAGGCCATCGGCCGCGCCGAGCAGCGCCGTGCGCGCTGGACCACGGCGGCGCTGTGGGTGATTGCGGTACTGTTGGCGTGGATAGTATGGACGGTGGTGTGAGCCGCCCTCTCCACCTCTCCCATGGGGAGAGGTCGGCACGCGAAGCGTGCCGGGTGAGGGATTATACCCTATCGAGACTCACTTGCCCCCTCACCCCAACCCTCTCCCCCGAGGGGAGAGGGAGCGCTCTGTGCTGGTGGCACCGCATCGGCTTCTATTAAGCCTTTGCCACCAATTCCTGCATCTTATCGATGCTCTGCGTCCAGCCCGCTTCCATGCCGGCCAGCATCTGCGGCGCATGCGGTACCAACCCCACGGCGTGCGATTTCAGGGTCATGGTGGTCTTGCCGCCTTGCTCTGTCAGCGTGACAGTTGTCTCGCCCTCGAGCAGATGATTGCCATCGTTGTCGATCGCAATGTTGCTGAACACCAGCCGCTCCGGCGCCTTCACCTCGCGGAACACGCCCTTCATCGGATAATCGTTGCCGTCCGGTCCGTGCATGACGATGCGCAATGCGCCGCCGACCCGCACGTCGTATTCGGGCACCGACGCGGTAAAACATTGCGGCCCGAACCATTGCCCCAGCATTTTCGGATCGGTCCAGGCCTGCCACACCAGCGCACGCGGTGCGTCGAACACGCGGGTGATGGCGACGGCGCCTTCGCCGTATTTGGTTTGCTCTGCGGGCATGATGTCCTCCTTCGACGCTATAACGGAAACATGTGACGGTACGGATCGGCTTCCTTGACAGCCCGCGCGAATGACGGGCGCGCCATCAGCCGGTCGAAATAAGCCGCCACGCGCTTGTGCGACGAGCGAAACGGCATGACCTTGTCGGCGTAATAGAGCGCCGGCGCGGCGGAGCAGTCGACCAGGTTGAAATCCTCGCCGCCGGTCCAGCCTTTCGCGTTCGTGTCCGTCTCGAGAATGTCGAGCGCCGTCTTGAGCTGGCCCCGCGCATGCTCGACACCGAATGGGTCTTTCTGCCCGGCCGGCCGCAGACGATCGACGACGATCTTCTGCATCGGCGCTTGTACGTGAAGATCGAAGAAACGATCCGCCAGACGGACCTGCCACGCCCGCTCCGGGTCGTCAGGCACGAACCTCACCCGACCCGGATAATAGCGATCGAGATACTCGATGATGATCGTCGATTCCGGAATCGTGCGGCCACGCGCACCGTCCTGCAACACCGGAAGTTTGCCGGCCGGCCAGAGCTTCTTGAAGGCTCCAGCGGACTCGGGATCGCCCAGATTGACCAGATGCGGCGTAAACGGCGTGTCGTTCTCATACAGCGCGATCAGCACTTTCTGACCGTATGACGACAGCGGATGGGAGTGCAGCGTCAGCGACATAGGTCCTCCAGCGGAGCGCGGGCTCCGTCACGAAAGCTAGATTATGAGGCGGCCGCCTTAAGCGGCCTTGCCGGCGTAAGCCCGCTCCACCGCGGCGAGGTCGAACTTCTTCATTTTCATGAAGGCGGCCATTACGCGCGCCGCCTTGGCCCGGTCCGGGTCCATCAACATCCGCGGCACTGCCTCTGGAAACACCTGCCACGACAAGCCGAACTTGTCTTTCAACCAGCCGCACTGGCTTTCCTGCCCGCCGTCGGCGGTGAGCTTGCTCCAGTAGTAGTCGATCTCGGCTTGCGTCTCGCAGGGCACTTGCAGCGAGATGGCCTCACTAAACTTGAAGTGCGGCCCGCCGTTGAGCGCGGTGAACGGCTGGCCGTCGATCTCGAATGCGACGACCATGACCGAGCCGGCCGGTTTGCCGTGCTGATCCTGCCCCGCATCCGGGAAGTGGCTGACGTCCGTAATTTTGGCGTTCTTGAACACCGAACAATAGAACTTGGCGGCCTCCTCGGCTTGGGTATCGAACCACAGGCAGGGCGTGATCTTGTGCTTGGCGATCGCCATTTTCTCCTCCAGGTGACCGGTGTGTTTTTGTATCGAGGCCGACGCGGCTCCGTTAGGCCGCGTCGCGGAAATCGCCCAACTGTCCGTCGAGTGCGCGCTTGAAGGCGGGCCTTGCTGTGCAGCGTTCGATATAGGCGGCAAGACGTTTGTCGCTCGTGACGATGTCGCTGTTTTGCAGAATTCGCAAAACTGTCGACATCATCAGGTCGCCGGCCGTGAACCGGCCGCCGTCGAGGTAGGGCTTGTCGCCGAGCGCCTGGGACAGCGCGGAGAGCCTCTTCTGTAGAAATTCCACCGCGCCGGGCCGGCGCAACTTCGCCCACTCTTCGTTTTTGTAGAAGAGATCGATCAAGGCCACGTTCATGACGAACGGCTCGATCGAGTTCAGCGCGGCGATAAGCCACTGCCTCGCCCGCGCGCGAGCCTGCGGGTCTTGCGGCAGCAGCGCCTCGCAGCGCTCGCCGATGTGCAGCACGATGGCGCCTGTTTCGAACAGAACCAGGCCGTCTTCTTCCAGGATCGGCACCTGCCCGAAGGGCTGCAGCGCGCGATAGTCCGGTTTGTCCTGATCGCCCTGTTCAAGCAGTCGCGTGCGGTAAGGCAGGCCTGCTTCCTCCAGCGCCCAGCGCACGCGAAGGTCGCGCACCTGGCCGCGGGCGAAGTCGGGAACCCATTTGAATGCAGAAATCGTGATCATGGCTGTGTCTCCTACTTTGCAGTCGCGAGATAAGCCTCGAGCTGCTCGAGGGTGCCGCCCCAGCCGCCACGCATGCTGTCGAAGCCGCCTTCGAAGGTCTTGCATTCTTCTTCGGTCGCGTTGTGCGGCTGCCAGCGCAAGGTGAACTTGGTCTTGCCGCCCGGCTCGTCTTCGAACGTGAAGGTCGAGAGCATTTCGAGCGGCCAGGTGGGCGCCATCGGATGGCGCGTGAGGCCGCCTTTTTCGTCGGAGAACGAATTGACGAACACCATCTTTTGCTGCGGCTCGACCTCGCGGAAGTGGAAGATGCCCCACATGGCTTGGCCGGTCGGCGACTCCATGCCGTAGTGGTAGGAGCCGCCGGCGCGCAGATCCATTTTCGAATGCAGGACCTTGAAGCCCTTTGGACCCCACCACTCCTTCATCCGCTGCGGATCGGTGAAGCACTTCCACACGAGGTCGCGCGGCGCGTTGAGCACGCGCGTCAGCGTGAATTCGTTCGGCATCGGCGTTTCTCCCTGACGTTCCTTATTGAGGTTTACTTCTCGACGACGACCATCCAGCCGACACCGAACTTGTCGGCGACCATACCGAAGCTCGACGAGAAGAACGTCTTCACCAGCGGCTGCTGCACCTTGCCGCCCTCGCCGAGGGCGTTGAATATCTTGACGGCCTCGCCGTCGGTCTTGGTCGAGATCGACAGAGAAATGCCCTTGAACTCCGGATGGCCAGAAGAATGGCCGTCCGACGCCATAACCGTCGTGTCGCCGATCTTGAGCGCGGCGTGCATCACCTTGTTTTCGTTGCCCGGCGCGCACATGCCCTTTTCCGGCGCTTCTTTGAAGCGCATCAGCATGCCGACTTCGGCGCCGACTGCTTTCTTATAGAAGTCAATGGCTTCTTCGCAGCGGCCGTCGAAAAACAGATAAGGCTGGATTTGCATTGTCATCGTCCTCCATTTTAGTTTCTTGACAATTACGTTGATATCAACCTATATCGACCCATGTCAACCCGCAAAGTCTTGCGTCTGGAACTGCCGCACGCCACCACCCTCATGGTGCGCGACGATTGTCTGTGCCTGCACGTGCAGCGCGCCGCGCGCGCGCTGGCGCGCCACTTCGATACCGTGTTCCGTCCGCTCGATCTGACCAACGGCCAGTTTTCGCTGCTGATGTCGCTCAACCGGCCGCAGCCGGCGAGCATCGGCGATGTGGCCGAACTGCTCGCCATGGATCGCACCACCCTCACCGCGGCGCTCAAGCCGCTGCAGCGGCGCGGCCTGGTGAAGGTTACGGTCGACAAACAAGACAAGCGCAGCCGCCGGCTGATGCTCACACCGGCCGGCCATGCGCTGCTCGGCAAGGCGTTTCCGCTGTGGAAGACGGCGCATGCGGAAGTCGAGCGTTCCATTTCCGGCCCCGACGTCGTGCGCGCGGCATTGCGCGCGCTGGCGTGAAAATCTGCGGCGGCGTTTACACATCTACGCACTCTTTGCTGGCGACATCGTGACAAGGTAGTCGGCGAGCCGCGCCATCGTCTGCACCAGTCCTTTGTCGGCGCCGTATTCCTTGACGACGTGTGCGCGCGCTTCCGCCGTTTCGAAACGGCCGTGCCAGGTGAGGCGTGTCTTCTTGTTGCCGAGATCCTCGAAGGTCAACGTCGTCGTGAACCTGACCGGCTCGACGTCCTCGTCGCCGGTGTGGCGATAGACCAGCCGCGCCGGCGGTTCGACGACATCGAACGTGATGCGGTTCTGATAGTCGCGACCGTCGGGCCCGTGCATGACGAACCGCCACACGCCGCCCGGCCGCAGCTCGAATGCGTTGGTGGTGGTCGTGAAACCGTTCGGTCCCCACCATTGCGCCAGATGCTTCGGATCGGTGAAGGCGGAAAACACGAGTTCACGCGGCGCGTCGTAGACGCGCATGCCGACGATCGAACGCGCATCGCTGTCGAGATCGAGGCTGCTGGCCGCGGTCATTTTTTCGCTTCCGATGAGTCCGGCTTGGCGGCCGCTTCGGCCTGCAGCACCTTGAGGTAGTCGTCGAGACGATCGAGCCGCTCTTCCCAGAGGCGGCGATACTCCTCGAGCCAGTCGTCGGCTTCTTTCAGGGCGCGCGCCTCGATGCGGCACGGCCGCATCTGCGCGTCGCGGCCGCGTGTGATCAGGCCTGCACGCTCCAGCACCTTCAGATGCCTGGAGACGGCCGGCAGGCTCATCTCGAAGGGCTCGGCCAGCTTGGACACCGAGGTCTCGCCGAGCGCGAGGCGTGCGAGGATCGCACGCCGCGTCGGATCGGAGAGGGCCGCGAAGGTGGCGCTGAGGCGGTCAGTCGACATTTGTATTTAGCTGATCAGTTAATTAACGTTACGGTTAAATACAGCAGGCAACTGGTACCGTCAAGCGACCCATCGGAAAATATTTTTGAGACCATTTGATTGCATTGATTGCAATGCCTCCAAACGGACCCTAAGCTTCTGGCTGAAAAGGAATTCCTGATGGCATCTTTGACCGTCCGGCAGCTCGATGAGCGCATCAAGAAGCTCCTGCGGCTGCGCGCCGCGCGTAACGGCCGCTCGGTCGAGGACGAGGTGCGAACCATCCTGCGCGCCGCCGGCGAGGAAGCCGGCACCGAGGCGCTCGAGCAGTTCACGCCGCCCGGCCGCCAGCCGGCACGCCCGCAAGCCACCCCGACTGAACGCAAGCGCGTGCTGCTGATCATCGGCGGCGGCATCGCCGCCTACAAATCGCTCGATCTCATCCGCCGGCTGAAGGAGCGCGGGCTCGCCGTGCGCTGCATCCTCACCAAGGCGGCCGAGCATTTCGTCACGCCGCTGTCGGCCGGCGCGCTGGTCGGCGAACGCGTGTTCAACGATCTATTCGATCCGACCGGCGAGTTCGATGTGGGCCATATCCGCTTGGCGCGTGAGGCGGATGTCATCGTGGTGGCGCCGGCGACCGCCGACCTGATGGCGAAGATAGCCGGCGGTCACGCCGACGATCTCGCCACCGCGGTGCTGCTGGCGACCGGCGCGAAGATCCTGCTGGCGCCCGCCATGAACCCACACATGTGGTCGCACAAGGCGACACAGCGCAGCCTCGCGCAGCTCGTCGCCGATGGAGCGGCGGTGGTCGGACCTAACGAAGGCGAGATGGCCGAGTCAGGCGAGCGCGGCACCGGCCGCATGGCCGAGCCGCTGGAGATCGCCGCAGCGGTCGATGCGCTGCTCTCCACGAGCGCAACGCAGGCGCTGAAAGGGCGGCGCGTGCTGATCACGTCAGGGCCCACGCACGAGCCCATCGATCCGGTGCGCTATATCGCCAACCGCTCCTCCGGCAAACAGGGCCACGCTATCGCAACGGCCGCCGCGCGCGCCGGCGCCGACGTTGTGCTGGTAAGCGGACCGGTCAATCTGCCCGATCCGCACGGTGTGCACGTTGTCCACGTTGAATCGGCACGCGACATGCTCCGCGCCGTCGAGCGGGCGTTGCCGGCCGACGTGGCGATTTTCGCCGCCGCGGTCGCTGACTGGCGCGTAACCAATGCGGGCGAGCAAAAGATCAAGAAGAAAGCTGGTCAGTCGACGCCCGAACTGTCGTTGGTGGAAAATCCGGACATCCTCTCCACCATCGCGCATCGCGCATCGGGACGGCCGCCTCTGGTGATCGGCTTTGCCGCCGAAACGGAGAATGTCGCCGGCAACGCAAAAGCGAAACTGGCGAAGAAGGGTTGCGACTGGATTCTCGCCAATGACGTGTCGCCGCAAACCGGTATCATGGGCGGTGATCGCAACACCATTCAGCTGGTGACGGCCGACGGCATCGAGCCTTGGCCGCCGCAGAGCAAGGACGACGTGGCCGCAATGCTGGTCGCACGCATCGCCGACACGTTGAAGGGAGACCGAGCGTGAGTGCCATCGCCGTTCGCGTGCTCCGCCTTCCGCATGGAGACGGTCTGCCGCTGCCGTCGTATCAGACCGCTCACGCGGCGGGACTCGACCTGATCGCGGCGGTGGCCGCCGAAACACCGATGGTCATCGCACCCGGCGGCCGCGCCCTGGTTCCAACCGGCATGGCGATCGCTTTGCCGCCCGGCTTCGAAGGTCAGGTGCGACCGCGCTCGGGTCTCGCGGTCAAGCACGGCCTCACCGTGCTCAATGCGCCGGGCACGATCGATGCCGACTATCGCGGCGAGGTGCAGGTGCTCCTCGTGAACCTCGGTCATGAACCCGTACGCATCGAGCGTGGCATGCGTATTGCACAGATGGTTATCGCGCCGGTCGCCCAGGCGGACTTGCATCCCGTTGTTTCCCTTGACGAAACGCCGCGCGGGCCGGGCGGCTTCGGTTCTACCGGAAGTTGAGACTAAATACCGGCGTTTTCGGCTGGACGCGCACCCGACCGTAGCCTATTACCATCGAGTCGCTGCGACGGGTTCCGAACAAACATGCCGCTGGTGTCTCGCAAGGGCATCCTTGCCATTGCCGCTGTTATTGATGTTGCGATCCACGCCAGGAGCCGGCCGGTGTCGGCCAAGGCCCTGGCTGCGCGCCATCGGCTGCCGCCGCGGCATCTCGAACCGGTGCTGCAGGCGCTGGTGCGCGACGGTATCCTGCGCGGCATCCGCGGCCCGCACGGCGGCTACGAACTCGCCCGCGAGCACAGCCGCATCACCGCCGAAGACATCCTGCGCGCGGCCGGCAGCGCCGACGACGCCAGCGAACCGCCGCTGCCGTCGTCGCAACTGGTCAACACTGTCGTGCAGCCGGCGCTGTCAGAAGCGGAGCGCTCGTTCTCCGCAGCGCTGAGCCAGATCAACATCGAAGACATGGTCAAGCGCGCCGAGGCGTTGCGGTAGCCGCAGCACGCAGGCCCATCTCTGCCGTTCACGGTCTGGACTCTTACGGGCGGAGTCCCCGGGAGAGTAAAGTCCGGCGATTCGCGGACGATGTGGCGGATATCGTCGCGCACCTGGGGCAAGGCCGAAATGCCGGAGACAATCCGGACGGCGAACGAGAGGCTGCGTTCTCGTCCGAGACGGGGCGGATTCCTGGCCGCCCTTGCAGGCGTTCACGCGAGTATCGCTGTCGTCACCCCGGCCGCCGCCGAGGCGGTGACCTCTATTCTCAACGAGACCTCCGACAGCCGCCATATTTTGACGCTGACCCTGACGCTCGGCCTGCTCTGCTTCGCGGTGTTGGCGACCATTGTGCTGATGCGTACGCGCAAGCACGCCGCGCACAGTGAAACCTCGACGCGCGACGAAGTCATTCAACTACACGCGAACATCGACCGGCTGACGACGCTGCTGATGTCGCAGCCGCAGGTACTGGTCGAATGGCCGGCCTCGAGCGACCGCCCGGAAATCCTCGGCGACACCGGTCTCATCGTTCCCGGCGACGTGCCGGAGCGCGTGCTCGCCTTTGGAAGCTGGCTGGAGCCGGCGGCCGCGCAGCGCATGGAGCACGCGGTCGAAACCCTGCGCCGCGAAGGACGCGGCTTCGTGATGACGCTGACCAGCACGGGCGGCCGGCCGCTCGAGGCGGAAGGTCGTGCCGTCGGCGGGCGCGCGGTGCTGCGGTTGCGCGACGTCAGCGGCATCGAGCAGGAGCTGATCGATCTGGCCGCCCGGCACGACAAGCTGATGAGCGACGTCGAGACCATGAAGGGGCTGCTCGACGCGCTGCCGGCGCCGGTGTGGGCGCGCGACGAGCGCGGCCGTCTCATTTTCGTGAATTCCGCCTATGCGCGCGCGGTCGAAGCCGTGGACTCGACCGACGCGGTGACACGCGAGATCGAACTGCTCGATCGCGCCGCGCGCGACGGTCTCGCCCGTGCCCGCACCGCCAGCGAGACCTATACCGGTCGCTTGCCGGCCATCATCGCCGGCGAGCGGCGTATCTTCGACGTGGTCGACACGCCGAGCGGGGCCGGCAGCGCCGGCATGGCCATCGACCGCACCGAGGTTGAAACGATGCGCGCCGAGCTCGCGCGCATGATCGAGGCGCACCGCCGCGTACTCGATCAGCTCGCCACCGGCGTCGCCATCTTCAACGTCGACCGCAAGCTGGTGTTCTACAACACGGCGTTCCGGTCGCTGTTCGACCTCGACGCCGGCCTGCTCGACCAGACGCCGACGGATTCGGCCGTGCTCGACAGGCTGCGCGCCCAACGCAAGCTGCCGGAAGAGACCAACTTCCGGGAATGGAAGCAGCAACTTTACGAGGCCTATCGCTCGGTCGAGCCGAAAGAGCACATGTGGCACCTGCCGGACGGCCGCACCATGCGCGTCGTCACCACGCCCAATCCGGAGGGCGGCGTCACTTACCTCTACGATGACGTCACAGAGCGCCTCGATATGCACCGCCGCTACGACTCGCTCATCAAGGTGCAGAGCGAGACGCTCGATCACCTGGCGGAAGCGGTCGCTGTGTTCGGCAGCGACGGCCGCGTACGGCTGCACAATCCGGCGTTTCAGCGCATGTGGAAGCTGACGCCCGAGACGCTCGACGCGCATCCGCACATCGGGGACGTCACCGCCTGGACGCAAGCCCTGCACGACGACAACGCCGTCTGGCGCAACCTGCGAGCTGCGGTCACCGCCATCGACGAGCGCAAGCCCGTCGCCGCCCGCTTCGCGCGGCGCGACGGCATGACCATCGACATGACGGCGATGCCGCTGCCGGATGGCGCAACTTTGGTCACCTTCCAGGACGTCAGCGACAGCGTGAACGTCGAACGCGTACTGCGCGAGAAAAACGAAGCGCTGGAAGCAGCGGACAGCATCAAGATCGAGTTCGTGCACCACGTCTCCTACGAGCTGCGCTCGCCGCTGACCAACATCATCGGCTTTGCCAACCTGCTCGAGGACAGCACCTTCGGACCGCTGACGGAGAAGCAGCGCGAATATCTTGGCTACATCACGGTGTCGACCAACGCACTGCTCGCCATCATCAACAACATCCTCGACCTCGCCACCATCGACGCAGGCGCCATGGCGCTGAACCTGTCGAGCGTCGACATCCACGCCAGCATGAGCGCGGCCGCCGAAGGCGTGCTCGACCGGCTGGTGAAAAACGACATCAAGCTCGACATCCGCGCCACAAGCGGCATCGGCAGCTTCACCGCCGACGAACGGCGGCTGCGCCAGGTCCTGTTCAATCTCTTGTCCAACGCGGTCGGGTTCTCGCCGCCCGGCCAAACCGTAACGCTCGCAGCCGAGCGTAACGCCGACGCGGTGGTGTTTACGGTGACCGATCACGGCCCAGGGATTCCGCCCGAAGCCAAGGACAAGGTGTTCGAGTGGTTCGAGACGGACTCGATGGGCTCCGAGCACCGCGGCACCGGCCTCGGCCTCTCGCTGGTGCGCTCCTTCGTCGAATTGCACGGCGGCAGGGTGGCGATCGACTCCACGCTCGGTCAGGGCACCACGGTCACCTGCGTGTTTCCGGCCGAGCAAAAGGCTCAGCGCACGGCCGCCTAAGCCCTTTTTTCACAGTGCGTCGGATCGTCGCGGAACCCTATTGCCGCGCGATCCGTGCGATTCCGCCCGAGATTCCAGCAAAAAGAGCAAAACAGAACTCAAGAGCGCGTCCCGCATCGCAAAGCGCCCTGTTTTGGTCGCTAGCCGGCCAACACGCTTTTCCACCCGTAAAACCACGCAGTTGACCCTTTATCTGCGGGTACCCCATAGTCGGTATCAGGGGGCGCACATGTTTTACTGCGGGGTACCGCGCGACGCGGCGGAGTTTTCGCGTGTGTGGACGATCGAGCAAAGTCAGTTCGGGGGTCTCTCTGTCCCCGCCTCGGTCGCGCGCGAAATTTACCGTAAACGGCCCGAGCTCTTTCTCGCGATCTTCTGTGAAAAGTCGACGGTCGCCGCGTATTCAGTCGGCTATCCGCTGAAGCCGGAATGGGCCGACGCGCTGATCGCCGGCGCGATCACCGAGCCTGAGCTGACCGCGGACATGCTGCTCACCTACGAAGACTCGCACGAGAACGCCGCGGTTTATATTGGCTCCGTCGTGGTCTCCGAACAGTACGACGCGTTCACGCGCGCGAGCCTGATGGCAGCGCTCGTTTCGTTCCGCGCGGGGCAGATGCGTCAGCACTCGATCCGCCGCATGTCGCTGATGATGACCGGCGTGAGCAAGCAGGGCCAGAAGCTGATCCGCTACGTGAAGGCCAAGCAGCTCAACAGCGGCGATAACCGCAAGGACGGCTACGCCATTTACGGGCGGGTCATCACGCCGAGCTTCCTCAACCGCGCGACAATCGCCATCGAACGTTGCTTCAACAGCACGTCGGTGCAGATGAGCCTCGACTCGCTGCCGGCGGTCGGTGCCGAGTCCTTCGTGCCGATGACGCAGCCCTCACACGACTTCGACCTCGCGCGCGCGACCTGAAGACTCTTATTTACGCATGATCTTATCCGAAAACCTGTACCCACTTTTCGGGATCATGCTCTAGTCGCTTCGCGTCCAGGTCTCCGACTCGCACAGCATGAGCTGGCAGCCCTCGATCTTGAGCTGCGTTGGACCGAGCTGTGTGATGCTGCCGGAATAATCGCGGCCGTAGTCGACGCTGTAGACCCGGCCTGTCCATTTTCCCGCGCCGGACGGCACCATGCCGCTGGCCACAGTCAGGCCGAGCATCGGCCGCGTTCGCTTGGCAGGATCGACATTGTTTTTGTCGAGCCAGGGCGCACCGGTCGCCGGGTCGTTCGGCTGGAAGATGGTGACCACCCGCGCGCACAGCGCCGCGCCACAAGGTGCGATGCGTACTTTCGCGGTCTTGTCCTGCACGATCCAGACGCCGTCGATCTCGCTGGCACCGGCGCCGCCGGCCAGGGTGGCCAGCAGCAGGGTGGCAATCGCAATCTTCGTCGGGAGGCCGGACATAGTGCGGCAACCTAGCGAAATTCAATGCGGCAGCAAGACGGGTGGCATTCTACCCAGCATAAAAAGGCATTTATACCGCCCTTGTGAGCGCTGATCGCGTCCTCTACTGATCGGCCATGACGACGTTTCTGATCGCCTGGCTCGCCGTGCAGACCGTCTCCGTCGCGCTGGTGTGGATTTTCACCATCGGGCTCGGCAAGCCGGCGGCGCTCGCGCGCGCTCCCAGCGCCGTCGTCATCGTCGCGGTCAAAGGACCCGATCCGGAGTTCGAGCACTTCCTCGCCGGCCTGTTCGCACAGAACTATCCGTCCTTCCGCGCAATATTTGCAGTCGAGACCGCCGACGATCCGGCAGTGGCGCAAATCGAACCCTACAGCAGGCGCATGCCCGAGCGCGTCGCGCTCGCGGTCTCGGGTCCTTCACACGACGAAGGCCAGAAGTCTGCGAACCTACGCGCGGCGCTCAAGCAGATTTCGGCGCGCGACGATGTGGTAATCTTCGCCGACGCCAACATTCGCCCGGGTACCGACTGGCTCAAGCGGCTGATCGCGCCATTGGTGAGCGGCGAAGCGGACATCGTGTCCGGCTACGCCTGGGTCATCCCCGAAAGCACGACACTCGCCGGCTTCGTGCTCACCGCCATGTCGCATTCGCTGGTCGCCATCCCGCGCCTGCCGTTTCTCAATGCGGCCTGGGGCGGCTCCACCGCGATGACGCGCGCTTGCTGCGAACGACTCGACCTCGATGCCGCCTGGCGCGGCACGCTGTCGGACGATCTGCAGCTCACCGCGGTTGCGCAGCGCAAAGGCTGCCGCATCGCCGCGCCGCGTGAAATGCTGGTGCGCAGCATCGTCGGACCGGATGGTTTCCGCGGGCTTGCCGCCGAAGCCGTGCGGTGGATGCTGCTGTTCCGCGTCTACATGCCGGCGACCTTCGCCATGGCCATGGTCGCGATCACCTTCGCGGCGGCGGGATGGCTCGCGGCCTTCGCCGGGAGCATCGCGGGCGTGCCCGGAGCGGCGCCCATCCTGCTCGCCGCCTTTGGGCTGATGGCGCTGCGCAGCCTCGGCCGCACGCTCATCGTCGCCCGGCTCTGGGGCCGGCCCGGCCTTGCCGAGAACGGCCGCTTCCTGCTGGCCGATCCGCTGATCGCGCCGCTCGCCGCCATCACCAGCGCGATCTGCGGCTGGCTCGCTTTGTGCACCCGCCGCACCACTTGGGCCGGCACCACCTACCGGATCGACGGCCCGCAGCAGGTCAAAGTGCTGGCCCGCCGCAAGCCGGCATAGTCGCGGGCCGCGCGCTGGCTTGGCTTCGCCCGCGCCGTTAATAAGGATGCCGACGACAGCGCGGATGATTCGATGTTCCCAGCCACTCCCGGCGGCTTCAGTTTCACGGTGCCGCTTGCCGACGAGAAAGCCACGCGCCGGCTGATGATCGACATCGCCTGCGCCATCGAGCCCGGCGACCTGATCACGCTGTCGGGCGACCTCGGCGCCGGCAAGACCACCTTCGCGCGCGCCTTCATCCGCCACCTCGCCGGCAACGAAGCGATCGAGGTGCCGAGTCCGAGCTTCACGCTGATGCAGACCTACGAGCTTCCGCGCTTCACGGTGGTGCACGGCGACCTCTATCGTCTGAGCGGCCCGGGCGAGCTCGCCGAGCTCGGCTTCGACGACGTGCCGGACAGCGCGGTGACGCTGCTGGAGTGGCCCGACCGCGCGGCCGGCGCATTGCCCAACGACCGGCTCGACATCGCCTTCACGCTGTCGCCGCAGCAGAGCGAAACCTTCCGCAACGCGCACATCACCGGCTACGGCGCCTTCGCCGCGCGCGCCGAGCGTATCGCCCTCACCCACCGTTTCCTCGAGCGCGCCGGCCTCGGCCTCGCCGACCGCAAGCGCATTCAGGGCGACGCCTCGACCCGCTCCTACGAACGGCTGACGCGCGATGGCGTCAGCTACATCTTGATGAATGCGCCACGCCGTCCGGACGGGCCGGTGGTGCGCAAGGGCAAGCCCTACAGCCAGATTGCGCATCTGGCCGAAGACGTCACGCCCTTCGTCGCCATGGCGCGGGCATTGCGCGAGCGCGGCTTTTCGGCGCCGGCGATCCTCGCCGCCGACCGCGACGCGGGCCTGCTGGTCATCGAAGATCTCGGCAACGAGCTGGTCGTGGCCGGCGATCCGCCGGGGCCGATCGAAGCGCATTACGAAATCGCCGTCGACGTCCTGGCCGCGCTGCATCGGCTGCAATTACCCGACACGCTGCCGGTCGAAGGCACCGTCACCTATACGCTGCCGCGCTACGACATGGACGCGATGCTGATCGAGGTCGAGCTGCTGATCGATTGGTATCTGCCCAAGCTCGGCGTCTCGCTCGCCGACAGCCGGCGTACGCGCTATCTCGAAACGTGGCGCGAAGCGTTGCAGCCGGTTGTCGACGCGCCGGCGACCTGGGTGCTGCGCGATTTCCATTCGCCCAATTTGCTGTGGCTGCCGCAGCGCGAGGGCATTGCGCGCATCGGCCTGCTGGATTTCCAGGACGCGGTAATGGGCTCGGCCGCCTACGATCTCGCGTCGCTGCTGCAGGACGCGCGCGTCGATGTGCCGGAGATGATGGAGATCGCGCTGCTGTCACGCTACAGCCGTGTGCGCCTCGCCGCCGACGCCGCTTTCGACGCGCCAGCCTTCGTGCGCCTCTATGCGACGCTGGCCGCGCAGCGCGCCTCGAAAATTCTCGGCATCTTCGCGCGGCTGGAGCGGCGCGACCACAAACCGCAATATTTGCGTCACCTTCCGCGCGTATGGGCCTATCTGCAGCGCGCGCTGGCGCATCCGTCGCTGACGCAGCTCAACGCCTGGTATCGCGTCAACGTGCCGCCGCTGAAGGCGCTTTAATATGGCGCCGGTGCCGAAAACCGCGATGGTGCTGGCGGCCGGCATGGGCACGCGCATGCGGCCGCTCACCGATCGCATGCCGAAGCCGATGGTGGCGGTCGACGGCAAGCCGCTGGTCGATCATGTGCTCGATCGCCTCGCCGAAGCCGGCGTAGAGCGTGCGGTCGTCAACGTGCATCACTTTGCCGAACAGCTCATCGAGCATCTCAAAGGCAGGCTCAACCCGCAGGTCGTGATCTCCGACGAACGCGGCCTGCTGCTCGACACCGGCGGCGGCGTGGTGAAGGCGCTGCCGGCGCTCGGCGATGCGCCGTTCTTCCACATCAACGCCGACACCATCTGGATCGACGGCGTGCGGCCGAACCTGCTGCGGCTCGCCGACGTTTTCGACGCCACCAAGATGGACGCGCTCCTCCTGTTGGCCCCCACCGCCGGCAGCGTCGGGTATTCCGGCCGCGGCGATTTCACCATGGCCGGTGACGGCACTTTGCACCGGCGCGGCGAGCGCGACGTGGCGCCCTTCGTCTATGCCGGCGCGGCGATCCTGACCCGGCGCATGTTTGATCAGGCGCCGGAGGGCGCCTTCTCGCTCACCAAGCTGTTCGACCGCGCCGCCGAGGCGGGCCGGCTCTACGGCCTGCGCCTCGAAGGCCTGTGGATGCACGTGGGCACGCCGGAGGCGATCGGCGCCGCCGAAGCCGCCATCAAGGCGAGCGCCCGCTGATTTCGCTATATGCTGCGCCGATGACGGCGAGTCGTCCCCGCGTTTTCAACATCCCCGCATCGGCGCCGTTCCTGCCGGTGCTGATTGATGCCCTGCGCGCGGGGCGACTGGTTCCCGGGTTTCCTCACGGCAGCGATCCGCTCGAGCTCGCCCGCGCGACGCTCTATCTGCCGACGCGGCGCGCCTGCCGGCTGGCCCGCGATGTGTTCCTCGAACGGCTCGACGGCGACGCTGCGGTGCTGCCGCGCATCGTGCCGCTCGGCGACATCGACGAGGACGAGATCGCCTTCGCGCAGGCCGCCACCGGCATTGCCGAAGAAGCGCTGAGCCTACCGCCGGCGCTTTCCGGCCTCGCGCGCGCCATGCCGCTGGCGACGCTCATCCTGCGCTGGGCCGAGAGCATCGCGCCGCGCGAGCGCGATGAAGCGCGGCTCGTCGCCAACAATCCGGTGACCGCGCTGGCGCTGGCGCAGGACCTGGCGCGGCTGATGGACGACATGACCACGCGCCAGGTGAGCTGGGAGCGGCTCGACGGCCTGGTGCCGGACAATCTCGACAAATACTGGGACGTGACGCTGAGCTTCCTCAAGTTCATCCGCGCACACTGGCCGGCCTATCTCGCAGAGCAAGGGCGTATCGAGCCGGCCGAACGGCGCGACGCATTGATCGAGGCTGAAACGAAGCGCCTTGCCGCCAGCAGCGCGCCGGTGATCGCGGCGGGCTCGACCGGTTCGATGCCCGCAACGGCAAAGCTGCTCGCGACCATTGCGAACCTGCCGCATGGCGCCGTCGTGCTGCCCGGCCTCGACACCGATCTCGACGACGCGACCTGGACCAAGCTCGTTGAGGACACAGACTCGGCGCACGCGCATCCGCAGTTCGCGCTCGCAGCGCTGCTCAAGCGCATCGGTATCGGGCGCGGCGATGTGCAGCCGCTCGCGCCGCGTGATCCTCACGGACGCGAGCATGTCGTTTCGGAAGCGCTGCGCCCGGCGATCTCCAGCGAGCTGTGGAAGGATAAACTGGCTAAGGCAAGTTTTGTCGCGCAGGCCGACTCGGCGCTCGACAGCATCTCCGTCATCGAAGCCGGCAATGCCGAGGAAGAGGCGCTCGCCATTGCCGTGGCCCTGCGCGAGGCGCTGGAACAGCCGGAAACGATCGCGGCGCTGGTAACGCCGGACGTCGCGCTCGGCCGCCGCGTCGCCGCGGTGCTGGCGCGCTGGGGCATCGAGGCCGACGACTCGCGTGGGCGCTCGCTCGCCGATACGCCGGCCGGCGTGTTTGCGCGGCTCGCCGCCACGGTCGCACTCGGCAATGTGGCGCCAGTGCCGCTGCTGGCGCTGCTCAAGCATCCTCAGGGGACGTTCGACCGGCGTGCCGTCGCGGCGCTGGAGCGCGCCATCCTGCGTGGACCGCGCCCGCAGCACGGCACCGAAGGCCTCAAAGCTGCGCTCGCCAGCTTCCGCCAAGCCAAGCAACAAAAGTCACTGCATCACTCCGACCCGCGGCTGACGCTCTCCGAAACCGATCTCGATGCCGCGGGCACGCTGATCAATACGCTGGTCGCGGCGTTCATCCCGCTCGAAACGCTGCCGCGCGGCAAACATCCGATCGCGCGCGTGGCCGAGCGGCATGCCGAGGTCATCGCCAAATTCGGCGCCATGACCGAGGACCTGCACGACGCCTTCGAGGAATTGCTGGCGGCCGGCGCGCTCGATGTCACCGCCTCCGATTACGCCGAGCTGTTTCACGCCGCCATCGCCGACATCAAAGTGTACCGGCCGCCCAATGGCGCGCGCGTGCGCATCTACGGCCTGCTGGAAGCGCGCCTGCAAACGGTCGATCGCCTGGTGCTCGGCGCGCTGGTGGAAGGCGTCTGGCCGCCGGAGGCGCGCGGTGACCCCTGGCTCAGTCGGCCGATGCGGCACGAGCTCGGCCTCGACTTGCCGGAGCGGCGCATCGGTCTTTCGGCGCACGACTTCGCGCAGGCGCTGGGCGCACGCGAGGTGATCCTGAGCCGCGCCGCGCGGCTGGGCGGCGCGCCGACCGTCGCCTCACGCTTCGTGCAACGGCTGGCCGCCGTCGCCGGTGACACGCGCTGGAAAGCGGCGCAGGCACGCGGCGCCCGCTACGCCGCCTTGGCACGAATGCTCGACGAGGCCGGCGAGCCGAAGCCGGCGCAGCGGCCGGCGCCGACGCCGCCGGTCGCGGCGCGTCCGCGCCGGCTGAGCGTGACCGAGATCGAAGACCTCTTGCGCGATCCCTATACGATCTACGCCAAGCACGTGCTTGATCTTAAGCCGCTCGATCCGGTCGATGCCGCGCCGGGCGCGGCCGAGCGCGGCACCGTCATCCACGATGCCATCGGGACATTCGGCAAGGCCTTCCCCGACGCGTTGCCGGATGATGCGGCGCGCAGGCTCACCGACATCGGCCGCGAACTATTCAAGCCGCTGGAAGCGTTTCCGGAGGCGCGCGCGTTCTGGTGGCCGCGTTTCCAGCGCATCGCGCAGTGGCTCGCCACCACCTTCGAGGCGAACCGCCGCAGCGCCATCAAAACGCTGAACGTCGAGATCGGCGGACGTATCCCGATCAAATTCGGAGACGACACCTTCCATCTCACCGTGCGCGCTGACCGCATCGAGTGCCTGGCCGACGGCCGCTACGCCATCATCGACTACAAAACCGGCGCGCCGCCGAGCGAACCGCAGGTCCGCACCGGCCTGTCGCCACAGCTCACACTGGAGGCGGCCATCCTGCGCAATGGCGGCTTCGAGGGCATCGCACCCGGCGGCTCGGTATCCGAACTGATGTACGTGCGGCTGCGCGGCGGCGCCGAGCCGGGCGAGGAATGCGCGATCAAATTCAAGGAGGGCACGCCGGACAGCCACGCCGATCACGCACTCGACGAACTGACCAAACTGCTCGCCAAGTTCGCCGATCCGGCGGCCCCGTATTTGTCGCTGCTGCATCCGATGTGGACGAACCACTACGGCACCTACGATCATCTGGCGCGCGTGCACGAGTGGTCGCTCACCGGCGGCGTCGAGGATGACGAGCCATGAGCGCGCCGCGCCGCAATGACTCGTGTCCCGGGCGCAGCGCAGCACGTCTTCGTGGTGCGCTGCAGAACCGGGACCCCGATAAGACCCAAAAGGAAGCTGGGTCCCGGATCTGCGTTGCACCGCTG
>Ga0134124_10000690_pt1 | contig 26903 bp, 42 predicted proteins | sample KB304_FD_96880 | JGI IMG/M metagenome (GOLD analysis project Ga0134124, IMG submission 96880) | Terrestrial soil microbial communities without Nitrogen fertilizer from Kellogg Biological Station, Michigan, USA - KB3-0-4 | ecosystem: Environmental > Terrestrial > Soil > Unclassified ... | reverse complement strand
GTTCTCGATTCGTACAATTACGAAGATGGAAAATTCTGCGCCCTGGCCATCGGTGTCGGCTTAGATAAAACAATGAATAATCCCAGCCATGAAAAAGTTTACGAGACCTTGACGGGCATGGGGTATAAGGTTTACAATACTCGTGGAATTCCAGGCGAGTTTTACACAAATAATAGACTGGAAGATTTGCTGGAAGCAGCGAAAGAAGTATTACAGGAGAAAATCAAAGAGAATGCAAACCAATAATCAGCAGCGTGAATACAGAGTTCGTATCAATAAATTCATTCGAGTCCCTCAGATTCGAGTTGTCCTTGCCGACGGCAACAATGCCGGCATCATGAACACATATGAAGCCCTTAAGATGGCTCAAGACCAAGGACTAGACTTGGTTGAAATTAGCCCCAAGGCCCAGCCACCAGTCTGTAAGATAATGGACTATGGTAAGTTTAAGTACGAAGAGAAGAAGAAACTTCAGGCTGCCAAAAAGAATCAGCAAACTCAAGAGTTGAAAGAGCTGACCTTTCGTCCTAACACTGACGAGAACGATTTGAACCATAAAGTGGCTCAAGCCAAAGAGTTCTTGGCTGATGGTGATAGGGTAAAGTTTGCGGTGCGTTTCCGAGGCCGCGAAATTGTCCATGCCAACATTGGTAGGGAGAAATTGGAGTGGATTCTCAAGCAGTTAGACGGTCAAGTTGCTCCCAACCCTCAAGTCTCCCTTGAAGGTAAGATTATGAGCATGATCGTTTCTCCTACTAAAAATAAGACATAAAGGGAGATGTCTCCGTAGCTCAACTGGACAGAGCGCGAGTTTCCTAAACTTGAGTTTGTGGGTTCGAGTCCCTCCGGAGATGCCATATGAGTAAAGATAAAAACTTAGAGAGATTGGTTAATTTAGTTCAACTTAGGCTGCAAAGTAAGGGTAAGGCGAAAGCTAATGACCCACTTGGCAATACTATTTATATAGATTGTGATATCTATAAGAAAGATATGCTAGAAGCATTTCTTGAATTATCAGTATCTAATTTCAATCAAGTACCTTCCTTTACTAGCTTTACCTTGGCAGATGATTCTTTCGTAGACTGTTTCGCTGAGGTTTTAGTGGAGGGCGCCACTATCTATGCACTTTCTTCTCAAGCTTTGATTGAAAGAGGAAGAGAGTTTCAGATAGTTGATAATGGTGTTCGTTTTGATCCACCAACTGTTTCTGATATGTTGAATACTCAATACTGCACTTTATTAGTACATCATTGGGAAAAACTAAAGACTATCAAAGCGCGCATCCACGAGTTCAAGAAGTAACTCGATATATAATCCGTTATGAAGAACGGAATTATCCTGGCCGGTGGTACTGGCTCCAGATTGTTGCCCCTAACGCATGTTGTTAATAAGCATTTGTTGGGAGTCAACGGAAAATTTATTATCGATTATCCGATCGAAACCCTTAAGAAAATGGGCTGCCAGGACGTAACTGTCATTTTAGGCGGTAACCATTACGCTCAAGTCGCGGGATATCTCGGAGATGGCAGTCGATATGGCCTAAACCTGAACTATGTTTATCAGGCCGAGCCAAAAGGAATCGCTCACGCCATTAGTCTGTGTAAAAGATTCGTCTATGACGACTCAGACTTCTCAGTAATCCTTGGTGATAATATTTTCGAGAATACTCCGCAATGGTCTAATCCGGATTGGAAGACTAACCCAAGGGCACAAATTCTATTATCACATCACCGAGACCTTAAACGTTTCGGTGTTTGCTCTATTGATGAGGACGGTTCGATTGCAAAAATTGAAGAAAAGCCTAAAGAACTGGATCCTAACTATAAAAATCTGGCTATCTCTGGTTGTTATCTATTTACGCCACAGTATTTCGAGTACTTCGAAAGATTGAAGCCAAGCGCCCGTGGCGAGTATGAGATTACTGACATCATCCGTCACTATCTGGCAGATGGCAATTTGTCCTACTCTAAAATCGGTGGCCTATGGTCTGATGCTGGAACGCATGAGTCCATCGCTTTCGTAAACAATTACTTCTACACTAAGTCCCAGAATCAATGATATAGTAACCAAAGATTACTGTATTAACGATTCGAGGATTTATGAAAGTATTAACGCTGGGTGCGGGCTTCGTAGCCGATCATTTGCCATATGAAAATATTAAGGCCAAAATCTTCTCTAGAGAAGATGTAGACTCTTTACTCTTAAAACATCAGCCAGATGTTTTGATTAATTGTATTGGCAAGACAGGCCGACCTAATGTAGATTGGTGCGAATCACACAAAGAAGAAACTGCTTTTGCTAATACTGCAGTTCCAATTATGTTGGCCGAGGTTTGCAAAGGCCGAGGTACACATATAATCCAAATTGGATCTGGATGCATCTTCTTCGGCACATCACCTTACAAGGGTCATACCTCGTATGCCCAAGACCCAGGCTGGCAAGAGACCGACTTCGCTAAGCCTGAATCTTTCTACTCTAAAACAAAGTATGCTTGTGACTTAATGATTGGTTCAATGCCTCATGTCACCACACTACGTATTAGAATGCCAGTGTCTGATAGAGACGTGCCGCGCAACCTAATTAATAAGCTTAGGGGATACAATCAAGTAATTGATATCCCTAATTCCATGACTCTTATGAGTGACCTAGTTCGTTGTATTGACTGGGCCGCGACTAATAGACCTGGAGGTATTTGGCATGTAGCGAATCCGCAGCCATTGACGGCCGCCCGAATTATGCAAGAATACCAGAAATACGTTCCAGAACATCAGTTTGAAATTATCACTGAGGGACAACTAGACCAAATGACTACAGCTAAACGCTCTAATTGTATTCTTAACACGGACAAGCTAAGAGCTGCCGGATTTAAGATGACTAATACTGAAGAGGCTCTTGAACGAACAATGGCTGAGTACGTCAAAGATATGCGGAGAAACAATGTCAAATAAGAATGTAATGATTGACTTGAAGGCTAGAAAAGACAAAGACGGAATGATCTTCTATGTTGGTAAGATTAAAGCCCCAGTCTTAATTGACTGCTCTATGGGCGCTGTCTTTTTGGTATTCGTATCAGACCGGGGTGATGAACAACTACAGATTGCATTAATGGACAATAAGGATTTGGAAGATTAAATGGCCGCTCATTTTGAAGTGCTATGGGAACAGGCAGAGAATTTCCAAAAAGATGGAAGTGCCAATGTCAATGTTCAACAGATTATTGATGAGTTGATGATGAAAATCAACTTGTATAAAGCTATTGATGCAAAGACAGAGATTCCAGAAGAGGATCGCCAAAAAGTAAAATCTCGCACACTGGGCGAGATTTTATTGACGCTAACCTCATTATCTCTCAAAGATAACATTAACGTCTACGAGTCATTAAATATGGCTTTACAATACCGAAGCGTTGATTTTTATGTACGAAAAGGTTCTTAAGCCTGTCCGTAAGTAAGATTGTAGTTAGTAAAGATGGTATTGTTATTTAGAAGTGCCTGATAGGTATTTCTAACTCCATCCCAATTTGCTTGGTTAAGCTTGCCTGGGAAGAAGATAACCTTCATCTCGTTACCGCTTGGTGGATTGACGTGTCTAACTGCTTGCTTGAGAGCTGGTGTAAGAGCATCGTACAGGGCCTTGCTTGGAGTACGAGTAGGCTGGCTTGGCTTACTTTCTGCTGGCGGAGGCTCAACAGGTGGCTTTGTCTGTGAATTATCAGTTACACTGACCTGGCTGTTAGGCAATGAATCAGGTGGTAGACCAGCTTGATTTTGGGCTAACTTCATAATGATTTTCTGCTGATTTTCAGCGATCTTAAGTAACTTTTGTAGAACTTTTTTTGAATCCATAACAACTCCTCGTATAACGTAGATGTAGTTTTATTAGTTTGCTATAACAGTAAAATTAGCCGTATATCCATTAAGCGGTGATTGTGGATTAGATGAAACTTCAGCAAATTTTTTGGTTAGGAAAGCCGCAAATCCGCGCGCTGGATCTTCAACTAATGGCTTCTTGGTCTTATCTTGTAGAGCTAATGTCACAGTTACGTCATAACTTTTACCATTGCTCGCTCTTTGGGCATGATGTTGCTCACTGGCAGCCACTTCATTTGGCATACCCCAGCTAACTAATTGATATTTAATAAAATCACTAATAGCTTTATCGGCATCGCCAGCAGGGTCAACACTCTGGGCAAGACGTTCTAAGACCTTCTGTTGATTGGCGGCAATCTTCAAAAGCTTGCCGACGATAAGCTTTTCCTTGTCATTCATGTTTTCCATCCAAACTTTGTTGTAGCAAGTAAACGGCTTCCTCGCGTTTGCTGGCAATTGCCATGATCATATCATCTAAGCCCAACGTAAGCTTACCCTCTTCTTCAAAGCAGTTGTAAGCATCCTTGGAGAACTTAAGAAAATCCTTCTCGGCTTCTAGGGACATCTGAATCGGTGAGCCTTCGAGATTCCTATACTTTAGCTGAACCTTGTGTAATAGCTCGGTTTGTAAATCGTAGTTGAGGCATTGGTCTCCGAAAACACCAATGAATTTTTCCGCTGCCAAGTCAAGATTTTCTAAGGTAGAATCGTACAGTCTCTCAAAAAGCAAATGGCTACCATAGAAAGTGACTCCCTTAGTAGTCCAATGATTGTGCTGGTGAATTAGGGCTATTGCCTTGAGTGTGGCAACGTACAAAGCGCCAACTTTACTACATTTGTCCATGAATTAATCCTAAAGGTTACGGATCGCCGATAAACCGCACAAAGATATGTTTTTATTGGTAGCTTTTCCTGAAATAGTATTTTTATGGCAATAGAAATTGATATTCTATTCAATATTTGATCAACACAAAGTATATCAATTTTGAACTGGATCTCGACATCGCCGTGGGGGATCTAGTAGGGGGAGTAATGTTATATAGTCGATCGTAGGAAATTTGAATGAAAAAAGAGAAGACGATCGTACCATTCCATTTTAAGGATATGACTAATCAGCAGATGGTAGACTACCTTAATGAGAATCACCCTATTAGTTTAAAGCATAATGAAGATTTAGTTAACCGCATACATGCCCGATACCCAGTCTTAGACAAGTCTGAGGTAGGTATCATCGTCAAGGCGGTTTTTGGAAGCTTTCGCGACCTGTTAGTGCTCGGAAAGATTCTCAATTTCAATAGTTTATTTTTCGACACAAAATTGCATTTCTTTGATCATCGCCGAGACGGCCGTATATTACCATCCTTGAAAGTTCGCATTTCTACGCCCCCTAAACTGAGGAAACATGACAAATAAAGAATTGGAAGATTTTTTTCTAGATGACGGCTCCGATGACGACTTTGAAGAAGTTAAGCTCGATCTCGACCAAATCAAGGCCAACCTACCTCAGTACGGCAATGAAAAGCTCTGTGAGATGATTGTCTGTGATAGATATTTTGGGTTTGAGAAGAAAGTCTCCACCATATGTATGGAAGAACTAGCTAGGCGTAGAGGCGAAGGTGATACGTTTGCTTTTGAAGCTCACATCGAACAGATATCCAAAGAGATGCCCGTAATTGATTTGAGTGGTACGCCTGACATTCGCACGATTATCAATCAAGCAATCAGCAGAAAGATTGACGCTAAATGAATACTAAACTAACTGAGCAAATCGTTTATCACATATTGGCGAATCTTGGAGTTTTACCATCTGAGTTTGTTAATCAAGAAGTTACTAAGCCCATTGTAGATAAGAGTTTCTTGTTACCAGAGAGTATTGTTTTCGAAGATGATAACGAGCGCCATCCAATTTATGGTTGTCAAGTTTCTGTAGCAGATTCTAAAGAGCTTCGTTTGTTGTTAGCCAACTGTACACAAGATAAAGAGTTGCCAGAATTTGCTTTATTGGTGCAATTGAAGGACTCTCCAGCTTTTGGCATGTATATGATTTACGGTAGAGGTAAAGTAGATCCAGAAGCATTGATTGCGGTTACTACCGACAAAGAAAATTGGATGCCATGCAGTACATATTTGCAAGCAACATTTTTAGCAGGTATGGAGCAGATGAGAGATTTGGGTTTCGGCTGGACAAAAGCAACTAACTATACAGAACAACATCAGCAACTATTATCATTTATCAAATTCCATCACGGATTTTATGGGGAGGACAATGAGGGGCAAGAAGAGTGATCGGGTATTTGTTGCAGAATTCATTCAGCGATGTGCTGTCTCCGGTTTTGAAACTCCAGATTCAATCGTAGAGTATGCCAAAACCCTCATTAAAAATATTGACGAAGAGATTCGAGAGATTGAGAAAAAGAAGATTACTCGATCTAAACTATTAGATGTCATTCTAACATTTGAGAAGCAAACCAAAAATACATCAGAGGATGCGAAATTCCTATCATTTTTTAAGCTAGAGTATCCTATAATGTGTAAGTTTGTTTGTGATATTGTCAAGAAGGGACCGATCGAAGTGGGCGAGAAACTGATGCCACTCGGTGCTGGCGAAAGTGATCCAACGATGAAATTCTCAATCAAGCAATTGTTAGAGTGCAAAGTTCTTAGTAGAGTGGGGAGTCAAGTAAGTCGTGGTGAAAGATTTGATGAATACATGACATTTGTACTACATGAGGCTAAATGATTCTTTTGATACAGGATAGAAAAGACAATCTACATTTAGTAGATTATACGCCTCCTAGTGGTAACAAGTTTACCATTTGCGGGCTCGTGTATCGAAAAACTGATATCCTGAATACTTTGGCTTTAGATGCCGCCATTCACAATATTTGTCGTACTTGTTATGAAGATTACGAGACGATGTATGGCGATGATTTAGAGAATGATATTCGTATGGCCCACTCAGCGCTAAACGATAATTTGGCCAGAGATTATCATTACCTTACTCAAGGGAGTGCCGGCCCTGATATCAAATACTGGGATATGGCTCATAAGACATGGGACAAGCTAACTAGATATCAACGTAAGCTTTTGAGGAAGTAATGTCACTAAGTGTAAGTAAGCGAGACTTGTGGCATTTTGTGAATCGTAAAATCAAAAGATTGATTCATCATTATCATGTATTCAGTGTGATTAGTATTCTGTTTGAAGAAATGGTTAGAGATTTGAAAGCTGGTAAAGAAATTAAGATTGTCAATCTGGGAACTCTGATGCTGAAGGATACTCCTCCACGCAAATATCATGATGTAAGATTTAATCAAGTAATGGAGTCGCCCGGCCATCGAGTGATGAGGCTATTTTTAGCTAAGCCTATTCGCAAAAAATTATGCGACTCCCTGGATCTTGACAAGAAAGCGAAGGGTGATTAACATGGGTAAAAGAGGTCCCCGACCTGTAGTGTTTGTGTGCGTTGGAATAGATCCAAATAAACCAAACGATCCAGTGTCAAAGCAAATTACGGCTGCTTCCCAAAACGAAGCGGCTTCTTTGTTTTTTGAGATGACGAAAGTGAAGGCCAAAAATATTCATGGGCCTTATCGACCGAAGAGAGCGCAAGTGATGGAAAGCACTCGCAACATGAAATTCGGTGAAGTGTCTAAAAAAGCAATCTATAATGATTGGGAAGTGACCGCTTTCTATTTGAAAGAGCCAGAGAACCAGGCATATTTAATCTTTCATAGCAGGATTGATGGCCAAAAACAGCCGCAACCGAAGGGTACCATCTTGGTCCCCATTTCTGATTTGAGGTTCCCATAATGAATAAGACGTTTATAAAAAAGGTAAAAGACTTGCTACTAGCACAAAAGAAGGAGATACTAGCACAGTCAGCTACTCAAGTTGAGGTCGATACAGATGGTGATGAGACAGATGAGATTCAAGCTAACATTTTGATTGGCCTGAATAATCAGCTAAATTCTCGTAACTTAGAAAAGTTAGCTCAAATTGATACGGCATTGAAAAGAATCGAAGAAAGCACTTATGGTTTATGTCAGGATTGTGAAGAGCCGATTAATGAAAAAAGGTTGTTAAGTAATCCGCATTTTCAAACTTGTATTGCTTGTGCAGAAGAGCGTGAAGCAGAAGAGAAACAAAGAAAGAGGTTTTGATTTTGAATACATTAGTACTAGAACAAACCGAACATGGTGATATGCCGGTTGACGTCTATCAGAAATTGTCTAGCGATCGAATTCTATTTTTGACTGACAATTTATCAGACGATTTGGCATCTGATACGGTAGCAACTTTGTTATTGAAAGATCATGAAGATCCAACTAGCAAGATTACTCTATTTATCAATTCTCATGGCGGAGATATTCGTAACGCTTTTATGATTTACGATGTAATGTCGATGATAGAGGCTCCAATTGAAACTGTTTGTATTGGGGCGGCAATGGATGAAGCACTCATTCTTTTGGCCGGCGGCACTCATGGTATGAGATTTGCTACTCCTCATGCCGTTGTTTCGGCGACACAGTTGATTCATAATTTTCATATGCGTACTGATTTGCCTGGAGCGCAGGCTTTATTTGAGCAAGAGAAGATTGATAATCAGCGTTTGATGGAGATTCTAGCTAAAACGTCTGGAAAGACGATTGCTCAGGTTAAAAAGGATTTTGACCGCAGAGTATTCTTCAATGCAAAGAACGCTATCAAGTACGGCTTCATTGATAAGATTGTTACATTCAACAAGTGAGATGAATTATGGATAAGAACGAACAGCCTGATCAGCACGATCATTTCCGCATGCAAATGCCTGCTGGCTATGGTGAAAGCTATGTTAAGCTAACCAAAAGTCGCTCACTGTTTATCTCAGAAGTTGTAACCGACAGATTAGGCTCCGAACTATCTGCCATGTTACTTTACTACGATAATCAAGATCATGAAGCAGACATCAACATTTACATTCACACAGATGGTGGCGCCACTACCGGCATGGCTAACATCTATGATGTAATGCAAATGGTGCATGCTCCGATTAAAACAATTCTACTTGGCAAAGCTTTTTCAGCAGGCGCTTGGATTCTAGCGGCTGGTACTAAGGGAAAGCGCTATGCGCTCCGTAGTTCTAAGGTCATGATTCATGGAAGCCAGTTTATTTTCCCAATTCCTGGCGTCGATTTGACAAATAGCAAGAATTATTTGGAATTTGTCGATGCAGAAAACGATGTAATGTTGAAAGTTTTGGCGAAGCATACGGGCCAAACTTTTGAAAAAGTAAAGGCTGATTGTCAGACCGAGCACTGGTTAGATGCTAAAGCGGCAAAGGAATATGGCATTATCGATCATATTTTGTAAGATGAGCGACAACGTTTTTGATCTGGTATATTCTGATTATGACTGGCAGGAACATTATTTCTTTAGTGGTCCCGAAGGTACTACTTCAGATGATTTTACCAGCATTTGTAATAGTTTGATGCCGAAAGCCGGCTATAGAGCTACCCTTAGAAAATCTTCACCTAAGAGTAATAGCCGCATTTATTGGAGTGATGTTGTGGAGGCGCTGGTATCTCTGTTAGAAGAGCAGGGGTACCAACGCATTTCTATTGATTCTTATAAAGTAGATGGTGGATTTACCATTGGTATAAATGAAGATCAATTAGATACTAAACTGGGATTTTCCGGGCAACTCATTGTTAATCATAACCAAAAGCTAGAAAAGAAGCTGGCAGAAGAGCGTAAAGCTAAGAGAAGCCTAAGATTTGGATCTTTAAAGAAAAAGATAGTTCAGATTATCAAATAGTAATAATTACACATCTTTTCATGGAAAAGACCGGTCAAAAAACCTACAAAGATCCGACCTTGAACAAAATCGTTCAGGAAAAGGCTGCTTGGAACCGTTCAGTTTCAGCGCTTATCAATGATCTTATTCACTTTAAGAAGTCTGTGAATGGCTGGCCATCCAAGTATTACAAGGAACGTACTCGTATTACGGCGCCTATTCCAGTAGATTTGGCCGGGATCCTTAGCCAAATATCTGGCGAGTTCCAAGAAATTGCCAACCGCGGTAATAGTATTCTTGCGGAACAAGCTGAATTTTCCAAAAGCCATATGAAAAGGAAGACCGATCAAACGCTAAGTAAACTTGATCAGATGCGCGGCCCAACAGATGTTCCAAAGCCTGCTGCTCCGGGTGGAACTCCAGATTTATCTAAGCAACTAAGTCCGGGCGTAACTGCGTCTAAAAGAATTGAGATGCTTAAATTAGCTATTGAGCTTGAAGATAAGTATGATTTAGAATCATTGGGCTCTAACCCAATCTCTCGTTTTGTTACTAGGCTATTCAATCCCAAGTATGGATTTGGGGAAGCTGCACGCATGCGTCGTCTAAGAATGACGATGTTGGATAGTTGTGCCAAAGCTTACAAAGCTCTTAAAGCACTTCACAAAGAAGTTGTCAAATCATCTAAGGGAAGCGTCGAAAACTCTCACAAGATGATGACGTCAGTTTGGAATCATTGGAATATTGTCAATAGACTTTTCAACTCTTATAAGGCGCTCAAACCTGGCACTGTAAAAGATCCGGGTGGTAAAATCGAAGAAGATCCAGAAGCGAAGAGACAAAGAGCTATTGAAGAGGGTAACGATCCAGATGATGCGACACAAGCGCCATTGCCAGACACATCGAATGCGCCTCTTTTAGCTATTATCCAAGACTACCAAATGGCTGCCAGCTATATTAATGCCGTTACTAAGAATCCACAGTTTGGAGCTTTGTCTTCTGCGATGGAGCGCCTTGCAGCACTTCCAAAAAACAGAAGAACTCCTAAAGTTGTTTCTGATTTTGAAATCACCTATAATTCAGCCATCGGCGCCACCAATCAAGAGTTGGGTACTAATGGGCAGTCGTTTCAAGAAATTGTCAAGCAGCATCAAAGCATGCCAAAGAAAGAGGCACAATTCCTTGGTAAGATTAGACATCAACTAATCCCTGGCGCTACCTCAGGGTCCAGATTAGAGCTGTACAATTTGATTAGTACTCTAAGACAAGATTTAGATGGTGTTATGAATCTTTTGGAAGAAGGATTTGACCAAGAGAAATTGTCCGTTGCCATTAGTCAAGTTAATCGTCAGATGTCTGCTTTACGCACCATGACTAGAGCGCTGTACTTCTCTGAGAAGCCAGAGATGGCTCCTTCCGCATTTTTCTGAGGTAATATGGAACAGGGATACATCTACATCCATGATAATGTTTTCCCGACACTCCTAGCTATTTCTAGTGATGAGCAGTCTAAGGGACTTATGCATCAGGAATGGCCGCCTCCGGTAATGTCATTCGTGTATGCTGCGCCTAGTGTTAATAGGTTCTGGATGAAGAACACTCCCAGCCCACTCGATATTGTCTTTTGTCACAAGGGTAAGATTGCTGAGATTTGCTACGGTGAACCTCACTCTACTCAAGTAGTGGGTTCTCAGGTAAGTGATTTAGTCATTGAGCTGCCATACGGAACAGTAGAGTCTACCGGGATCAAGGTTGGGCAGTTGGTCGGGCTAGTAAAGCCCACGAGACAAGAACTTCAAAAAATTATTGCACAAAAAACCGGATTATTTGTAAAATTCTGATACCCCTTGCGTTCTCATTTTGTAAGATTATATTGTGTGGTACGACATGGATACCATTCAGCAATTCAACCAAATCCTAAACAGTTTCAACATCAAAGCTACTTGTCTAAGTACGCATCAAGTTGATAACTACGTTTACTACGATCTCAAGCTACACCCTCGTGCTAAGGTCAAGGAAATACAAAAGTATAGTGATGAGATTTCCCTTGCTCTTAAAAAGAGCAAGCCTAGCGTGAAAGTTCTTCACGAGCAAGGTGTTGTGCGAGTCGAGTTTGCTTCCCCACGAGAGAAGCCGCTAAAGTTGTTTGATTTGTTTACGAATGATGACGTACCTTCTGGCGGCTTAGTTTGTATGCTTGGCCAAACAGTTGATGGCAATAAAGTATGGGTTGATTTGTTAGATAATCCACACTGTCTTGTTGCGGGTACAACCGGCTCAGGTAAGAGTACCCTACTCCACAATGTCATTGCTAACGTCTTCAATTATAATGATGCTGACTTGTACTTAATTGACCCCAAGCGCATTGAGTTTACTCAGTATGAAGGCGTGAGGAATACCCAGGTCTATACCACATACGATGATGTGATTGAGTTCCTTTCTAACATGATTGATATTATGGAAGCTAGGTAGGAAAAGATTCGGACTGGCTGGGATCCTAGAAACTTGAAACCGATTCTAATCATTATTGATGAGTTTGCTGACCTGGTAATGCAAGATAAGGGCGATATGTTTTTTGACCGATTGTGTCGCTTGGCGCAAAAATGTCGAGCCGCCCGAATGTCTATTATGATTGCGACTCAGCGCCCCTCGGTAAATATTGTCAATGGCGCTATCAAAGCTAATTTTCCCGCCCGTATTGCCTGTAAAGTTGCTAGCCATGTAGATTCAAAAGTGATTTTGGATACTGTGGGAGCTGAAAATTTGCTTGGCAAAGGTGACGCTTTATTGCGCGATAACTCTCGCAATATGGAACGTTTTCAAGTGGCATATACGGACGCTACAGAAGTGTGCCAGATTTTCGGAGCCTAATGGAAGCTGTTGTGAGTTCGCTAAACTTAATGGATGTTGATTCTCTGGTTGAAGATTTCTTCAGGGAACGTGCACAAGGGGTTGCCACCCTACATCGCATTTACTTCAAAGGAAGTAATCAGCTATCGCTCCGTGCCTTGATTGAAGAGCTAAAAGAAGAGTTGCGAACTGGTTGCGTTACGTTTATCAACAATGGCTCGCCCATTGACGAGATAAATGATTACCTTTTCTACATTGTTAATGCCTCATGTAAGAAGCTAGCTGCGCCTAATGTCAAACATAAGGTAGAATATATTTGCCCCGGCTGCGTTTTCTTAGGCAAAGATTACTCTGTCCTATTTTTCAACAAAGTATTATACTGTGATGAATGTGAGTCGGAACTAAAGAACAATGCACAAGATCCAAAGAAAGCACATTTCTTTCGCACATTCTATCGTCACAATAAGAACGGATATCGCTGCCCCGATTGTGAGCGATTCATTCCACACCCAATAGATAATTCGTATACGACCTCATGTCCGTATTTCGATTGCCTCTTTGCCGGTCCCGTTAGTGATCTGAATAAGATGCATCATCCAACTTCCAAGTCAAATCCTGAGAAGTTGATTTTAGACGCATCTCATGATGGGTTTTCTCTAAAAGACAACATTCAATCTAATGATATTGATGCTCACACTCAAATGGAGTTGGCTGAGGATTTGCAGAGTAAGGTTGATACTATAAAAGAGATTATTGAAACGCAAAGCAATAATGCCGCGTATAGTAGCTCTAACGCTACCGTAAGACATAAGCAATGTGTTTATCAAGCATTCTCCAACCTTTTAGGTAGGTTTCCAGAGGAAATGGTTGGCTACGTACTTAATAGTACCGGTAGTCATATGGGATTTCAACACAAGATATTCCAAGAGTACGTTTCTATATTAGAAGCTTCTTTGCCTTTTGTGGTGTTTAAGAATAGAAAGCTAGTTAAGATAGATACTATTATGGATGCTAATCTAGGTATTTTTGACGAGATATCTATTTTTGAAGGCATTGTAAATGATAAGCTAGTCATCAAAAATGAGACTAAAGAATTCTATATAGGTGGTAGAAAAGGCACGTATGCTAAGCCATACTATATTGGTAAGCTACTTAATGTGATTGAGCGTGATACCAAGAAGCCTCTTCTGCCTAATGTCAGGGACTATTCTTTTTCTAAGATCCATATGCGCGATGTGAAGCCCGGTACAATGGTTACTGTTACACATCTTCGAGTTCCGCCTCATTATCAAATGGGTGGTATGACTTATGTTAATAGAATCCGTAAAAAGATTGTGGAAAGGGCAAGGTCCTTAATTGTCGAGTAGAAAAGAGTTATTCAACATTTTAGCTGCAATGAATCCCATGTCAAAACAAGAAGTAATAAGAATTAACATCTCTTCCACTTTTTTGCCGCGTGTCCGATGTAAGGCATGTGGAGAGGGGCCAGATTACTACTACGCTAGTATGAAACCTATTGTATGGAAGGATATAAAGCATTTCGTTATCTATTCTAAGATTGCTAAGAAATGGGTCAAAAGAATGGTTACTAATTGGTACCAGGAATTCCAGCCGCGTTATTTCAACAAGCTTGGAGACTTCTCTTTTGCCTTAGACGCAAAATCTTACAATGCAGCGTTGCATAGGGTGAAGGGAACGCCTTTGAATCCGCGTGAAAACGTGGTAGAATATGTTGGCTGTAGCTGCGGCTCAACCGTCTGGTCTTTCAATGATAAATCCACAAAAAATCGGCCAGAGATTACGAACCGAAAGGGGCGATATAAATACCCTCAGAAGTTTGCGTATTAAGTTTAGGGAGTCTGGCGCGAACCTGTTTCTCTAAGGATGAGAAGTCGTCAGCTAGCTCTTCGAATAATTTCCATTCACGATTGATTAGTTTATAGCAAGAATAGTAAGATAGTCTGGCTACTGTATCGTAATATTCTTTACTTGCGTGGTGAAGGTGATTGGGCGCCAAAGTATTAGCGAAAAAAATCCAATCTCCCAAATTTTGGTAGGTCAAAAAATCTTGTTTATTGCGGGCTTGCGCGAACAGCAGAGTGACACTATCTTGTGATAGATCGAACTCGGCGGTTTTGTATTTTCCGTAAATGCTGACGATGTAAGCTTTCGTATCTCGTTGGCAATGAAGATCGTTTAATAGTTCATCGAAAAAACTAGTAATGTTCTTGTGAAAGACATCCATAGGATAATGCAAGAATATTGAAAGACTTGGTAAAAATGAAGACATTAGTTATTGTAGAATCTCCAGCTAAGGCTCAAAAGATTCAAGAGTATCTGGGCAAAGATTATGTGGTACTAGCTAGTAAGGGTCATATCACTGACCTAGCAAAGGGTGGCCGCTTTGGTCTAGGCGTGGATGTCGAAAACAACTTCCGTCCTCACTACATTCTGCAAGAAGATAAGGTCGATACTCTTGATATGTTGCTCAAGGCAACCAAGAAATGTGATGCAATCTTAGTTGCCAGCGACCCTGATCGTGAAGGTGAGGCTATCGCATGGCACCTTCAGGAACGATTGAAAGATACTGGCTTACCAATCAAGCGAGTAGTTTTCAACGAAATCAAAAAGGATAAGATCAAGAAGGCCGTCCAATCTCCTAGAGATGTAGACGTGAATCTATTCCATTCCCAAGAAGCCCGCCGTATCCTTGATAGGTTGGTAGGTTTTATGGCCTCTCCATTCTTGATGAATACTATGGGGCCCAAGCTTTCTGCTGGCCGTGTTCAATCGGTAGTTACTCGTATGGTTATTGACCGTGAACGCGAGATTGAGGCTTTCGTTCCAGAAGAGTTCTGGACTATTCAGGTTATGCTGTCTAATGGCAAGACAGAGTTCGCTACTAAATATGTGGGTCGCCCTACCAACGATAAAGATGCTCAGGCCGCCAAAGCATTGCTCAATGTAAACCCATACGTTGTTTCCGAGGTTACTGCGGAGGAGGAGGCTAAGTACCCTCAGCCACCTCTAGTAACTTCTACGCTTCAGCGAATCATGTCTAAAGACCATGGATTCAGTGCCGATCGCACCATGAAGGCTGCCCAGTCTCTTTACGAGAATGGATACTGCACCTATATTAGGACCGACTCTGTTCGAGTTGGTGATGAAGCCCTGGAAGATGTACGCAAGTTCATTTCTGATAAGAAGTACGCTCTACCTAAGAAGCCATATGCATACAAGAATAAGGACGCTTCGCAAGACGCTCACGAGTGTATCCGCCCTTCTGACCTGACTTTGGAACCAAACAACAACTATGCAATGGTTGATCCAGACGAGAAGTTAGTCTATGAAGTTATTTGGAAGCAGTTCATTGCTAGCCAGATGATGCCAGCCATCTACAATACATTAAAGGTGACTGCTCACGTCAAAGGCAACAAGGCCGCTGAAGTCCGTGCAGCAGGTAAGGCTCTTAAAGACGCAGGTTATTTAGACATTCTTGAGGTTTCTGATAACAGCAAGATTGAAATCCCACTCCTCGCTGTCGGAGATAATCTGAACCTATCAGGCAAAATCCCTGTTAGACTGGAAAAGAAATCGACTCAGCCACCTGCCCGCTACTCTGAAGATAAGCTAATCAAAGAATTGGTTAGCAAGAACATTGGTCGCCCAGCGACTTATGCAGACCTTCTTAGCAAGATTACTAATCGTAATTATGTAGAGAAGAAAGGTAGCGTGTTCCATGCTACTGATTTGGGTAAAAAGATAACTGATGAACTACAGAAGTTCTTCACGTTTATGGACTATAACTATACCGCAAAAATGGAACAACAGCTCGATGAAGTTGAAAGTGGTAAAGTTGATCATATAGATATGTTGAAAAAGTTTTATCCAGAATTCAAAAAGGAATTAGATAAGGCATATCTTGGACATGGAGCTACTATGTGTCCGAAGTGCGGGAGCCCTATGTCGGTTCGCACAACCAAGACTGGTAAGTTTTTGGGATGCTCAGGATATCCAAAGTGCAAACACACTGTGAATATCGCGTCAACACCTGCAAATGTTGCTTAATGAAAGAACGAGTACAATTGAGATATGACAACCAATAAAGAAGATTACTTGACTCCAGAAGTCCTGGAAGAACAGGAACATCTATCGCCAGAAAGGCTGGCAAGTTTGGAGCCGACCAACAGGATTGTTCCGGCTTCAAACACCAGGCCATCGGCCAATTTCATTGATTTGATGAATTGGACAGTGCAACAGTTTGGGCCAGCCCTGAAAGATCGTGTTGGTTTGGAGAAATTCGTTCACAATAGAATTATCATTGATGGACAGTTCATGCAGTTCGCCGAAACCAATGGTGTTACCGTTGAATGTCTATACAAAGATTCTAGTATTTCTTGGACCACGGAACACGACTTCGAGAAGTTCTTTGCACAAGGTGTTTTCGTAATCAAAGCCAAAGGACTGGAATTCATCCATGCCGCTTTGTTCCACAAGGGCAATCAGCAAGAGGATGAGATCAGCTTCTTTGTAATTGTCTCCAAGAAGAACTATGGAGCATACATCAAGCTACGTAATGAGTTTGATGATTGGGTTCAGGCGCGTGATCGTAGCAATCTACAGATCCGTGTTATTGAAGGTGATGACATTCCTTACACCAAGGATCATTCCTGGGAGGATTTGTTCTTGCCCGAAAGCATCAAGAACGAAGTGCGTGGTTTGGTTGAGAATTTCTTGGCCTCAAAGGATTTCTACTTAGAAAACAAAATTCCTTGGAAGAGAGGAATCTTATTGTATGGTAAGCCTGGTAACGGAAAGACCTCCATCATCAGGACTATCATCGCCCAATACAATTTCAAGCCCGTTACCATCGTAGCAGGTGCTAATGATGAGGCGGTGCGTGAAGCATTTTCTTATGCGGAGGAGCAAAGCCCTTCGTTACTTTACTTTGAAGATTTAGATTCCTTACTTGAGAAGAGTGTAGACATCTCTTCATTCCTTAACTTGATGGATGGCATCTCAGCGAAAAATGGTTTGCTGGTTATTGCAACTGCAAACGAAGTTAAAAAATTGAAGACTAACATTACTGATAGACCTTCAAGATTTGATAGAAAATTCGAGATTCCCCTTCCAAACGCAGAAATGGCTTATATATACCTTAAGAGGTGGTTCGGTACTCGCATCACTGCTAAACAGTGTAGGGAGCTAGCCAAATATGCTGCCAAATACGAGTTTTCTTATGCTTACTTGAAAGAATTGTATATCTCTGCTATGTTCGAGGCTCTAGCGCACAATCGCAAAATCCCAACCGAGAAGGATGTACAAAGTGCTCTTAACCGTCTAGTCAAGGACAAAAATCTATTGAATGGCGGTTCCGTGAATATCGATAAATACTTTAAGTGAAGAAAGTTAAAACGGGTTTTCTCAAATGAAAGACCAGAATAGAAGAAGTAAGAGGAATTACAAAAAGGCACCGAGGGGAGGTGAAACGCAGCCAGTCGTCGTCAACGACAAATTCTCGCACATTGAAGCAGTGCAAGCCCAACCCCTCGAAGTTAAAGTGTATGGGAACAATTTCGATAAAGCTCTAAGAGCTTTTCGAGCCTTAGTGCAGAAAGAAAGAGTTCTTTCGTCATATAAGGAAAAGCAGTCGTACGAAAAACCGTCCGATAAACGTAGGAGAAAGCGCAACGAATCCGCAAGGAAACAACTTGAACTCTGTAGCAAGGGTGACTGTAGACACTCAGATCACGCCAAGAATCATAAAGAGCGAAAGTACAAGCGTAACTCTTCAGAATAAACTGGGGACAACATGTCTGATACTGATGGAAAAGTAAAACTTATCAAGAATCCTGATAGAAACAAACCTGCGCCATACAAGCCGTATGTGCCACAATATCAGGTTCATGGTAAAGACCCTCAAGAGTATCAGGGTGGCGCGGTGGTGCCTGGTGCAATAGCCAGGCCCACCCCTCTACCACCTGACAATCCAAGGGCTCGTAGAGCACCAGTGCGTCAGCCATATGCAGAAGCAGCCACTTCTCCAGTGGGTAGGGGCAGAGGACCAGTTCCAAATGTAGGTAATAATATGGAGCACACCTGGTCTAGTGTAGATGGCGAAATCGTTGATGATTTGTCAGGTCAAGAAATTGACCCAAACCAAGAAATGGTTGACAATAATGATTTTGTTACCGATTCAGCTTTTGGGTATCAAAGTGGGCCAACTGCCGCTGATATTCAACCTAATTACCAAGTTTTCCCGGCTAAGAGTTTTGAAAAGGAAGTACAGGCCAACCACATTCCTGCCGATCCAGAAGACCTATTGCCAGTTTTGACTAGCCTAGAAGAGGATGATTGCCTCTTAATCGTCTCTGGCGTGCCAGTCTGTTCTGGACCCAAAGATGCAATTGAAGACCAAGCCAGGGCTTTAGTCTTTGGCGAGCATGAGATGTGTGACGGAAATCCTGTCCCAGTTGATGATATAATTATTCTTAAGAGAGTCAAGGTAAAAGTTGGCCTGTTCTTAGAATAAAGGTATTATGACTGAACCAAGAAAAGCCACAGATGTATTATTGGATGTAGAATCCAAAGTAAATACTCTATTAGATATTGTTAGATCGCAGGATTTAGTTATTAAGGTATTGTCCAATAAACTAAATGATGTAATTGGACGTTTAGATAAGCAGCAAGCCGGTCCACCTAAGATTGTGGTGGAGGCCGTTCAAACTGCACCACAGAGAGCAAACATTGTTCCTCCTGCATTCGATCAGATTCCGGCCGGAGATCCTGAAAGGAATATTCCAGTAACAGCCGAATCCAAGCTACCCCAAGCAGAAACACTACAAGGTTTCCGCCGTAGTTCTCGCCCTGAAACTTATGCTGGTGATAACGCAGTTCTACCTCGCCCTGAGCAAGAGATGCGAATGCCGGTTCAGATTCCTAAAATGCCTCCAAATGGCAAGCAGCCGATGCCTCCGCCTCCAGGGCGCTCTGAGGTAACTGTCCCTGCCGCAGCCACGAAACAAAGTAATAAAACCGCTCCTGCCCCACAGGCCATGCCTGATATGACGGAGGAGCAACCAATGCCACAAGCTGAACGCGGACAGATTCCCGTAATGCAACGATGTGTAGATAAGAATGGTAAGTCAATTTTCTTGGCACCAGTTGAGATTGTGGACTTGTCAACCGGACAGCCAGTTTTCAAAACAAGAACAAATGGAACCGGAAAATGGATGGCATCCCTTGGTATAGGAGCTTATCGAGTAACGATCATTAAGCAGGCTTCTATGAACAAAGAGAAGCTGGAAGCGGTACAAGATATTCAGGTGGATGGCGCCCAATCACCACTCGAATTACCTATGATGATCATAAAGTAATTGCGAGGCCCCTATGGGTAAAAAGTATTCTGTTATTGTGGCTGACCCGCCGTGGTCATTCAAGGATTCTCTTAAAATGTCAGATGTCAAGCGTGGGGCGCAGGCCAACTACGACACTATGACAATGCAACAAATTCGCGAGATGCCTGTAGCGGAGGCTTGCAATCCTGACGGAGCGGTCTTATGTTTATGGGTGCCAGGCTCATTGCTTCAAGATGGTCTCGACACCATGAAAGCGTGGGGCTTTGAACATAAGCAGACCTATGTATGGGTCAAAATCAAGAAGCACAGATTCCAGCGTTTCTCTAAGTGGATTAAGAAAAGCATATTGAAGCATAAGCAGATTGCGTATGACAAGTTTGCTTACGACCGAGCGATCAACGCTATTCTTGATACGTTACCAAACATTGATTTAGGAGAAGAGTTAGCCTTCTTTATGGGGCGTCTGTTTAGACAAACTCATGAGATATGCCTAATTGGCACACGTGGTAAGATTCTAAAGCAGCTTGCCAATAAATCACAACGCTCTGTTAGCTTTGCAGAGAACCTAAAACATTCGGCCAAGCCGGATGACTTGCAAGAATCTTTGGAAACAATGTTTCCAAAAGCTCGGAAGCTAGAATTGTTCGCCAGGAGACTCCGACCGGGTTGGACTTGTCTAGGTAACGAGATTGATGGTAAGGATATTTATGATGCCCTTGCCGAATTATAAACGGAGATAAGAAACATCATGCCTAAGAAAACGCTGTTATTGAACGCCAGTTACGAGGTGCTTTCTTTCATTCCTGAAAGGAAAGTATTTAAGCTACTTTTCAAAGACAAGGTTGAAGTTGTCTCTACTTGGGACGATATCATAACCTGGGGTTCTGGAAAAGTGAAGCACCCTTCTATCTTGAGATTGAAGAACCATGTTAAACGCAATTACTTCAATTCCAACTTTAGTCGTAAGGCTTTAGTTAAAAGAGATAGAAGCACCTGTCAGTACTGTGGTAGGAAGCTAACCGCTTCACAGATTACTGTTGACCATGTTCTACCAAGAGCACAAGGGGGTATTACGTCCTTCGTGAACTGTGTAGTGTCATGTCAGATTTGTAACAATCAAAAGGCTGACAAGACGCCTGACCAGGCAGGTATGAAGCTACTCAAGAAGCCGACTCATCCATCTTTTTCTGCCACATACTATGTAGCAGATCCCCAGGAATACTGGCACAAAGATTGGGACGACTTCTTGCAAGGCTGAAAATCTGGGTTTCTGAGAGGGGATAATGGAAACATTATCCCCTTTTTCAGGGCAATAATATGGAATACCTATATACTTTCTCATGATATATAGGAAGCACCATGACCCAGGTAACATCTTGTAACTGCATTGTTTGTGCGCGGGAGTTCGATCCAGAAGAACTCCAGAGTGTAGCTTTGTCAAAAATCAACGTTACCAGATTTAAGATTTGCCAGTCATGCCTTGATCATTGCGATCCATCCGAAGACTATCGTGAAGCTCGCGAAATTATTAGTTCTTATCTTTGGTTTGCTGAAGCCAGAGGTTTATTCAAAGAAGCATCATCTATCATAGATGATGTCAATTCTAAAAAGAAGTGATTATTTTTTACCGCAGTTGCATCCGCCACTTTTATTTTGTAGTGGTGTGAGCTTTTTCAAACATACGGTACAAACCTTGTCATTTGCCGAGCAAACTTCACAGATTACAGCAACGTTCACTACTACTGTACCTTGACAGCGCATGCACTGTTTCTTAGTATATAAGTGAGCAAGCTTAGAGCAATTAGTACACATCATAGTATTAATATTCTAGCATAATACCAGACTGGAGCGGCTATGGACACATTCTTCCCCTTTATCCACAAAATTGAGAAAAAGAAGAAAGACGAGCTGCAACCTCTCTACATTGAACTCGAACCTCCGCCACCTCCTGAGCGCAAGCAAAAGAGCGAGGATGAGGAGACGCAACGAGTCATTATTATAGAGTTGTGATTACGACCCGTAGGGGTATATAGGTAAGACATGATAATCACCAACAATGAAGCCGCACTACGTGTATTCTGCGAACCAGTCACCATGGAAGAGGTGGGTCCGTTAATTGAGGCGTTAGAAAAAGAGCTAGATTACGCCAACCGTTTAGGAAAAAACGGAATTGGATTGGCCGCTCCACAAATAGGTATCGCCAAAGATATCGCTATCGTTCGTCTTCCTAAATTGAGTTTTAACTTAGTGAATGCTAAGTTAGTTCATGGATATGATCCTGCCGTGTTTACGGATGAAGGATGCTTATCTTTTCCTGGCCGCTCAGAAAATACTACACGATTTCAAGAAGTGTATATTACCAACAATCTAGTTGAGCCTCACAGTATTGTGGCAACTGGATTCGTAGCGGTTGTTATTCAACACGAGTTGGACCACTTGAACTCTAAGCTCTTCATGGATCGTAGTGTGCCCAAACTGGTGCCGATCGTTAGGTCATCCACTAAACAAAAGCCAAATGAACCGTGTGCCTGTGGTTCTGGTAAGAAATACAAGAAGTGTCACGGTCGATGATAATGCCACTCTCACTGTTATAATAGATACAGGAGAATCAAATGACTGATAAAAAAGATGGCAAAAATGAACTAACTAGTGACATTATGATGGCTGATATTATGTTACGAGTAACAGCTATGGAAAAGTTGTTAATTGATAAAGGTATATTGAACCAAGCTGAATTGGCTGCAACTAACGACGAAATAGCCAAGAAGGTCGCTAAAGTGGTTTTGGAAAGGGCTCAAGCCTCTAAAAACTTAGAGGAATTCGTGGCGGACCTAGAAAAATCTGCCAAAGAAGATAAGGATTTCAAAAACTAACATGCAATTTATTACCCAAGAAGATGAATTACAAATAGACCTGCCATTGCAGGCTTTGTATTTTTACGCTTCTTGGATGCCGTATCATAGTAAATTCATTACTATGATATCCAAAATGGAAGAAAAACATAAGAATATATCTTTCTTTGCGATAGATGTTGATGCATTTCCAAACCAGTGCAAGAGATTCTCTGTTACCTCTATACCAGAAGTAGTAATTCTACAAGGCGGGAAAGAGGTAAAGAGGATTACCGGCTTGGTTTTGACAAGCGCTTTTAGAAGCGCTTTTGCTGATATATGTATTTCTTGAGTCCTATTAAGTGGAGAAAATCATGCCTAGCACCAAGAAGAAGAAAGTTACTGTTTCCAAAGCGACTAAGAAGCCAGCCAAGAAGCCGGCCAAGAAGGTCAAGAAAGTTGAAGCTCCTGTTGTTGCGCCACCTGTAGTTGCACCTCCTGCGCCAGTTGCTCCGCCACCTCCTGTTAAATCAGAGGCAGAAAAGATTTGGGATGAAATCAAAAATCGTCCAATTCAGATGTTTGGTTTACCTGACCAATTTGTATTTCAGCATGCTACCTACATTACGGTAGAGCCTACCTCTGCATATGTAATCATCCGTTCTAGCGCAACCCTTCCATCTTTGGAAGCTGCTGTTTCTCCCGATTTTACGGTTGAGTTGGCTGATAAGTTTGTAATTATCAAGCGCGTCCCTAAACCATTAATTCCTTCCAAAAGAAGATAATGAGGCTGTATGACGAATAGAAACGGACCGCCACCACCACAAAACCAACCACCATCTTTGCAGAGTCCTGACGAATATACTCCAAGAGGAGCTGTTAAGTCGCAAGGACAATCTATGTTTGATGGTAGGCGTAAGAAGCCAACTCAACAAGAGTTTCAGCAACAAGTTCAGCAAACTCAAGAAACTTTGTCTGGCTACAAAAAGCGCGCAGCCGATCTGTTCATACAATTTCAGAAAACGATGGCAGACAAGACTCTTCCACAGAATCGCAATATATTCAATCAAGAGTCAGAAAAAGAATTGCTTCAGAATATGATTATTCTTGCAGCAGATATTAACAGTGATCCTAATGAAAGGGAGAGCGAGGGATCTCTAACTTGGATCGTTCTTTTGTTGAAGACTTGTTTACAACAGAGGGATAAGATAAATGAACTGGATTATGCTATCCATTCACTTCAGAAAAAGCTAGAGCCTGTTGCGATGTCAGAATTCATAAACAAAGAAATTAGCAAGGCGCTTGACAAGAAAAAAGGTAGTGAATAAATTGGCTATGACACCCAAGGAGCTACTTTTATCTTTAATTTCCGAAGAAAAAGAGCGCTTCGGCCAATATTCCCAATTATGTGCCCTCTACCTAATACCTCCCGATCCACTAGCGATAGCCCGTCATCAGGGGAAACTGGAAGTACTTCAGCTTCTTTTGGCGGAAAAGATTATTACCAAGAGCTGATTGGTAAGGCCAATTCAGTTCCAATCATTAAGTTGTTTAGACACTATGGAATCAAGATAGATTCTTATAACAAGAAAACATCGTGTCCATTCAAATCACATAAAGGCGGACGTGAGCGCACTCCGTCTTTTTATTTTTATCCAGATACTAATAGCTTTAACTGTTACGGTTGTAGTACCGGCGGACGTTGCTGTGAGTTAGTAATGCATATGGAGCGTTGTACGAAAGTGCAAGCTGCATACAAGATACTCCAGTTATTTGGTGCTGATGTAGATGATGATAACATCTATGACCCCGAAGATTTAGCTGAACGCCTCAAGATAATGATGGACTTTTCTAACGCTGTCCGCGAATTTTATCAGACTTACCCGAGCGAGGAAGCGGGGGTATATGTTGAGCAAGCGTGTAAGAAATTAGACACGTTACAGCTAAAAAAGAGGTTGAACAACGAGGCACTAAGCCGAACTGTTGAGCAGCTCAAAGAATACATAACAGCATACAAACCGTAAAATACAGGTTAAAGCTGACTGGATCCTATTAAGGAATGAATGACTAGCGCCATAATTCTTGGCGACGTGCACTTAGGTAAAGGAACAAACATCGGCAAAGGCGGTGTTGGTTCTACACTCAATAGTCGCATTGTTGACCAACTAAACTTACTGGACTGGACGTTGGACCGTGCTGTAGAGCACCATGCCGAACATATCATACTTACCGGAGATGTGTTTGAAGAACCAAAGCCACACCCAGCATTGATTACTCTTTTTATTGCCTGGCTAAAGAAATGTCAAGTACATGATGTGAACGTTCATATCATTGTTGGTAATCATGACATTTTGCGTAGTGGGCTCGTATCCACTTCTCCACTTGACATTATAAGTGAAGTTGAGCTAGAGGGAATTAGTGTCTACAAAGACATTAACACCGTCATCATTGGTACTACCGCTTTTACATTCGTACCATTTCGTGACAGAAAATCATTTGGGGTAGGATCGAACGCGGAAGCAATTTCGCTGGTACGAGATAGCCTTGTCTACGAACTGGCTAGTATTCCCGACACTTATCACAAAGTGTTAGTTGGTCATTTGGCTATTGAAGGTTCTATTCCGGTTGGAGATGAAATCGACGATTTAACCAATGAGCTTTTCTGCCCGCTGGATATGTTTGCCGGATATGACTATGTATGGATGGGACACGTTCACAAACCGCAGGTAATGAAAAAGAAGAGTCCGTACATCGCCCATATTGGAAGCATGGACATTTCAAATTTTGGAGAGTCTGACCACAAGAAGATTATCGTTATTTTCAATTGTAACGAAGAAAATGGTTGGAGTCAAGAATTCCTTCCAACCAGACCCCTACAGAAAATTACCGTTAGTGTGCCGAAGGATACTGAGGACACTACGGCATATGTGCTCGAAGCAATCAAAAATGCCGGCGTTCAAGATAAGTCCATTGTCAAAGTTGAAGTGTCATTGACTTCACCAGATCTCAAATCAATCAATAAAGCTACTATTGAAAAGTATTTGACTGGTCATGGGGCGTTTAACGTCAATACAATTTCTGAGTCTAAAAAAGTTAATCTAATCAAGAAAGACAATAGTAATACGATTGATTCTAAGATGGACGTATCAGCAGCCATCAAAACTTATGCGCAAACGTATATAGACGATGCAGCCAGATCAGACTTCATCGAGCTAGCTATGGAAATTCATAGTATATACAAAACTGAGGGTAAAGAATGAGACCAGCCAGATTGTACATCAAGGATTTCATGTGTTATGATGATGCGTACATTGATTTCAATCAATTCAGTGCCGCCTTAATTGTTGGTAGGTCTGAGTCCAATGATACAGAGTCAAATGGTGTTGGAAAAACTACCATCTTCAGAAGCATGGAGTATTCTCTCTTTAACTACGCAGATGTAACGCTAGAGAACATCATTCGTGATGACGCCGATAAATGTACTGTTGTTTTCGATTTTACTGAAGGAAATGAAGAATACAGGATCGCACGCACACGCACGCGCAAAGGTGCGAATGATTTAACGCTTCTCAAAAGAACGCCCGTTGATGGCACTGAAGAGGAAGTGTATCACACGATTAAGGGAGACCAATATTATCCGGTAACTGAAGAGAATAAATACTGGAAGGATATTTCTGGTCGTCGTACAGCCGATACAGAAAAAGATTTATCTAAACTAATCAAAGTGAATCTAAAGTCCTTTAGAATTTTTGTGCATTTCATGCAGCATGATTTTACTGGTCTAGCTACAGCTACGCCAGAGACCAGGAAAAAGATTCTCAAAGATGCCCTTAACCTGATAATGTACTCTAAGCTTGAGAAGATTGCTAAAGATAAGTCATCTGTGCTTTCAAAAGAGGCTGACAGATTACGTATACTTATAAGTAGTTTAGGAGATCCTGACGCCGTTATAGCGGAGATTTCTGGCAAACTAGCCGATGTAGAAAAAGAAATCTCTATCCGCTCACTCAAAGTTGGAGATTTTGAAGCTCTAATCAGTGCGGGTAATGATAAGGTTAATCAGTTAGTTAATGAGCACTCTAATTTAGAAGGCAAGTTTTCTGCCCTAGTTACTAGGGAACAGGGCCTTAATGCCGAAAAAACTAGAATAGAAACCTCTATCAAAGAGTATACTACTAAGAAGGCCAACATTATCAAGTTAGCTAAAGAAACTGTTGTT